>Ga0194047_10001944_pt1 | contig 12140 bp, 9 predicted proteins | sample JunL225m_MetaG_2_FD_160070 | JGI IMG/M metagenome (GOLD analysis project Ga0194047, IMG submission 160070) | Anoxic zone freshwater microbial communities from boreal shield lake in IISD Experimental Lakes Area, Ontario, Canada - Jun2016-L221-5m | ecosystem: Environmental > Aquatic > Freshwater >...
CACGATTATGAGTCGCCTGATAGAGGCTCGTAACGATGATTCGGAATGCGCCCTCTGGCATGTCTACTGTAATGACAAAACAAATGAATCCGAGCCTAATAAAGCCAAATTTAAAAAAATTTACAGTAGGATAGCCAAGGTCCTGAAGAGTCAATATCCAATCGCAGCAGGAGTTAAAATGCTCATTAAGCCCCTGAAGCTTCCACCACTAATCAAAAACCGCATACAGTTCAGCTAGGTAAAGCTCATTCGGTAAATCAAACTAGAGCTTTATTAGATAAAAAATACCAACCAAAAATTTATATTGTTATTTCTAGTGAGTTCACTAGGACTTCAATCTGAAACCAATGGATTTTTGGAGCAACCATCTAATACTTAGTTTCTCCAAGTAGCTATCTTAAAATCAGCATTACTAAAGGAGATGCTGATCATCAGCAGTTTAGTCAGTGAAAAGTACCTAAAAGGCTGATAAATCTGAGAAATATGATGGGCGGCAATGACTAACATTCCTGATGAAAAGTAAGGAATTACAGTACCCTACCTCTATCTAATGCTGAAACACACCTCGACCGGTTTTTCTACCGAGATATCCTGCAGCTACTAGCTCACGTAGAAGTGGTGCAGGTCGGTATTTAGAGTCATTGAAGCTGTTAAAGTAGGTCTCCATGATCGCTAAGCATGTGTCCAATCCTATCAGATCGGCTAGTGCTAAGGGGCCAATCGGTTGATTGCAGCCCAACTTCATACCTTCATCGATATCTTCAGGAGAGGCAATACCCTCACCTAATACAAAGAAGGCTTCATTGATCATTGGCAATAAAATACGATTGACAACAAAGCCCGGCGCATTCTTTACGGCAATGGGATGTTTATCAATTTCACGGGCAAATGCAATCACGCTATCTCGGGTCACAGTACTGGTTTGCAAACCACAGATGACCTCAACCAAACTCATCAGGGGAACCGGGTTAAAGAAATGCATGCCAATAAAACGCTCGGGATTAGAGTTCAAGCTTGCTAATTTAGTAATCGACAATGATGATGTATTGGTAGCAATAATGGTCTCTTTTGAAACTAGGACATCTACCTCATGGAGAATTTTTTCTTTCAAAGATTGATTTTCAGTAGCTGCCTCGATCACTAAATCTAAGTTCACTAATTTTTGATAGTCAGTACTTACTACGATTCGCTTCATTGCTTGATCGAGATTATCTTGAGAGAGCGTACCTTTTTTTACCATACGTTCTAAACTACGCGTGATGGTATCCATACCCCTTTCGAGCGCTGCATCATGGATATCAATCATGGTCACCTTCAAACCATGAGTGGCACATACCTGAGCAATCCCATTGCCCATAATACCTGCGCCGATAATACCGATTGATTGTATTGTCATGACTTTGAGACCTAACTTATTCAACTGTCTGATAAAACCATTTCACAAATGGCTGGAGAAATCATTAATGGTGCCGCGGTAGCTTTGATCACTGTTTCAACAGAAACTCCCGGAGCAGTTTCCTTTAACAAAAGACCGCCTGGGGTTACCTCAATAAAGGCAAGATTAGTAACAATCTGACTCACAGGGCGAATCGAGGTTAAAGGCCAAGTACACTCGGGGACAATTTTGGACGCGCCATCTTTAGCAGTGTGTTGCATAGCGACAATCACTTTTTTGGCACCTGTAACCAAATCCATCGCCCCACCCATACCGGGAGCAAGCACCCCTGGAATCATCCAATTAGCTAATAAACCTTTGGCATCTACTTGTAATCCACCCAAAACCGTAATGTCTAAATGCCCGCCGCGAATAAGGCCAAATGACATCACGCTATCAATACGTGTAGCCCCTGGTATAGCAGTAACAAAGCCGCCACCCGCATCGGTTAAATCATGATCCTCCATACCTTCTGGAGGTCTCGCATCTAAGCCAATCAAACCATTTTCTGATTGCAAAAATACATTGAGACCTACTGGAATATGATTGGCCACCATTGTGGGCAATCCAATACCCAAATTGACTAACATCCCTTCGCGTAATTCTAGGGCTACTCGGCGAGCAATAGTTTCTTGTGCATTCATCATTAATCAGATCCGTTCGACTGCAATAAGCTCATCAACAATGACCCCAGGAGTCGTTACATCATTTGGTGTAATCATCCCCACAGGTAAAATTTCATTGGCTTCTGCAAAAACTTTTTTAGCTGCCATAGCCATGACTGGATTAAAGTTAGTCGCTGTGAGTTGGTAACTGAGATTGCCGAAGTAATCTGCTTGATGTGCATGTATTAAGGCAAAATCAGCAAATAAAGGCAACTCTAATAACCAAGTCTCATTATTAATCATCACGGTGGATTTATTTTCTGCAGCGAGCGTACCGAGGCCCGTTTTGACTAAAGCCCCTCCTAGACCATAACCGGCACAACGAATCCGTTCTGCTAAGGAACCTTGCGGTACCAATTCAACTTGAATTTCACCGGCAAACATCTTTTTTTGTGTATCTGGGTTTAAGCCAATATGACTAGTGATCACCCGTGATACCTGGCCACTGGAAATCAATTTCCCAATACCAACTCCTGGCATCGCCGTATCATTTGCGATCACAGTAAGATTCGTTTGGCCAGATTTAACTAGGGCATTAATCATACGATGTGGACTACCCACACCCATAAATCCACCAATCATCAAGGTTGAGCCCGGCAAAATACAATCAATGATTTCATCTACGTGTTTAGCAATTTTCATCTTGTTTTAGTATCCAAAGATTCAGAGAGCGGCGCAGTTGATAAATCGTGCGTATGCTTAGCAATCATCAATTCTTCGTTGGTAGTAATGCGTAAACAAACTACTTTGGATGAGATGTTTGATAGGATCTCTGCACCACTATCATTTGCAGCGGTATCAAGTTCAATCCCAACCCATTGCAATCCTTGCATCACTTGGCTCCGAATGAAGACAGAATTCTCCCCAATCCCACCAGTAAATATCAATACTTCTAAGCCCTTCATGACAGCCGCTAAACTCAAAATTTCTTGCTGGACATGTTGTACAAAATAGTTAATAGCTTCCTTAGCCTCATTGCCATTCGAGGCTTCAAGTGTCCGCATATCATTTGATAAGCCGCCTGAAATGCCTTTTAGACCAGATTCCTTGTAGAGTACATCGGAGATCCTTTGGGCATCCCACTGTTTGTATTGCATTAAATAGAGCAACACCCCAGGATCAATTTGACCGGATCTTGACCCCATTGGAATGCCATCTAAAGGTGAAAACCCCATAGTGGTTGCGACTGCATGTCCATCCTCAATCGCACATAAAGATGCACCATTACCAAGATGTGCTACTACTGTTTTCTTGCCAAAATAAGCGGGTAAGTATTGCTGTACATAGCTATTGATGTATTCGTATGACAAACCATGAAAACCATAACGCCTCACACCTTCATCATAAAGGGTGCGTGGTAATGCATAGGTATCATTAATAAAAGACTGACTTCGATGAAAAGCCGTGTCAAAACAGGCAACCTGCGGAATATCGCCAAAGACTTCTCGAGCTGCTTTAATTCCAGCGATATTGTGGGGCTCGTGCAAGGGAGCGAGCGCATAAAATGATTCAAGCTCATGGATTACGGCATCATTGATCAGTTCGGGCTCAAGATATTTAGCACTCCCATGAACAACGCGATGGCCCACAGCCAGAATATGTACATTCGATAGAGCATGATGTAACCAATCCAAAATAACTTTTAGGGCCGCATTATGATCCTGTGGCGCCAATTCTTTAGGCCACGTGATTGTCTCTTGAATATGCTGATCCGGACTTTTTACTTTAAAGCTAGCATGCGAACCAATGCCATCAATCTGACCCTTTACTAGCTCAGATAAATTAACATCATCGAACACTGCAAATTTAATTGACGATGAGCCTGAATTGATTACCAGAATTGCTGGGATGGGTGTTGTATTCAATTCAGCACTCAAATAAAACTAGTGTGTAAAGACCGACGCACCATTTTGGCGATACGCATCATATAGCAAAGCTAGGGCACAAGATGCCATGCGTGCATGTTCACTATCCGCACGACTGGTGAGCATTACGGGTACCTTAGCACCCAAGACTAAACCAGCGGGTTGTGCATGCGATATAAATGTAAGTTGCTTTACCAACATATTGCCTGCTTCCAAATTTGGCACAATCAATACTTGAGCTTTGCCAGCAACTGGTGAGTTAATATGTTTTGTCATAGCAGCATTAAGATCGATTGCATTATCCATAGCCAAGGGCCCATCTACTAGCCCGCCATGAATCTGGCCACGATCTGCCATCTTTGCCAAAATAGCAGCATCCATCGAAGAGGGAATATTAAAGTTCACTGTCTCTACTGCTGACAAGATAGCCACATATGGAAAAGCAATTCCACAAGCACGGGCCAGGTCAATAGCATTTTGGGTAATGTCAACCTTGGTAGCTAAATCTGGCGCAATATTAATTGCAGCATCACTAATAAATAAGGGGTAGCTTAGTGTTGGTACATTTAATACAAACACATGTGAAATCCGTTGTATGCCACGCAAACCACCATCTTTTTTGACCACTTGTGAGAGTAATTCATCTGAATGTACATTACCTTTCATAATCGCTCTGACCCTCTTCTGATGAACTAGGGCGACTGCAGCGGCAGCAGCTTCTTTGTGATCGGCAATATCCACGATTTCGATTTCACGAATATCTTCATTAGCTTCTTTCGCGGCTGCCTCAATGGCCTCGCGCGAACCAAGCAAAATTGGCAGAATGAGTCCTGAACGCATAGCCATCAGAGCCCCACCTAGGGATTTAGCATCATCAGGACAAACCACTGCTGTTGGCATTGGAGGAAGATTTTGCGCTGCTTTAATGATGTGCTCAAAATGGTTATATTCCTCTAGGAGTAAACCAGGCAATTGGTCTGGCGAGAGAGCAATTTTTTCCAAAGGTGCATCAACCTCTGCAATTCCGGCGGCGATTATCTCACCCTTGCTTGTACTTACCTCAGTCGCAAATAAGGCTCTTGGTGACTCTAACTTTTCGATGAGCTTGACATGGATCTTAAGCTGATCTCCAATTTGCGCATGACCAACAAAATCAAAGCTTTGTTTGCGGTAAGAGGTTCCAGCGCCTGGCAAGATATTACCTAAAACACTGGATACCAATGCGCCTATCCACATCGATGGTGCTACCACACCAACTGCAGACTCTTCGCCTTCTTCTTGAGCCACATCTTGATGTGGCATGTGGTTAGGATTTAAATTTCCCGAAGCATGTGCAAAGAGATATAAATCTCTTGCTGTGACTGTGTGATTAATTGAGGCCTCATCTCCTACCTGAAGATCAGACCAAAGATGATTATGTAGTTCATGGACTGAGGCATTCATGACAGGAGTACTTCAAATTGACCATATTCTTTCAAAGCGGCTGCATGCATTTTTTCTCTCGGACCAGCAATCTCCATCACTAAATCTAAGGCGGTCTGACGACTCTTTGGAGTTTTAAGTAGTAAAGGCAAAGTAGCTATTGCATTGACTTGATCAAAATCTACAATCAAAGATTGTTGATGTAAGATTTTTTTAATTTCCTGATCACTCAAATCTGGAAATAAATCTTGACGCTTCAGTACCTGTAACTCACGCTCAAGACGAGTGCGTCGTACATAGCCACGGGCCTTATTCAATAGATGCAACATACGCACGCAAGCTTCCGCCAAGCCGCCATGCTCAATATTAGACAAGGCTGCCTGAATTTCTGGCATTTTCATAACATCAATCTCAGAATGTAGAGGGTGTTCTTCTGCGGTCGGATGAAATATCGCTCTTGAGATTGGTGAGGTATACATTGCAAAAAAAGAACTCTCTGCCCAGGCATCCCGTATATCACGGTAGAGATTCAGTTGCATTTCAAAAATCTCAGCGCCAATTTTTTCAGCAACGAGGAATGGATTTGTAGGGCTAAGTTTGACTCTATTTTGACTCGCTTGATTACTTAAGGAATCGAGCATCGGCATGAGGGGATTTTTATCCGAGAATACCAATCGTTGCGTACGCAGTGGGTGCATATTACGCATTAACTGAGCGGATTCAACTGTGGTTAAAGCCTTTACTAATGGACGCCCCACCCTCTGATAAGTCTCAGAGTTGATTTTTGACATGCGTGCCACCTCAGCGAATAATGGCTCTTCATCACGGTTGTGGTCTAAATGCAGAATATCGTCAATGCTTCTTGGCTCAAAGCGAATGTGCACGCGCTCTGCATCATCCTCAAGAATCATTTCATACAATCCTGGTGAGAGTGCTTCAATTGCACGTACCGTATCGGTAATGGCTTCATGTTCACGGCCTGCAATTTTGCTCGATACAAATATGCCTAAATGTCCAATAGAATCATGCAACATATAGACGATGCGATGTCCAAGCGCTTTGATTTCTTCGGCGCTCGAATACAGATCTGGAATCCAATTCAAAGCTTGCTGTGGTGGAGTTATATTGTCTCCATGTGAAGCAAAAACAATAATTGGCGATTCAATTTTTTTTAAGTCGACTCGTTCACCATCTAAAATTGCTTCGCCACTAGCTAGCTTATTACCAACAAATAAATTCTCTACAATCCAACGAATTTCTGCTTCTGTCATGAAGCAAAAGCCGCCCCACCAGCGCTCAAACTCAATGAATCGCTCTGCTTCTGTATCGACATGGGCATACAAGTTGTAATATTTTTTAAAAAAACTATTAGATGGATTTAGAGATTCAAAATTTTGCACCAATGCAGCGCCATCAAATAAACCATTTCCCAAATCGGCCATTAGTAATGCAGGCAGAGATCCACCGCGTAAACCACCGGTATAGCGCATTGGATTTTCTCCGACCTTACCAGCCCAGTAAGACATTGGCGATCCATTTAAAACAATCGGACCCACTAATTCAGGGGACTTTGCAGCTACCAACATCGCCGCCCAACCTCCTTGACAATTACCTACCAAGATAGGCTTTGGCGATTGTGGATGTTCCTCTGCAATCTTTCCTAGGAAAAAGATTTCGGCATCACGTACATGTGCAATAGTTTGGCTCGGTTCTGGCATAGGTCGAAAAGCGCAGAAGTAGACTTGATGGCCATCATCAAAGGCATCGCCCACTTGACTATCCGGTTTAAAACCACCAATACCTGCGCCATGTCCAGCGCGCGGGTCAATAATCAACACTGGGGCACGCTCAGGATCAATGACTATACCTACTGGAGGTATGATCTTCAGCAGTAAATAATTGACTGGAGGATTAAGGTCTTTACCATCCACAATGACGTCATACTGAAAATCCAATACTGGTGGCATCCCAGAATCAATATGGTCGGTATATACATTCCCTCTTTTACGCAGAGCATCAAATACTAACGCCTGGCGTTGTACTGAATCGCGGACGTAGGCAGTGTACATTTGCAACCAGTCACTTAAAGTGGCAGATTTTAAAACTTGTGTTTCTTCTTTAGCTCGCTCAACGAGATGCTCAATTTTCTTAGAATCCTCTCGAATTGTTTTAGACAGCTTTTTGATGTGTAATGCCGATAGATCTGAAACGGTTCTGGCTGCTTCCGCGCTTTGCTTGAGTGTATCTTGCGAATGACTGACTAGCTTGTCAAATCGAGAGCCCGTTGATTTAATAAAGTTCAAATCATTCAAATCATTCAGCATCACTAACTCCAATTTTCAGATTCTTAAATAACGGAAGATTGACTCTATGTGGCAATTGTTACAACAAGATTACTTTTTTTTGAACAATTGATGACAAACATCTGCGCTCTAGCTCTTGTAAAGTAGGGTGTTTACAGTACTAGTACTTTTGTGGATCAAGAGGCATATGGATACTCAGCTGAGAGCATTAAATTCATCTTTTATTAAAATCTGGCCACTCATGCGCGAGGGGCAGGTCATTGGTCAATATGAAATTCGCCCAATCGCACTAAATGATCGGACTGGAGTATTGGATTTATTTGAACACTTATCGACTAAAAGTCGTTACTTTCGTTATGCACATGCAATGTCGACATTACCTGAAGCCTTACTCAACGAAATCATCCATGCCAATAAGCAAGGTGACTTTGCTTTAGTTGCCATGATACTGAATTCAGATCAAACTCAAACGCTGGCTGGCATTGCTCGCTTTATTCAAGATACCCATGGACTTGAAGCTGAGTTTTCACTTTCAGTAAGCGATGATCACCATCACGAGGGTATTGGCTCTCATTTAATGCAGGCTATTCTTGACTGCGCAAAATTAAATGGATTAGATACCATTTATGGGTACATAAACAAAAAAAATGACGATATGCTTTTATTAATGCGTCATCTAGGTTATACATTACGCACCTCAGAAGATGATTTTCAATTCTATATTGCACGCCATTCAACTTCCAGTGATTAATATTAGCCTGAACCACTTTTCTTTCTTGAAAAATTAGAACGATCTTTAAGTTAGAGCGCCCGTTTATCTGCTAATCAAATCGCCAGGTAATTCCAGTATCTAAACGCGTTGAATTAGCTCCATTGCCAACCAATACTAGTCCGGTATTTTGCGCACTACGCATCATTGATATCCCAAAATCAACACTGTCAGATAGGCTAATGATTGCTGCAACCATGCCATACATTATTGACTGTTGTTCAGTTGCAGGTGGATTGGTTTGTACACCAAAATCGAGAGCAAGACGAAATCCATCCATGACATTCCATACTGGGGCAATCGAAGCAGAGTAAATATTTAGCCTTAAAGGGCCTGCACTGCCACCATTTAAATAATTTACGTTATAGGGGCTACGCATATAACCCACATTGATATGAGCCTCCAAGGATTCATTTAAATAATAAGAGGAAATGAATGTTGCGCCGTAATTGAATGCCGCCTGTCCAAAACCAACTACTTGTTGCTGCTTTTGAACTGGAAATTGCAAGATGGGCTTTATTGCGAAGTTCCAGCTATCGCCCTCTTCACCCCAAAAACGCCACTTTGCATTCAGTGTGTAATTGCTATACGGCGAGTAATCACTTGCACGTGGGGTGGCAACATATTGTGTTCCAAGGGCAATCTCAATATTCTCGGAGACCCCTCGAGTGTAAGTAAAGGGAAATGATTTGGTAGAGCCTGGCCCCAGAAATTCTTCGCCAGGGCTCGAGAGGTCCTGACCTGGCCCTGTAGGCTGATTCACCTTATTGATTGAATAAAAATACATTTCAATCTGATTGCCGCCCTTTTTCACCGTTCCTGCGTCATCAGTATTTAATGGTTCAAATGCCTGAACACTACTCATTAAAAAAAGAGTCGCCAAAGCAAAAATAAAATTTATTAAATAAGACATGACTTGTTTATCGCTAAAAAGTTCACACTTTGAACTAAGTTCTCACAGGACTTTCAGAGTGCAAAAATACCTTACGTGCTTTAAAGTCTAGGTCGATCAAATCGCCGTAAGTGGACCACTCTAAAATGAGATCAAGCGTCTTCTTCACATCTCGCTTATCTAAAGACAGGCCTAAAGATTTAGAAAGCACATCAAATGAGACTCTCTTAGAGGGGGTGTTCTTCAGCTCTCGATAAAGATCGCTGATAAATGGAATCGTTTGTAAAGCCTGCTGACCCAGCATTTGCTTTCTTACTTCACTATCGCCATTCCCGAAAATTCCTCCTAATTCGGTAGCAATCAAGTCGCCATCTTTCACTATAGCAAACTCGAGTAATACTAGATCCTCTACAGCATTAATGAAGGCGTTATCACTCATCTCAGCAGCTTCAGCAATTTTGGGTAAGTCAGCGTGCCCTAAGAATTCTGGATCAATTAAACGCTCCATTAGCCCTTCAATTGATGCAACATTGGCACGTGGATATGGACTGCGCACAGTAGCAAAGCCATAATCCAACTGACCATCAGCTAAACGTCTTTGCGGGCTCACCATTTCGGTATAGATACAGTCTACCAAATGATGTATCTCTGAAGTTTTAGGCTCTCTTGGACGCTCTAACTCAATAGGTAACTCAAAGCGAACGCGTCCAGGGTTTGAGGAAAAAATTAAAGCCCTATCAGCCATCATGACCGCTTCTTCAATATTATGAGAGACAACCAAAAGTGACTTTGTTGGCAAATCTCCTGATTGCCATAACTCCAAGATATCATCCCGCAAATGCTCGCCCGTCATCACATCAAGAGCAGAAAATGCCTCATCCATTAATAGGACCTCAGGCTCTAAGACAATAGCTCTAGCAATACCCACTCGCTGTCGCATGCCGCCAGACAACTCTTTTGGCAACGCTCCTTCAAAACCCTCCAGTCCAATCAATTCAATGGCTTGTTTGGCTTTTTTGGCACGCTCATCAGGGGCAATTCCACGAGCCTCAAGACCCAGCTCGACATTTTGCTGAACCGATAACCAAGGGAATAAAGCAAATGACTGAAATACCATACTAATCCCATTCACTGGTCCATAAATCGGTTGACCAGCATATTCGACCTCTCCAGAGTCTGCTGAAATAAGGCCAGCCATAATGCGCAATAGAGTTGATTTTCCAGAACCAGACTGGCCCAATAGCGCCACAATCTCACCCTCATTCAGAGTGAAATCAACATTCTCCAAAATCAATCGATCTGAGCCATCAGCTGACTTGAAAGATTTATTTACAGAGCGTAATTTAAGTAAGGGGGTAGACATTCGTAAAACTTTCCAAGCGAGTTAAAAGTTCAAGCCCTTTTCGGAGAGCAAATAAAGACGGCGCCAAATAAAGCGATTAAAACCAATGACAAAAATACACATCACGCCAATACCTAAGGCGATTCGTGGAAAATCACCAGCTGTTGTCATCTCTGCAATATAGGCGCCTAAACCTTCAGCCTTCAGAGTGGTATCGCCCCAAGTAACATATTCAGAAACAATACTGGCATTCCAGGACCCTCCTGTGGCAGTGAGCGCACCAGTTACCAGACTTGGGAAAATCGCCGGTAGATAGTAACGACGCCATTTAGTCCATGATTTAAGACCTAAATTATCTGCTGCATAGCGCAGCTCAACTGGAATAGTGGAGGCACCTGCGATCACGTTGAACAAGATATACCATTGCGTGCCAAAAATAATGAGTGGCGAGAGCCAGATATTAGGATCTAACTTGAAGTGCAAAATACCGACAACGGCGATTGGAAAAAGTAAGTTTGCTGGAAAGGCTGCTAAGAATTGTGCTACCGCTTGAGAGTGCTCTGCAATACGAGGGTTCAGTCCAATCCAGATTCCAATTGGAACCCAAATAACAATGGCAATTGCAATCAAGACAACCACGCGTATTAAGGTAAGCAATCCTAAATATAAAATGTGCAAGAACTCAGTTAACCCTACTTCGGTATGAATGTATCTAATCAAATAGATTACTGCTAAGCATGCCACGATCATTACCAGGATATCCCAACCACGAGCAAAGTGATGTGCGGGAATCAGATTTTTCCCTGGGGCAGCAGTGCCGTCAGAGCGTTTTATAAAGAAACGAAAACTGCCTTCAAATAGCTTAATGAACTGTAAACCCAATTGCTGCAGCCATAGGGTACGACGCCAAAAATTCAGAGCCCAAGACTTTGGGGCTAGCTCACCATCACCTTCTTCAAAGCGAAATTTATCCGCCCAAGCAACTAGTGGTCTGAAGAAAAGTTGATCATAAAGCGTGATACCAATTAGCATTGCCACAATTGCCAGTCCAATAGCACTTAAATCACGTTCATCAATAGCCAAGGCAATATAAGATCCAATACCCGGTAACTTAATGTCTTGATTGGCTACAGTAATTGCCTCAGACGCCACCAGAAAGAACCAACCTCCAGACATCGACATCATCATGTTCCATAACATTCCCGGCATCGATACAGGAATATCGAGCCTCCAGAAACGCTGCCAAGGTGACAGCTTAAAGATCCTAGAAGCCTCTTCCAATTCTGCAGGAATTGTTTTAAAACTCTGATAAGCGCTAAACGCCATGTTCCAAGCTTGCGCAGTAAAAATAGCGAAAATTGCCGCACACTCAACCCCCAGTAAGCTTCCTGGAAATAGGGCAATAAAGCCTGTAACAGTAATCGAAAGAAACCCCAATACTGGGATT
>Ga0194047_10001945_pt1 | contig 12140 bp, 12 predicted proteins | sample JunL225m_MetaG_2_FD_160070 | JGI IMG/M metagenome (GOLD analysis project Ga0194047, IMG submission 160070) | Anoxic zone freshwater microbial communities from boreal shield lake in IISD Experimental Lakes Area, Ontario, Canada - Jun2016-L221-5m | ecosystem: Environmental > Aquatic > Freshwater...
GTCCAGTTCCATGAGGTAAAGAAACAGTACCACGAACTTGTTGGTCTGCTTTTTTAGGATCTACTCCTAAACGAATGTGTAAGTCTACAGAGCTATCGAATTTTGTACAGTTAATTTCTTTTACTAGTGTTGAAGCATCTTTAAGGGAATAAAATTTATTCTTATCCACCTTCGCTACCGCAACTTTTCTTTTTTTAGTCAATGACATGTTGATTAATATTTGTGGTGAATAAAATTAGTTTTCCCAAGGTGCTTTACCGTCAACAGTAATACCCATTGAACGAGCCGTTCCAGCAACCATACTCATCGCACTGTTTAAAGTGAAGGCATTTAAGTCCTCCATTTTATCTTTTGCAATAACTTCTACCTGTGCCCAAGTGACTTTACCCACTTTATCACGGTTACTTTCTTTGGAACCTTTTTGAATTTTTGCAGCTTCCATTAATTGTACTGGAGCTGGTGCAGTTTTAATCACAAAATCAAAAGACTTGTCGGTATACACTGTAATTAATACAGGAACTACTTTGCCTTGTTTGTCTTGTGTACGTGCGTTGAATTGTTTGCAGAACTCCATGATGTTCACTCCCTTGGAACCAAGGGCCGGACCTACTGGAGGCGCAGGATTAGCTTGACCGCCTTTAACCTGCAGCTTTACATAGCCAGAGATTTCTTTTGCCATTTTTTATGTTTTTTTGGTTAAGCGTAACGCCAATTTGACATTACTCCCAAATACCCACACTTCGAAAAGTGTAAATTGGAGGGCGAAAGTACGACTTAATCCTAGTGTTAGCAAAAAAATGAGGCCTTTTTTCAATAAAATCAAGGGTTTGAACCTAAAAATTCAGTTATACAGACCCAAAAAGAGTCCATAATGGGCAAAAAAAATCCCTCCTCGATTGCTCGGGAAGGGACCTTTTACCTTTTTCCTTCTAACTCAGTTTCTCTACTTGCATGAAACTTAATTCCACTGGAGTAGATCGACCGAATATTTTTACGGTCACTTTCAATTTCTTCTTTTCTTCATTCACCTCTTCGATGACGCCATTAAAGTCATTGAACGGTCCTTCAATTATTTTAACTGTTTCTCCCAAAATGAATGGCTCGCTGATAGAACCACCTATGTCGTTCATCTCATCTACCTTACCTAACATTTTGTTTACTTCAGATTTTCTCAAACAAATAATATTTCCTTTAGATCCTTTGCCATCAGTTAAGAAGTGCATTACATTATTGATATTGCTGATATGCATTACAATGTCATCTGCTAAACGCCCGCTGTTATTATCTATTACCTCCATCATCACATAACCTGGGAAATAGTTTTTTTCACGCATTACTTTTTTACCTTTTTGTACTTTATACACTTTCTCCATCGGTAAAAAAACTTGCTTAATAATGTTGGTCCAATTATTTCTAACAATGTCTTTGTCTAGATATTCTTTGATCTTCTTTTCTTTTCCACTTACTACACGTAGCACATACCATTTTGTTTCTGGCAAGATGGCTGCAGCTGCTGCAGGTGTAATGGTTGTATTTAAAACTTCTGTTTCCATGCGCTTACTTAAATAATGAGTATATCAACTTTAAAAATTGGTTGCTTGAAAAATCCATCACCCAAACCAAAGCAGTAATGATAACGGTTGCTACCAATACGATTACGGTACTTTGTTGCAAAACAGTCCATGTTGGCCATGTTACTTTTTCTTGCAACTCGATGTAACTTTCTTTAAAATAATTAGCAATCTTGTTCATACTATTCTGTTTTTATTGATCCCATTTGTTTTTATAAATATAGCATTTCTGCTATAAAACTTAGCACGGGCACTAGGATTCGAACCCAGATCAAAGGTTTTGGAGACCCGTATGCTACCGTTGCACTATGCCCGTATGAACCAAAAGTCTCTGGTCCTAGCTTACGCTAAAACCAAAGACTTTCAGTTATTATGTTTAGTTAAATTACTTTAAAATCTCAGTAACTTGACCAGCGCCTACTGTTCTACCACCCTCACGGATCGCGAACTTAAGACCTTTTTCCATAGCGATAGGTTGGATCAACTTTACAGTTAAACTAACATTATCACCTGGCATTACCATCTCTGTTCCTTCTGGTAAAGAACACTCTCCAGTTACATCCGTTGTACGGAAGTAAAATTGAGGACGGTATTTATTAAAGAATGGAGTATGACGTCCACCTTCTTCTTTTGATAATACGTAAACTTCACATTTGAATTCAGTATGTGGAGTGATCGTTTTTGGTGCACAAATTACCATACCACGACGGATATCTTTTTTCTCAATACCACGTAATAATAAACCTGCGTTATCACCAGCTTGACCTTGATCCAATAATTTTTTAAACATCTCAACACCTGTAACGGTTGAGCTCATTGGAGCATCCATCAAACCTACGATTTCTACTGCTTCACCTACTTTAACAATACCACGCTCGATACGACCTGTAGCAACTGTTCCACGACCAGTGATCGAGAATACGTCCTCTACAGACATCAAGAATGGTTGATCGATAGGACGAGGAGGCAAAGGAATGTATGTATCTACTGCATTCATTAATTCAGTTACAGCATCTAACCATTTTTGTTCTCCAGCCAAAGCACCTGTAGCAGAACCACGGATGATTGGGGTTTTTTCGCCATCAAATCCATAAGAAGTTAATAAATCACGAACTTCCATTTCAACTAAGTCTAATAATTCAGGATCATCAACTAAGTCAACTTTGTTCATGAATACTACGATTTGAGGAACACCTACTTGACGTGCTAACAAGATGTGCTCTTTTGTTTGTGGCATAGGACCATCTGTAGCCGCAACTACAAGAATAGCGCCATCCATTTGAGCAGCACCTGTGATCATGTTTTTAACATAATCCGCGTGACCTGGACAGTCAACGTGTGCATAGTGACGATTGTCAGTTTGGTATTCTACGTGAGCTGTATTGATAGTGATACCACGCTCTTTTTCTTCTGGCGCACCGTCAATTTCATCGTAGTTTTTCTTTGTTGCTAAGCCTCTTTTAGATAATACATCTGTGATGGCTGCAGTTAATGTTGTTTTACCATGGTCAACGTGGCCAATAGTTCCAACGTTTACGTGGGGTTTCTCCCTCTTAAAGGTCTCTTTAGACATCTTTATTTGTTTTTATTTTATTTTTATAATTGCTGTTAATAGACCACCGAGTCCATCAACCATAGCTTTCAAAATTAAACCAACCTACTCAATCCACCTAGTTCTATTCACTTTTTCTTCCATTCACTCCCTTTTTTAACCTTCGAACTGGTTTTTGAGCCGTTGATGAGAATCGAACTCACGACCTCTTCCTTACCAAGGAAGTGCTCTACCACTGAGCCACAACGGCAATTATCTAACCGGCTTCCATTGTTCCCATCAACAAAATAAATGGAGCGGGAGACCAGGCTCGAACTGGCCACCTATAGCTTGGAAGGCTATCGCTCTACCAAATGAGCTACTCCCGCATTTTTCCACCCTTTAAAGAACTATTTCCTTCGCTTGCACTTAGGGCTGCAAGTTAGGAAAAATTTGGTGGGCAGAGTAGGGTTCGAACCTACGTACTCGTGAGAGAACAGATTTACAGTCTGTCGCCTTTAACCACTCGGCCATCTGCCCAAATTTTTTACTGAGCCGGAAATGGGACTCGAACCCGCGACCTGCTGATTACAAATCAGCTGCTCTACCAACTGAGCTATTCCGGCAAGACATGAAAGAACTATCCCAAATTTTGGGATGGCAAAGGTAATGGAATTCTTTATTTATCAAAATTTTAGAGCAATTTTTATCCCAAAAACTAGGTAAAAATCAAAATAAGATCCAATAATCGCCCCGAATGGATAAAAAGCTTGAAATCCTACTATAAAAAATGCCCATTGTCAATTTGATTTGAAACAATGGGCAAAGTGTAAAAAAGGAAATATTTAAACGGCTAATCTTTCTTTTTTCTTAATTAATTGAAGAGTAATGGAATTAAATGCTTCATCAAATGCTGTTTGAAATGTTTTAGCTGTGGCTTTTACAAAACAATCTTGTTTAGGAATGTGTATTTTAATTTCTACCACTTTTTCTTTAATCGCATGTGCCATGCTTTCTAATTTTAAATACACTTCTACTTTCGTTATTCGATCATGAAAGGTGGCCAACTTGTCCAATTTCTTTTGCACGAATTCTAATAATTTTTGGTCTGCATCAAAATGCACTGTTTGAATGCTAATGTTCATAATATAAATTTTAAAAAGATAAAAAATAAAGAACTGTGTAGATAATAATTTTATTTACACCTACCCTAGTAAGTTACAACAGTTTTGAAAAAAAATAAAGATTAAAAATGATTTAAGAAAACTTTATGACTAGGCATGATTCCTGTCATATTTTAAAAATCAGCATCTGATTTTACTTAGGCTTTGGGATGTGCTTTTGAAAATACTTCCTTCAATTTTTCAATGGTGTTATGGGTGTACACCTGGGTGGCAGCTAGGCTGCTGTGCCCCAACAATTCCTTTACTGCATTCAAATCGGCGCCATTGTTCATTAAATGTGTTGCAAAACTATGTCTTAACACATGCGGACTTTTCTTTTGTAAAGTAGTTACCTGGGACAGGTAAAATTTAACAAAAGTATACACTGCTTTGGGTTGGAGTGCTTTGCCTTTTTCGTTAACAAACAAATACGAATTGCCATTTGCTTCTGCAGGTTTTTCAGCGATGTATTTTTTTAATTCCAGAGCCAGTGCTGGACTCAATGGTAATATTCTTTCTTTATTTCCTTTACCCAACACTTTGATTATTTTTTTAGAAACATCTAACTGATTTTCTTTACATTGAATTAATTCACTCAAACGCATGCCTGTTGCATAAAAAAGTTGAATGACCATTTTTTCGGTATAACCCTTCCACCCTTCTGTAAAAGATAAATTCACAAACAATTGTTCCATATCATTTTCTGCGATAAAACTGGGCAAACGCTTACTTATTTTTGGACTGGTCACTGTTTCCATTGGACTTTTAGCTACATGCCCTTGTTGAATTTGATATTTATAAAAAGATTTTAATGAAGATATTTTTCGATTCAATGTTTTTCCAGTCATTTCCTCTTCTTTCATAGATGCCATCCAGGATCGGACCATGGTGCCTGTAATTTCGGTATAGGCCATGCCATCGTATTGCGTATCTATAAAATCAAAGAATTGAACCAGGTCGTTGGAATAAGCAGTAAGGGTATGCATGGAATAACGCTTCTCAAATTGGAGATAGGCCAAAAAAGCATTCAGCGGTAGATGACGAGTTTGAGTTGACATTGCCCACTAAAGATACGTCATGTAGGGGGAATCTAAAAGACGCAGAAAAACAAAAGCCCAGTATGGGCTTTAACAATCATTAGAGGTTTTTCAAGTCTTTATTTTTTAATAAAAGACGCAGAAAAACAAAAGCCCAAACCTAGTGAAACCTAGTTTGGGCTTTTTAGTATTATTAAAGAACGTTTTTAGTCTTTATTTTACAATAAACATGAAAAAAACAGTCTATCCTTCGATTTTACCGCTGAAAATTTGTTGCTTATAGACAGCTTTCAACACTTCGAAACGACGTTTTACAGAAGGTTTCACAAATGCTTGACGTGAACGTAAGTTGATCAAAGTTTTACTTTTCTCAAACTTCTTTTTGTACTTCTTTAACGCTTTGTCAATGTTTTCGCAGTCTTTTGAATCAATTATTAACATAATATATATACCTCCTCAGGTGTTTTAAAATAAAAATTGGAAAGCAAAGATAGGATTCCTTTTGAAAATACCAAATTTACTAGAGGTTTTTATCGTCAATCCCCCTGCCTTTTAAGGCTCCGGAGATGGCTTGGTCCATGACTCTTTCGGCAAAAGGCCTGGTTAAGTCGTTCAATTCCTCTGTTTTAGTCTGGATTAGGTTCTTATCCTCCATGGTGATGGCCAATTGCAAAGCTTGCATGGCAACAGCAGTAGCAGTCATTTCGTCCTTAGATAATAAGGCCATATTCTTAACCATAAACTTTTCTGTAACTGAAAGCATTTGCTCCGCTTCGGTACTGGCTTCTACCAATGCCCTTTTGGCAATATCTTCTTTAGCATGTGTGATGCTTTCTAATAATCTTTGTTCCACTTCTTCATCGGTCAATCCATATTGCGGTTTGATGTCTATACTTTGTGCTACACCACTTCTCAATTCCTTAGCGCTCACTTGTAAAATACCATCGGCATTAATCAAGAAACTTACTTCCACTTTTGGCAATCCTGCTGGCATCGAAGGAATACCTGTCAAAGTAAAGGCACCTAATTTTCGATTGTCTTTAACTAAATCTCTTTCCCCTTGATATACCGAAATATTAATTCCAGATTGCGCATCTTTTTGTGTGGTATATTGTCTTGCAGCTTTGGTAGGAATTTTTGAATTGCGTGGAAGCAATACATCCATCAATCCGCCCATGGTTTCAATACCCAAGCTTAATGGAGTAATATCTAACAACAACATGTTTTGATTGTTGCCTGCTAATATATCGGCTTGAACTGCAGCCCCTAATGCGACCACTTCATCTGGATTCACTGAATCATTTACTGCTTGATTAAAAAATGTAGACACTGTTTTTTTAACCAAGGGGACACGTGTACTTCCGCCCACCATTAATACAGTATTGATGTCTGCAATATTTAATGCAGCATCTTTCATCGCCAATTTGCAACACTCCATTGTTTTTTCTACAATGGGAGCTATTAATTTTTCAAAGACTTCTTTGGTGATGGAAATTTTTTCTCCTGCGAATTCCGTTTCAAAAAAATTGGCATTGGATAAAACTATTTTAGCATTTTCTGCAGCCAATCTTAATTGTTGTTTTAAAATTTTATGATCTTCAAAATTGGCCACACCCATTTGCTGCATCCAATATTCAATAATGGCGCGGTCTAAATCATCGCCTCCCAAATAAGTATCTCCATTGGTGCTTAATACTTCGAAAATGCCGTTGGCTATTTTTAAAATTGAAATATCAAATGTACCTCCGCCTAAATCATAAACGGCAATAGTTTTTTCTTCGGAAGGATCCATTCCTAAACCATAAGCCAAACTTGCTGCAGTGGGTTCGTTGATGATACGCAATACATCTAATCCTGCTAACTTTCCTGCATCACGTGTTGCTTGACGTTGCGTATCATTAAAATAAGCAGGCACGGTAATCACTGCTTTTGTAACAGGTGTTTTTAAGATATGTTCGGCACGCTTTTTTAATTCTACTAAAATAAAAGAAGACAAATCGATGGGAGAATAAAAAGTATTTCCAACTTGTACTTTTACCAAACTGTCTCTATTGTCATCTATTATTTTATACGCAAAAAAATCTTGATGATTGCTAATGTCTTTATAACTTTTCCCCATCAATCGCTTTGCGCTAAATATAGTATTTTGTGGATCTGTTTCTAAATAAGGCTTTGCATTCATCCCTACTTCGACATTACCATAATTATCAAAATGCACGACACTAGGAACAATGCTGCTCCCATCAAATTCTTTTAAAGCAATGGGTAATTTTGTTTCTGGATGTATCATGGCCACCAAACTATTGGTGGTACCCAAATCGATACCTACAATAATTTCTGCTTTTTGCAAACTACCTGTTGCTATATTGATCCCAATCTTGGCCATTTAAAAAATTTTACAAATGTACAATGCAAGCCAAATTAAAACTTATGATTTGAGGAAAGATTTAAAATGCTATTTATACAGCTGGCTTTGCTGCATAAATTAATTTTGTTTTTGAAAACGTATCATGAAAAGGTTGCCCATTCCAAGCCAATCCAAACATGGAAACAATGGTCGTTCTTAGGGTGGCTCTTAAAAAAAATTGTAAGCTATTGGGCCTGCCTCCATTTTCCGAAACTACTTTGGTTCCAGTTAGCCATTTGGCGGGTGTGCGCAGAAAAATAAATTCAAACAAAAATACATATACCCACATGGTGGCAAAAAAGAAAACGCCATACTGATAAGGAGTGTAATTCCAGTACATCACATGAAAATTCCACCATCCATAGACCAAATAGGCAATTATGGCAATTAAAATGGTGTCCACTAAAAAGTGTAAAATTCTGGTTCCGTCGCCAATTGTAGGAGTTGTTGGGTTCATGATGCGAAATTATTGCATTTTAGTAGTTATTTTTGCCTAAAGTATTTAGAATATGACTTTGATACAAGAACTACGCTGGAGAGGAATGATTCAAGACATTATGCCGGGCACGGAAGAATTGTTTGAAAAAGAACAAGTGTCGGGTTACATTGGCTTTGACCCTACTTCAGATAGTTTACACATTGGCAGCTTGGTACCTATATTATTATTGATGCATTTACAAAGAGCAGGTCATAAACCTGTTGCTTTAGTAGGCGGAGCCACTGGTATGGTGGGTGACCCAAGTGGGAAAAGTGAAGAACGTAATTTACTTAGTGAAGAAACTTTGCAATTTAATTTGGCAGGTGTCCAAAAACAATTAGCACATTTTTTAAATTTCGATACTACCCTTCCGAATGCTGCTGAAATGGTGAACAATTATGATTGGTTTAAGCATTTTACTTTCTTAGATTTTATAAGAGAAGTAGGCAAGCACATTACGGTGAACTATATGATGGCCAAGGACAGTGTGAAAAAAAGAATTGAAGGCGATACCGGCATGAGCTTTACAGAATTCACCTATCAATTGGTGCAAGGCTATGATTTTTATTGGTTGTATAAAAATAAAAATTGCAAAGTACAAATGGGTGGAAGTGATCAATGGGGCAATATCACCACAGGTACTGAATTAATAAGAAGAAAAATGGGTGGCGAAGCTTTTGCTTTTACTTGTCCCTTAATTACAAAAGCGGATGGGGGTAAATTTGGCAAAACAGAAAAAGGAAATATTTGGTTAGATGCCACTAAGACATCTCCTTATCAATTTTATCAATTCTGGTTGAATGCAAGCGATGAAGATGCAAAAAAATGGATTAAGATTTTTACGCTTCTACCCTTTGATACCATTGATCAATTGATTGCTGCACATGAATTGGCACCACAAGATAGAATTTTACAAAAAAACCTGGCAGCTGAATTAACCAAATTGGTTCATAGTGAAGAAGATTTGAATTTCGCCATTCGTGCCACTGAAATTTTATTTGGAAATGCCACTACTGAAGTTTTAAAATCTTTGAACGAATTACAATTGCTTCAAGTGATGGAAGGCGTTCCTACAGTGAATGTAACACTTGCTCAGTTGAATGAAGGCTATGATTTAGTAAGCTTATTAGCCGATACAAAAATATTCCCAAGCAAAGGCGAAGCGCGCAAAATGTGGCAGAGCGGCGGTATTGGCATCAACAAAGAAAAAATTGGAATCGATTTCACCAATGTTACTTCCGCGCAATTGTTACAAGGCAAATACATGCTCTTACAAAAAGGAAAAAAGAATTATTATTTATTGATTGCAGGTTAATACGTATTTAATAATTGACTTTTTCTTACTCAAGTTCAATAAAAAAGCAGCAAATTAAAACTTGCTGCTTTTTTATTAAAATAGTATTGAATAATTATTGAAGCGCCTTCCACATTTCTTCGGCTACAAATGCGTTCCCTTTTTCATTTAAATGCACTCCATCGGTAGTTAAAATACCTTTGGCTAAATTATCAGGATTGTGTGCCAAACTGTACTCATGAAATACAGTTCTAAGATCAACCAATCCCAAATCATTTGCTTTGACATATTTTCTTAACCATGCACTATACGCATTCAAATCGCCATCTTGCGCATTGGAATAATCATTCTTTTCCCCAATAGCAGCAGGAGTCACTACGATAACTTTTGCCCCATTTGCCTGAATTTTTTTCACTACCGCATCATAAAAAGTACCAAACTTATCAAAGTCGGTGCCGGTATTAGAACTTGCTTTATGCCAAACATCATTCACACCAACCCAAATGACTACAACATCTGGTTTTTTGTCTAATACATCCTTTTCAATTCTTAAGTACAAATCATAAATCTTATTACCACTTACACCAGCGCCATTTAATTCAAACTTGTCTGTAACTCCTTTTGCGTTAATCATATTCTGTAAAACATCAATATATCCCCCTTTTTGAACCCCAGCCTGTGTAATGGAGTCTCCAAAAAAGACAATCTTCTTCTTTTTATCTCCTCTAAAGGACATTAAGAAAAGACAAGCAATAAATACTGTTACCAATGCTAATTTAATACCCATAAAATTTCGTTTTAAGTCAAATAATAATTGAGAGCTTAAGTTATGCCAATTTCAGAATATTAGCCTTAAAACCTATTATTATTTGGTAAATTTTACGCCGAACCCTATTTTTGCAGTCCATTCTAAGAATGGCATAGGATTGCCTGATAGTATAATGGTAGTACGACTGTTTTTGGTGCAGTTTGTCTTGGTTCGAATCCAGGTCGGGCAACCAAAATTTAAAATAACTCATTGAACTTCAATGGGTTATTTTTTTGTACTTCCTCAAAATGTTGTTTTTCCACCAGATTTTCCACCAAAATGATATTTTTTGAACTTTTTTTAATCAATTATAAGATTATATTTTTCTAATAATCCAGAAAGATTATTTCTTGAATGTTTTGATTTTTTCACTTTGTTTTTTTCTGGATCAATAGAATAGTTGAATGAATTTGTAAAATCTACTTTTTCTAAATTAGTAGAACTAAAGATAGAATTAGATAAATCACAATTATTAAAAATTGAATTAGTTAAATCTGATTCGGTAAAATCTACTTCATTCAATTTAGAATTAAGAAAAATCATACTCTTCAACTTTAATTTATAAAAGGAAGAATAAGTTAAAGTACAATTTTCAATAGAAATAGAAATACCAAAATTGTCTGTTGTGTCAAATTTTAACCCAACCATTTTACAATCTTTAAACTTCACATCCCTCAATACAACTTTATGAATATTTACTAAACTTAAATCACAGTCTTGAAAAATACAATCTATAAATTTGAAAGAATTTAAATCGCAACCTGAAAAAATACATTTATTAAATGTAGAATTCTCGTATTCTCCTCTTTTTAATAATTCAGTTCTAAAGTCTAAATTTTCAAAAACTATATTTTCAAATATTTCCATAAACTATAATCAGATAATTGTACTTCTTAAAAATAAAAGTAAAACAAATCCTTCATTGGAGTTGAATTTCCCTACTATAATGAAAATTACCACCAATCTGGTGGAAATTTTCCCTGTTTTTATATTAAATCTGCTACAATATATTGAAAATCAAATTTTTATAAGCTTAGATTGGATCCAGGTCGGGCAACCAAAATTTAAAATAACTCATTGATTTTCAATGGGTTGTTTTGTTTTAAGACCTTCGATATGGTGTTTTTCCACCAGATTTTCCACCAAATAAGATAATTTTCATCGTTCCTGTCTAATTATTTAAGGAATCTGCAGAGGAAATGTTCATTTTAGATGAGAATTACTAAATTAGATACATGAAAAAGATAAACTCAAATCCATATTTAATGGATACAATCAAAGTGATAATAATCTTTGGAACATTGAGATTATTAAACATCTATCACAAATCCGACAACAACACATTGGAACTAATCATCTTATTAGTAGTTGTATTTGGAGTTAGTTACATTTTCAGAAAATCCAAAGAAGATGTTTAAATGAAAAAAAACTTATACAAATATTTCTGGGAATCTTTATGGAGTAAGTTTTTCACCACCATTTTCTTAATAGAATTAATAATCTCTACTTTTCTTGTCAATTTCAATAAAATAGATGTGAAATCTGTTTATATATTAGTATTCATTTCTAAAATATTATTCCTATTAATTTTATTTATATCCTTCTTTTACTTCACTTTAAAATGGTGTAAAAATAGAAATGGTTTTTTAAGTTGGATAGAAGTATTGATAATTATCATTTATTCATTAGAACTTGTACTAATTTTTGACATGTTTGAACTTATCAACATGTCTTTATTCAAACATTAGAAAGATACTGTCAAAATTTAATTTAATTCGTATAATTAATAGAAAGAACCTACCTCTTTTATATTGATTTATTAGATTATTTGTATATTACAATGTAAAAAAG
>Ga0194047_10001946_pt1 | contig 12137 bp, 15 predicted proteins | sample JunL225m_MetaG_2_FD_160070 | JGI IMG/M metagenome (GOLD analysis project Ga0194047, IMG submission 160070) | Anoxic zone freshwater microbial communities from boreal shield lake in IISD Experimental Lakes Area, Ontario, Canada - Jun2016-L221-5m | ecosystem: Environmental > Aquatic > Freshwater...
TTGCGGATGTGTCCGAAGTCTTGAGAACAATAGTCTCTATCTGAGAGAGAACGATTATAAAGTTGGAATTTATGTATTCATTTATTATGTGTAAATTTCTATTATTTTCTCTGGAATTTAATTCATAAGTATTTGTCCCGTCAAACATTATCCATTGAACTAACGATGATGAACTTTGCTTTGTTATTATGCGTTGTATAAAATTTATTGAGGTTTTCAATATATTCAATGTTTTTTTTCTTAGTTCATTCGTAAATGTATCGGGACTTTTTTTAACCGACTTTAAATTCGCAGATGCTAATTGTGTAATTGTGGCGAGAATACTATTTGATTCATTTGTGTAAGTGTTATCAATACCGACAATAAATATATCTAATATTGTTAATAACGGGTCATCGTTTGGACCTGTAAAAACGAATTTTATCACAATATTTGATTTGCTATTGAGTATTGTTAATACATTATCCATTGCTTGTATGGAAGCATATAGATAATATTCGGTTCCGATTACAAATTGCAAATCATCCTTATCTACAATTTCTATATTTGAACCATCCTTTTTATAGAGAAAAATGTTATTATTTCTGGTGAATAGTTGCGAAAATAGTATGTTTATGTAATAATACATAATCATATAAATAATATAAGGTTGTAGCCTTTCTATAAATACACCATCAAGGCCAGGATTTATTCCATAATTTGCCCAGGACGATATTTGTGTCATTTTATCAGATAGTGCTATTTTAGTATAGTGTGAACGAGACCTGTCATTTATTTCCAAGTAATTTCTCGTTTGTTCAAAAACAACTCTTGTTTTAGAAACAAGTGATTGTGATATTTCTATATACCCACCACCCACCATATGTTTTTTTGAAACATTGTCGCACTTGTGAACACGATATTTATTTTTTACCGTTTTATTCATTACATTATGACAACAATTAATTTAATGCAGAAAAAAAGCTTATATATTGAGAACGCTGTTCTTGTATTGCCTTATTTCTTTTATATCGGTCAACTATTTCCACAGCTCTGGTATATTCCTCTTCTGTAACAATATCACCTGTCATAGGGAGTGTATGCATAACTCGATATTCGTGAGGTACAACACAATAATCACTTTCTTCGTTAAAGATATGGTCTGATAATATAACAAATCCAGCCGTCAATAAAATAGATGTCACTACACAACGGGTACCCAAAAAACACATACTGAATACCAACATTTGTTTACTAATATTCATTTTCATGTATTGTTCCATTGATTTGCTTGTTTGTATGGTAACATATTTAGAACCTATGTTTAACATAATCATCGTTAATCCGATGAAAAATTTATTTGTGTTTACAAAATCCAGCATATTTTTTTGTGGAAAGACGGATTTTTTATTATCCATATCGTAATTATATTATAGCTAAATATTTTATTCAATATATCCTAAGAAATTTCAGTATAGATGTAGCATTGTGAACTGCTTTTTTATAATTTGAATAAAGAGAGTTACGCATAAACCGTGCATTCGAATTATATGACCGTCTTATCGTAGGTGTAAATCCCTCTTCGCAATTTGTGTTATAATTGAATATCTGGTGGACGATTATATATATTATCAAAGTAACAATGACCCAAAAATATAGATTATAAAAATAATTCATTCCTATAACTATAGGTGATAAAAACATTTGTAAGTATGAGCATACAAATTAATAATTGTAAAAATTGATTTTATTATCACCATGATATGGATTGACTTCTGTGGATTTGAATAACTTTTTATCAACCCCACCACTCGGCTTAGAAGTAATATTTCTTTCAGCTACGAAATAATCATATTTATTTTGTTTAGTATGTAATCGATTATCTTCTGATGCATCTTCTGACTTATTTATGGATTGAAATCCATCCTTTTTATCTAATTCATTATGGTAATCATATTCAAGAATAAATATGAATAAAAATACAAGGAGTAATGCAATAATATAGTTTTGCAATGCAACCCAACATATAAAAAGAATAAATAGTATTTTTACTATCATTCTAACGGAATTGGGATTACGATTGTAATTATCCCACATCTCTTCCAGTGTAATACCACGATGTTGATTTTCAAACAGGGAAATTGCAAAGAAGATTGTAAAAAGAAGAATGAATAATTTTACTACTTGTTCAAACATATAATTACCCAAGTTTTTTTTATTTCATTAATATATTATTCTCATATGTCAATAATTAGCGATTATACTTTTAATAATATAGACAGACTTGGAAATGATATGGCATGCCAAGACCAAAATAGCATCCAGAACAGCTTATCATCGTCGTATATGTTACAAAATTACCATAAAAACGATGGCTTAATGAAAACGCAAATCAACTTTGCAACACAACAACCCTGTGTTTTTTATAGCGGTACAAGCACAACCGCCCCAGGTGGTGCGAATATCGACGATAGTTCAAAGTTGTTGATTGGGTCTCTACAAACTCACCCTAAATGTCATATTATATTACAACAGCGTTTGTTTGCTACGGTTCCTTATTTGGGAAGAGGTTCTGTTTGCACTCATATTGAGTCTCAAATAATGCAAGGAGAAATGATTCCAAATAAAAAGAGTGTAAATAATATCACCGAAAAATCATACCTAAATTATCATATGACACCTCTATTACAACATATTCAATCAAACATTAACACAGAAGAATCTTCTGACCCCAATATCATACGAGGCGGTATCACAACAAGGGACATGAATAAGGATATTCAATTTTACTCACCACCTATTTAGGGATATATGTAATTAATAATTAAATGGTCTGTTATTTTTAGAAATAATTAATTTTTCAGGTATATATGTAGGCTCAGTTGGGAATATATTTACCAGTTCCAATTGTTTTAATTCAGGCGTTAGGCATTGAAATTCTGGCTTTGTTAAATCTGTAACATTAATGCCAAATAAGAACGATTCAATATTTGCACTATTATATGATAGTTGTGTAGACCTTATTTGACCAGGTAAAAGGCCGTTCCCTGGAATACCTGTTGTATAAGCAACTCCTGAAGCGGCATTAGGATAAAGTTCCCAATCAAATGCCTGTCTATATTCTCGTTGTTGAAGGCAATAATTTCCACGAGTATTTTTATTGCGAGTGCTCGCCATATAATTACTATGAATATTTTATTTTATAGATGTATTTACATATTCTCAATTTCACTAACTAACTTTTCAAATATTTCGGGAAGAATTACCCCTTTATCTATGAAATGACAAATCATATTATGGGTTAGGTAAAAAAGAGGATATGAAAAAAGATAAATAAATGAAAATTCAGGGTCATCTATATTTAATTTCTTAGATATACAAGATAATATCTCTACAACCTCCTCCTTTTCTATCAACAAATTCAGTAATAGAGTTTGTTGATTACTTACAACCTGTTCGTCGTATTCTTGTAGATAGAAAGCATCTAAGAAATTTTCTTGATATACAACTTCACTCATACATATATCTATTTCTACATTGTCAGAAATATGTGAGAATATTTTATAGTTTACTTGTGCGTCAATATTATAATTCATATACAAAATTATATATTTTCTTTATTACTTCTTTCTATTATAAGATATTTCTTATTCAATTCCTCCGTCTTCGAGTATGTCTCCTCTTCTTATGGTGTGCACGACGCTTAGTGCGTCTCTTACGATTTCCCCCAAATCCGAACATTTTTAAAATACTATTAGGTTTACCGGCATTATCAGTTGATTGTGTTCCTGATGTCGCTGACGATGTGTTCTTCGAGCAATCTGTTTTTGGACATTTGCTACAATCGACACGGTTTTCTTCGGATATAGGGGGCGCGCCAAGATTTGAGGGTATAGCCATAACCTCTCCCTCTCCTCCTCTATATACATTTTTCCGTCTATTTCTTCTACTCCGAATGTTGCGAGCACCACCTCCAAGTTTTAACGAACAAGATGAGCAATTTCCACCTTTCATTTACTATATTTGTATATTATACGCATAAAATAAATAATTAATATAGTATAAAACTAAATAATGCAAAAGGAAACAACAGAATACTGTAAATCAAAATGTAATAATGTTATAATTCCCAAAAATAATGTAAATAGTCCGGGGTTTTTAAATATATCAACCAAAGTTCGTCAATCATTGTTACTTGCTTCTAAAGCACCATCTGTTACATCGGGTGTGACTATATATGGAAATTTGCTGCCAGGTGGTGGACAGCAAACTTATGTATCACCCAACGCGTATTATAATGGAATCGTAAACGGTAAAGTTGAGAATAATTCCATACAACAATATTATGTGAAACAAAGTCTCGGGTTATTATTGAAGATGAAAAGATAATATTTTCTTAGTATATAGCATAATAATGAGATTTAAGAGAAATGATGATGGAACATATACCATTCATGGAAAAAATTACGATGCAATTACAGGAACAAGGGCACGAGTGTGGCACGGACAAGCATATGAAACATCTGGACATTTGAAAAAGGCTCATTTGGTTATGAATAAACATGGAAGAATTGTCAGTAAAGATAAATACAATACTTCTAAGAAAGAGTTGCGATTATTAAAACATGGATATGGTAGTAAAAAGGGTACATTTGGATATGTGCGAACAAAAAGTTTGTCTAAGACAAGAAAAATTAAAAAATAAGTTAAAGATTTATAAGAAATAAATCGTATAAATTATGAATGAAGAGGATGTTGTTTTTATGTTCAAAACTGTTCAAATTACTCCATTCAGAACATTAATGTCCGCATTAAAGGATATTTTACTCGAAACAAATATTATTTTTCAAGCAGATGGGATGAAGGTTATTAATATGGATAAGTCTCACACTATATTGGTTCACTTACATTTACAAAATTCAAACTTTGAAGAATACTTTTGTAAATATGATAAAATAATTATCGGTGTAAATATGTTACATTTATTTAAACTTATCAATTCAATTGATAACGATGATACACTTACTTTATATATAGAACGAGGTGATTACTTTGAAGGTGTAGTATCACATCTGGGGTTAAAGTTTGAAAATGGCGACATCAAACAAATAAAAACACAAAAATTACGATTGATTGAACCCGACGGAGAAGATTTACAATATCCAGATGTAACATTTTCATCTATTATTAATCTACCATCAGCCGATTTTCAAAAAATTATTCGTGATTTATCTTGTATATCTGATAAATTGGAAATAAGTTCCGTTGGAAATGAACTTATATTTAAATGCAGTGGACAATTTGCTTCGGCAGAAATAAAAAGGCTACAAAGTGATGGTTCCATGGATTTTATCTTGAAACAAGATGCAAGTAAAATTATAACTGGGGAATTTTCTCTAAAGAATTTATCCTATTTTATCAAATGTACCAATCTATGTCCACAAATCGAACTTTATTTAGAAAATGATTTACCACTTGTGGTGAAATATAATGTGGCTGCTTTGGGAACTATTCGTTTATGTTTAGCACATATTCCAAGACACTCTAATATTTAACTCTCCTACGAGATATACGAATCCTTCTTCGTTTCGAACTATGTCTCTTTTTACTACCCTTTACCTTTTTCTTAGTTCTCCTTCCACCTCTTTTACCTTGAGGGGAAGGCGACCGCCCCCTTTTTTTTGTATTTACATCTCGAGTTTCACAAGATGAATTTATTTTACGAATTAATTCATCAACTAATATCTTGAATTTCTCCATACCCGTTGGTAGATATATACCACTTCTATAAACTCGAGTCATACTCGTTATATAATTTTGAAACTCTTCATTTGTTTTACTTTCATCGTATAAATATTGTGTTAATTCGATTACATTATTCAAATAAGTTTCATAAACAACAATTTCAAAAGGTCCTGACATACCCGGTCTACCGAAAGTACCCATTAAATATTTAGTTGGATTAACATGTTTCCCTGTGTTATCTACAGGATTTAGGAAAAAATATTCCTGCAATGTTGATATGGTATCTTCTATGTTAGTACCTGTATATAATGAAGTAACTATATTATTAAAGGCATCTTCATCAACTCGTCTTTTTTGTATGGTAGATTGAATACATTCATCCCCGTCGGCCCAAGAACTTGATATATATAATTCTCCATTATATAATTCAAAACAAAACCAATGTATAATCCCGCCCGTTGGAGATTTAATGCCAGCTAATGCTATCGACATATTCATACACTTGCAAGGTAATTGTTCATACGACAGTCTTAATATTTCGACTATTTTATTGTATGGTGTATGAATATCCGATGGTGAATATAATGATGTCGCATATCTATCACTTGCTTTCGAAACAGAAGTTATCGTCGTCATCAAACCTTTTATATCTTCTGGTAAAAACTCACTTAGTGTTTGAGACGAAGATTGACCAAAGTGTGTTAGCGAAGCTGGGCTTGAACGAAAGTTAATACTATTTGTTGTAAGTAGTTCCCATAATGAATATTCTACCATTGTCCAACGATTTATGAATTCAGTTCTGCTACCCAGATAATAATCACCAGGTTTATTTTTGTAAAATACACATAACATTGCAAAAAGCATAATATTAATTTTACCAGATAAGTAACATGTTGTTGTATACCACAATTTCTCTGAAATTTCATCTTGATATCTCGTGGTCATCTTGTATAACCCAAATAATCGATATCTATATTTTAGGAAATATTCATCCAACAACTCTTGTAAACTGATGGATTGTATATCTCTGTAATATGTATCCATTTCAATCTCTGTTTCTGGTATAGCATAACTACATTGTCTTGATAATAACGATACAGACTCTTCGGGTCTAACATCGTCATTTAGTTCGTCCATTTACTATATATTCTTAATATATAGTAAATAATAAATGATAAAAAATAGTTGTGGTAAAAATCGTAGTTCGTATTACAATCAGCAGGTGGGTAGACCGTCTTGTGGAGTAAATAATTTTTATAAAGTAACTGTTCTTAACATACATTCTACAAATGTATCCCCGTCGTCAATGAAATGCGATGAATGTGATTGCATTCTTGATAGTAGCACAGACAATCAAGGTGTTTTAACAAATATATGTAGAAGAGAGTATGGTAGTATTTACACAGATGCAGGATTATATATAATAACTACTTGGAAAACTCAAAGTCAATAACATTTTATAATGACACCGTACTGTAAGATACCATTGAAGCATCAATAACTGCTTTATTATAGACGGAAACATTTGAAGTAACATCGCCCGTACTGTAAGAAAGAATGATATTCGTATCTTTCACAATGATACCAAGAGTATATTGAACACGGTCTTCCGAGTATTTGAAGAAGTTGGATGTTTTTACCACTCGTAGTGTATCTGCATCCAATACAACAAATATGTCATAATATTGTCTTATCGATTCAAAACACACTGCGTGGCATACAAACCAAATTTCATTCTTGTATCTATATCCACAAGTAGAACCACGAATCCAGTTAAATAAAGGTGGCATATCTTGCTGATTCACTATAGTCAATGCACCAGTGTCGCTAAGGTCGCATATAGTGAGAGGCGACCAATTGTATATAATGCGTTTATTACCGTTGTGTAAAAAATATACCCAATTTTTTTCACAATACGATTGTTTAAATGTTTGTTTGCAACAAAGTGGTGCTGATAGTATATTATTATCATAATTTCCGGCAACTACGCTTACATCATCGACATCATGTGAACCGGTACCTATATACAATAAGGATTTCTTTTCTTCCGAATAAAATAATCGCACATCCTCTACACCAAGCAATCTTTTTGCTTTAGAACTAACTGGAGTAATATGTGTAGAAATAATCTCGAAATTATCGTCAAGGTAATGAAGATAATTCATCGTAATGACAGGTATTACCTCTTGGTCAAAATCATTGGGTAGAATACGAATATAAGATGTTTGACCATCCTTGTCAACTATCATATAATTATGGTAGCGAATGTTCATTATATATCCACTACCGTAAGGATTCTGTATAATACAGGGGGTAGATGACCTAAATTTGATTGGATATTTTTTTCCTGAAATGGTGACATTATAATAAGTTTCATCGTTATAACTTTTTGTAAGTATAACCGGATATTTATTTTGGTAAAATTTCATATTATCAAAAACACTTCTCACAATATTCTGGTCGGTTGTATTTTGTAAAACGGAGAAGATTTGAGTATCTACATTTTTAATACCCAAATAATAAGATATAATAATCATTTCATATTCGATTAGGTGAGTATAGACGCTATTTTCCATAAATAGGAAATTATTACGAGTATTATTTTGTTTGTGATGAATAAGAGTATCGGTTATCATTTTAATATAACCATAAGCCCTTTTATGGTTTCCTTCGCTACGATAGTGCATAATAATTTTTAAAATATTTTCCAATCGCATAGGGGTGACATCGTGTGCTTCCATCCAATATTCTATTGCTTTTAGTGAATCACCCTTCCTTTTATAAATTTCCCCAAGACGATAATTGGAATACCATATTTCTTGTTCCCACCCACCCACTTCTATTCGTTTTATATAATAGGGGATTGCTTCATCCAGTCTATTTGAATCAAAATAAGTGTTTGCCAAATAAAACAATGAACGAGGATTATTTTCATTCTTTTCCAAGTCCCCAGATAACAATCTTATATCTCGTTCTGTTTTATCTGATTTACTACCACCATCTCCAATATCTGTAATAAATAATTGCGATTTATCCAATATTGCCATTGTTTGGTATGGTGGACAGTCTACATATTCGTGAGTAACACCAACATATCTTGACAAATTATCATTTTTTACTATTCTAACATTTGGATAATAAAAACTTTCATTACCTTGTAAAATGGAGTATATGTGTCTATCCGTCAACAAATTTTTATCAAAATTTCTTACATTCAATACCATATCTGCATCCAAAAATATTACGAAATCGCTCATTCCGTGGCAACCCTGCAATGCCACATTACGGTTGTGTTCAAAATTCACAAATGGCTCGTTTATAATTTTTCCTTGAATATTTCTACTATTAAAAAATTCTTTTATTAGTGGTATTGTATCATCCGTGGAACCTGTATCACAAATACAATATGTATCTATAATGTCTACAACAGACGATAACATTCGTATAATAACACCGCTTTCATTTTTGACAATGGAATTTAAACAAAGTGTAGGCATTGGTCATTACATATACTAACTTTTTATGCCAAAATAATAATAAATAAAATAATGAATTATATTATTAATATGGCAAACACAAGATTTAATTACGATACATGTAGAACTATCAAAAGATTGCAAGAATCTACTGACCCATCCAGATATATCTTAGATACACCTGGACCTGGAAGTCATCCTGCATTTATTTTAGACCCGGCGATAATTCCTCAAAAATGGGGTGCGAATTTATATACTAATTCCACGATACTTGAGAACCATTTATTGGGTATTGATAAAATTATTACAAAATGTGATAGAAATGTAAGAAAATCACTACCGCCGACCGAAGTATCACACCCAATTCTTTATCCTGTAAACAGCAATGCAATAACAGAAAGTTCGCGACTGGTTCTCCCTGCATTTTTATTTCGCAGTATCCCACAAGCCCAAACACAATACCTTCCACTTAATCCACAGGAAAATGTATGTATGCCTTTTGAAAATAATTTATCTACAAGAATCCTTGAAAAGGATTATTTTATACGCTCATCCGATTATATAAAACCAGATGATACGGGAAACTATATTTTACCAGCTTCAAAATACGATACCCATCCAACTTCCAATATTCGTTATACATTTCCATATCAACAAGTAAATTAGGTCATACTTTAAAAATAAAATAGATACAATATATATTATCTTATCTAAATAATGGAATTAGTAATACCCTTTATCGCTCTTAGTGGATTATATATTGTCAATAGACAGCAACAAAAACGAGAGGGATTAAAGGAAAAAATTGCAAGGGAAAATTTTTCAAATATGAAATCACTGCCAAATGTATCTCCCATAGCACCCAATTACCCCACATTAAATACATCAAATCTAAATAATGCACCACTTGAAAATAATTTAAATTATTATGACACACCCAATCCAGCAACTGATACATATCTTAATCAAGCCCTTTATGAAAAAAAACAAAATATGGGTATTCATGTAGGACAACAAATAAACAATATTTACAGTTTGACAGGTGATTATATGAATTCTTCTGAATTTAAACATAATAATATGGTACCATTTTACGGGGCAAAAATAAAAGGTCAGATGTACAACGAAGCAACTGAATCCCAGTTAGATAATATGGTTGGTGCTGGTTCGCAAATGATAAAAAAGGTCGAACAAGCACCTTTATTTGAACCGAAAAATGATGTTCAATATCCGTTTGATATGCCAGATATGTCAGATTTTTTCCAATCAAGACAGACCGTGAGTACTATAAATAGTATGGTAAAACCATTTGAAAGTATTCATGTTGGTCCGGGTTTGGGTCAAGGATTTGAGTCGAAGGGTTCAGGTGGTTTTAATTCTGGAATGGAAGATAGAGAAATGTGGATACCTAAAACTGTTGACCAATTGCGAGTAGAAACAAACCCGAAAATGACATATATAATGGATGGTTTTGAAGGTCCAGCGAATTCAAATGTAAAAAGTATGGGGATTGAAGGTACTGTTGAAAAATATAGACCCGATAGTTTTTTTATAAACTCTCAAGATAGGTTATTTACAACAACTGGTATAGGCCATGCTGGACAATTATTACCAGTTCAAGCGGTGTATCAAAATAATAGAAGTAATCCCACACCATACGAAGGTGTCCCTACATCCAATTCGAAATCAAGTTATCATATTGGTGAATATGAAACCGCGAGGAGGCCTGAATTAGATGCAAAAGATATACCTATCGCTTCCTCGCAGGGTAGAGGTCCCTTGCAAAATTTAGACCATTTGGATTCGATAAAAATAGAACACAATAATCGTTCCAAATGCAATCAACCGGTGAGAATGGGAAGTTCATTTAATTCGAATATACGAGCTGCTATATCACCCTTTATGGATGTTTTAAAACCAACTAAGAAAGAAAGTGTATCAGGAGTTACTGTTTATGGCAACTCAAGCACATTAACAAATGGAAATTATATGATTAATCCATATGATGCTCCTAAAACTACAAATAAAGAAACTGTTTTGTTTAGTAGCTCAGGATTCGTAGGAAATCAAACTTCGGATGCAGTGAACACAATAGCACAATACCAAGGTGTGCAAAATCAACGAGATACACAAACCCAAAATGGGGGGTTCGGGCCTATGGGTGGTGGTGGAATTCGTATTGGAAATCAAGTATATGATTCGACATATAATCAAACAAATAATGATAAAAAAATCACTGGTGAGAATTATAAACCACCCGGAAATCTTCCATTATTTACGGGTGAAATAAATGTTTCAAAATCAAAAGAAACGCCGAGTACTGTCTATATGGGTGCACCCGGTAGCGTGATACCTATGAATGCTTCTATTCAATCACAAGGACAAAATAAAGTAAATATACCACACGGTTCAAGCGATATTGAAGTTCAAAGAATTAATCCCGACATACTGAAAGCATTCCGAGAAAATCCCTATACATTTTCTTTAACAAATTCTGTATAGTTTTTTTTACAAACCATTACGCATTTATAAATCAACACTAAAATCATTACTAAAAATATTAATAATAATTTTAGTAATATTAAACTCGGGGTATGTATGTCATCAATAATTACATTAACCAATAATGGAGAATACTTACACTCGTTTTCATATGTAATTATATCGGTTATTAAAGATAACACCCCCATAAAAATAAATATCATACAAAGTAGGCTACAATACCACAAATAAATTGCTGTTTGCAATAAATCAATCAAACTCATTTAGAAACCGCGTTGTAGTGTTTATATTCGTTATTTGAATCATCTCATCTAATTTCATTTTATTTATAAAATGATTCGGAGTTTAATTATTATTAAATTGGATAGTATCTAAGAAAAAAGAATGTTATTAGAAAACTCTGAATGCATTGATTTAGAAGAATCATGCATTGAT
>Ga0194047_10001948_pt1 | contig 12132 bp, 12 predicted proteins | sample JunL225m_MetaG_2_FD_160070 | JGI IMG/M metagenome (GOLD analysis project Ga0194047, IMG submission 160070) | Anoxic zone freshwater microbial communities from boreal shield lake in IISD Experimental Lakes Area, Ontario, Canada - Jun2016-L221-5m | ecosystem: Environmental > Aquatic > Freshwater...
TGCTAAGTGTAATCATTGTATTGATAATTTTGGTTGCCCGGCTATGGTGAAGGTGAATGGAAAGGTGCAAATAGATATGAGCCGATGTAATTTGTGCGGGTTATGTATTGATGTTTGCCCGAATGATGCGATAAAATGGGTGACGGAAGGGGTTCTTACTTCATCTTAAATCTAACATCTCAATATTCACATCAAATATCTCTCGCGGTTAGGCGCATCAGGAAATTTAATCACTATTTGGTATATCTATCCCGCCACGTTTAAAAATAATTTAATATCAACAAAAGAATTTTAGCAGTTATAGGAAATTATTCTACTTTTGTGAATTAATAAATACAAGTTATAGTATTTAATAAAAGAAAAATGAAACTATTAAGATTTTTTTATGAAGTTCCTGAATTAGACAATTTCCGTCTAAATTCTTTGAAAATGGATCCCATAGAATTAAGCAATATTAATTTATTAGTTGGTAAAAACGCTTCTGGAAAATCTAGTATTGTTCAGCATATAGTAAGTTTAGCTGATATGTTGAAAGGAACTAATCTACGAATAGGTAGCTATTCTTTAGAACTTAAAGATGACGATGGTTCCATTTTAAAATATTCATGTAATATTTCCTTAGGAATTAAAAGTGAAATTGAAATAAGCGAATCATTATTTATAAATGCTGATCAATTAGTAGATAGAAAAAACAATATTGCTAAAATCTATTCGGCAATCAAATCAGAAAAGATAGAAATAAATCCTCCTGAAAACAAATTGGTTCACCAAGTCAGACGAGACGAAAAAGACTATCCATATTTTGAGAAGCTTATTAAGTGGGCTGAAAGTGTTCATTCATTCAAATTTGGACATATCCATTCTACTTCATTTATGAAATCTCCACTTGACAAAAGTAATATCGCTGATACTGGTCTAACTAGTATTAATGATAATGATCTTAACAAGATATTAGGAGAATTAAACACTCATTCCAAAAATGAGGTTATAAAAGAGTTTAATTCATTAGGTTATAATATAGAAATACTTACAGTTAAATTACAAGCTGAAAAAAACATAATTTATGTAAAAGAGAATAACGTAAAATATGAAATAAGCCAAACTATGCTATCGCAGGGAATGTGGCGTTCTCTTTTTCTTCTCATCTTTGTTCATCATTTAATAGATAGTGAAAAGGCAAAAATGATAATTATAGATGATTTATGTGAAAGTTTGGATTATGATCGTGCTACTAAACTAGGCAAACTTCTTTTTGATAAGATGAACACAAACAATGTTCAATTCATTGCTACATCAAATGATTCCTTTTTAATGAATGTTATTGATATAAAATATTGGAATATTATTTATCGAGAAGCAAATTTCATCAAAGTATACAACTATTCAAACTCAAAAGAAAAGTTTGATAAATTTAGAAGAAGTGGCTTTAATAATTTTGATCTGTTAACTTCAAATTATCTCAATTAGTTTATGAGAAAAATTGCAATATTTGTTGAAGGCCAAACAGAATTAGTTTTTGTTAGAGAATTTATTAAGCACAAATATTGTTATAATGTTAACATTGATTGTTTTCAATTATTCAAAGAAGGGAACTTAGTGTATGCGCCCTATCCTTGTGTAAATCCTAATGCGGAAGTTCACTATACTTTAATTAATGTTGGTAACGATGTTAAAGTCCCTTCTGCTATTTGTGACAGAGAAAACAGCCTCTTTACGAATGGTTTCGAAAAGGTAATTGGATTACGTGATATGTATTGTCAAGCCTATAAAGAAATCACAACCGAAATTGACGAAAATCTTAATGCGGAATTTATTACCGAAACTAATGAACTGATTCGACTTCGTTCAAACAATTATGAAAATATTCATATTTGTTTTTCTATTATGGAAATTGAATCTTGGTTTCTCGCCATGCACCATATTTTTGAAAAAATTCATCCAACGTTGACTGTTGATTTCATAAAGCAAAAATTAGAATTAGATCTAACAAAAACTGATCCAGAAGAAGCATTTTTTCATCCTGTAAAAACTTTTTCTAAAATTTATGAACTTGCAGAAATGTCTTATGAAAAGAAAAGAGGTGATATTGAATCTTTTTGTAACAACCTATGTGCCGATGATTTCGAAAAGCTTTACCACTCCTCCGTTTGTAAGAGTTTTAACCAATTTTGCGATAAAATTGCTTAAAACCTTTTCTGTCTAACCTCCAACTACCTAAACCATTTCACAGCACATTACCCCTTAATTTATTCTCTCTCCCTATCCCCCACAAATCTATCAATTTATCCAACATTAAAAACATAAAAAAATCCCACCCTTTTCAGAGCAGGATTTTTAAACTCCTACCCCCTCTCCTTTGGAGAGGGGATTAAGGGGTGAGGTCATTATAACGAATCTATCACCACATCATAATGGTTCAACGTACCCCTTTTTATTTTCACATGCGCAGTGTACACAGTGTTCCCATTCATCTTTCCTGTCAACACATCCTCACCACTCTTCACATGTTCTATTTCAGCATTACCTTTATAGTCTGTAATGGCACTTTTATTAGCCCTTGTCAAACTAAACTCTATTCCCTCCACAGGTTTTCCGGTACTTTTAGCAGTAGCATGTACCTCCACATTTGTATGATGTACGTTAATTACAGGTATCACCGTACTAGCCATCAACCTTGCATAAAACTTAGGATTGCTCGATTCATAATCCCTCGTTAATAATTTTAAATGGTCTACATTCGTCATCACAGGTTTAAAACTATCCTTAAATTTCCTTGTCATCTCAGGCGACACCTCATGCACCGTGTCGCTGCTTCCTTGTTTTTGTGTAAACGTATCTATCTTCCCTTGCAAACTAGTCAACATCGCAGCCGTAATTGTGTTTGGCGTCAAATCAGCAATATTATCACTCATTAGTTTATGCGCTTCCTGCGCCAGTTTTGAACATTGGCTGTCCGATGCAGTGCTGTAGTCCGTTGGTTCCACATGCAGTTGGTTGGCCAAACTTATTTTGTTTAAGTTAGTAAACTTCACGTATGCCTTACCCGACATGTTACTAGCCATCTTGGTAAGTTCCTTCTTAGCTGCCAATTTATCAGCACTAAATCCACTGTTATCAGCATGTGCAGCCGTTGCCGCATCGCTGTTTTTTCCATTGTTTGTGTTAAATAAAGTAACCTCGTCAATGTAATCTTGGTTACCTGCAAATGCAGTAGCACTTGCCACCAGTTCAGCTTTCAAAGCTGCAAACATGGTCATCTGGGCTTGTTCTCTGTTTGTCATTTTAATTTTGTTTTTTTTAATGATTATTTTTTGTTGTATCTCATTGCGTATCTCATTAATTCTGATACGCCCCGCAAATATCGGACTCCGTAAAAATCCCAAAAATGATATTTATCAGTTTTTGTAAAATAATTCAAAAATTAATATTCACCCCCCTTAATCCCCTAACCAACAACCCAACCCCTCTTTTTCTCCCCGTTTCTTTTCCCATCCTTTCATCCATCCCACTGCTAACATCCGTTTTTCCCCTCCTCGCATCCATTAAATACCTCATAACATTCGTTAAATGCCTCACTACATTCATTAAATGCCTCATAACATTCATTAAATAACTCACAACATCCGTTAAATGCCTCATGACATTCATTAAATACTTCATGACATCCGTTAAATGCCTCACGACATGCATTAAATACCTCACAACATTCATTAAACGCTTCATGACATGCCTTAAATGCCTCACGACATTCATTAAATAACCCTCAACTCTTCTTTTTTGCTCCAAAACACCCACAAATCTAAACACTTACCCCATTCCTCAACCTAAAATCCCCAAATCCTAAATCCCCAAATCCTAAAATCCCCCAATCCTAAATCCTAAATCACAATTTGAGATGGGAGTATCAAGATTGAGATTTGAGATAGATGTTAAATGGCTGATTAATATCATAGTTTTTGGAATTGGGTATAAATAGTTTTGTTCGATTAAATATTGATGAGGAAGTTGACAAAATAAACCCTTGCACTCCGCAGGGGGAAGAAATGAAAATGACGAACAGAGGTATGATAAAAAACTATAAAATACTAATAGCTGGTGTAGGCGGACAAGGGATAGTGTACTTGAGTAACCTTATAGTGGAAGCTGCGATGCTAGCCAAGATACCTGTGAGTGTGAGTGAGATTCATGGATTGTCGCAACGGGGAGGGGTGGTGACTTCGGGGATAGGATTGGGAGAACATTGTACGGGATTTTACGGGACTGCGGGGGTGGATTTTTTGATAGGGCTGGAACCGCTGGAAACACAGCGGTGCATAAGTTATCTGCATAAAAACAGTTGTGTGATATTTGGGAATAACAGGATACAGCCTTACTCGGTGAATGCGCAGATGGCGAGTTATCCGGATGTGAATGAGTTTGCGGGGTATTTGAAAGAGCAATGCCGGGATGTGACGTATATAGGTGGGTTTCCGAAAGAAATAGATGCGGTGCTGTACAATATATTTATGCTGGGAAGGGCTACGAGGATGGAAACATTTCCGCTAACGGCAGGGCAACTGGAGGAGGCGATAAACGCAAATGTGACGGGATATTTTAAAGAAAAGACATTAACTGCATTTAAACTGGGCATGAATTATACGGAGTAAAAGGAAGCCGGGGTGTGAAAGGTTAAAAAAACGGATGTAAAGTGAAAAAGGAAAAAACAAAAAAAGAAATGATGCACGAGATTACTTTTTTTCTGAATGAAAAGGAAGTGACGTGTAAGGTGAAACCGGCAACGGTGTTACTCGACCTGATACGTGACGGGTTTGAACTGAAAGGAACGAAGCCGGGTTGCCACGAAGGGGAATGCGGAGCCTGCACGGTGCTGGTGAATGATGCTCCGGTGAACTCGTGTTTGTTTTTGGCGGTGAATGCAAATGGAAAAAGAATAACAACGATAGAAGGGCTTACGAACAAAGATGGTTCGCTGCATGCTGTGCAGGAAGTGCTGGTGGAAAGCGGAGCGGTGCAATGCGGGTTTTGTACTTCGGGTATGGCCATGTCGATAAAAGCGATGTTGCATCAATACGAAAGCGGACATCATGTGCCGGGAGAGAGTTTGAAAAACCTGCCCGACAGGGAAGAAATAAAAAAGTATCTGGAAGGGAATTTGTGCAGATGCACGGGTTATGTGAAGATAATTGATGCTGCCGAAAAATTATTTGCAAAAGAAGTTTGAGAAAATGAAACCAAAACTTAAAGTGATAGGAACTTCGGTTCCAAAGCAGGATGCGGGCATGAGAGTGACCGGGAAAGCAATTTATGGTCATGATATAAAACTGCCGGGCATGCTGCACGGTGCGATATTAAGAACAGAGCATCCTTCGGCAATAATAGAGTCGATAGATACGAGTGCTGCTAGAAAACTTGAGGGAGTGTATTGTGTGATTACGGCAGATGATGTGGATGTAAATAACATTGGGTACAAGAGGGATCATCCGATATTGAAAAAGGGAGAAGCGAATTGTACACGTGATGAAATAGCTGCTGTGGCTGCCGAAACAAAGGAGATAGCCAAACAAGCTTTAAAACTGATTAAGGTAAAATATAAAGTAAGAAAAGGAATTTATGATGTGCATGAGGCGTTGAAAGAACAAGCTCCGCAAATAAATAAGTTCATCAGTGGAAAGTTTTCGAATAAGAATATTGCTGAAACTTTTCATTACGAACACGGAAACCTGGAGGAAGAAAAAAAGAAAAGTGCACATATTGTTTCGAGAAAGTTTACACTTCCACGCATGACCCACGCCTGCATGGCTACGAGCAATGTAACGGCTTCGTACAATATGCTGGACAAAAAACTTTTGCTTTACAGTTCCACGCAAGTGCCATTTCTTTATCAGAGGGATATGGCGCATGCGTTGAAAATGAATCCATCGGATATACGGGTGATACAACCTATTATTGGTGGTGGTTTCGGGAGTAAATTGGATATTCATCCGTTTGAACCGATTTGTGCTTTGCTCTCCATAAAAACAGGAAGGCCTGTACAAATACTATATTCGAGAGAAGAAGAATTTATTGCTTCGCCTATTCGGCAGCCTATGGAAATAGAACTAACGGCTGGAGTGGATAAGGATGGGAATTTTACATTCAGAGAAATAAATATTGTAAAAGATAATGGTGCGTATACATCGTGGGGAGCCACTACTCCATTTGTGATTATGCAGTCGTTTTCTTCGTTGTATAAATTGAAAGCATGCAGATTTAATGCAACTGCAGTTTATACAAATAATGTGTTTGCAGGTTCGTTCAGAGGATATGGAAACCCACAGGCAACATTTGCTTTGGAACGTGTTATTGATTTGCTGGCCGACAAACTGGGAATGGATAAAGCGGAGATTCGTTTGAAAAACGCAAATGAAAAAGGTGAAGTAACCGGACAAGGATTGCACTACGATACCTGCGGACATAAAGATTGTTTGGAAACGGTTATCAAAAAAAGCAAGTATCATTCTTTTCGAAATACGAATAATGGCGCTTTACGAAATACGAATAAAAACGAATCTACGAATAATGGAAGCCGTTTCAAAAAAGGAATCGGACTGGCTTCGATGCTGCATGTGGGAGGAGGAGCGAAAATATATCGCTCGGATGGATGCGGAACGACTATTAAAATTGACCCTTATGGGTATTGTACCATCATTACCGGTTCGAATGAAATAGGACAGGGTTCGGAAACGGTATTGGCTATGATGGCATCGGAAGAATTGGGAATTGATTTAAAAAAGATAAAAGTAATAAATACAGATACCGATGTAAAGCCTTGGGATGTGGGTGTACACGCTTCGCGTACAAGTTTTGTAGCGGGAAATTCGTTGCTGGGTGCAATTAAAATACTAAAAGAAAAACTAAACAAGAAAGCTGGAGAACTACTTAAATCAAAGCATTCGGAATTTGTTTATGATAACGGACAAATTGTTTCAGAAAAAACAAAAGAGAGTATTGCCCTGGATAAAGTGGTTCGCGAAATGCATTTTACCGAACCGAATGAACTTGCTGTTGCTAATTTCTTTTACGAACCTTCGAGCAAATTTCAGGATAAAGATTTCAAAGGAAATGTTTCGGGGTCGTACGCTTTCGCGGCACAAGCTATAGAAGTGGAAGTGGATACCTATACCGGTAATGTAAGAGTAACGGATATTTATGTAGCGCAAGATGTAGGGAAGGTGTTGAATCCATTATTGCTCGGAGGGCAGATAGAAGGAGGAATATTACAAGGGGTGGGTTATGCACTCACAGAAGAGTTGCTGATGCATGAAGGAAAAATTCTGAATCCGAATTTCCATAATTATAAAATGCTTACTGCGGCTGATATTCCAACCATTCATTTCTTCCCCATAGAAACTAACGATAAAGAAGGCCCTTACGGAGCAAAGGGTGTTGGCGAAGCACCATTGATACCTACTGCTGCTGCCATTGCTAATGCGGTGTGCAATGCGCTGGGGCTTGAAGTGATTGATTTACCTATAACTCCTGAAAAAGTAATGAAAGCACTCGCATCAAAAAATACTGAAACAATACAAACAAAAAATAAATAAATATATGAGACCTACGGATACTGTTGGCAATACCCCTTTACTTAAAATCAGCGATAAGCTGTATGCAAAATTTGAAACGTTTAACCCGAGCGGGAGTATTAAAGACCGTATCGCGACTTATATAATTAACAATGCTGAGAAAAACGGGTTGATTAAAAAAGGCGGAACCATAGTAGAAGCCACAAGTGGTAACACGGGAATTGCGTTTTCGATGATTGGAGCAGAGAGAGGTTACAATGTAAAAATTGTGATGCCAAAAAACATGAGTGAGGAACGTAAACAAATGATGCGTTTGTTTGGTGCCGAAATTATTGATGTTGGAGATGGCGATTTTGATGGAGCAATAGCCTTGAGAAATGAGCTTGCAGAAAAAAACGGATGGTTTAACACCAACCAATTTTTGAATCCCTTAAATATAGAGTGTCATGAAAAAACAACCGGAATTGAAATATTAAATCAGACAAAAGACAAAGGAAAGATCTCTGCCATCGTTTTAGGTACGGGGACAGGAGGTACCATGATGGGCATTCGCAGAACATTGATAAAAGCCTATCCTGATATGAAAGTAGTGGCTTGCGAACCGGCAGAATCGCCTGTGATGAGCGGAGGAGAAAAAGGAACACACGGAATACAAGGAATTGGTGATGGAGGAAAATTTCTGGTTGACCTGAAGGTGTTGGATGGAATTATACTTATCACTACAGCAGAAGCGACAGCGAGAGCAAAACAATTGATAAAAGAAAGAGGAATTTTTGTTGGAATAAGTTCAGGTGCCAATGTGCTTGCTGCTGAACGATGGATTGAGAAAAACAATCCGGAAGGAATTGTGGTAACTATCTTATCCGACAGAGCTGAACGTTATTTAAGTTTATTATAATACTTAATCATGGAATTTAATATCATCAATCCTGTATCGGTAAAAGAATTGCTGGGTGCTGTAAAAAAGGAAAAACATTTTCGCTTTGGAGCAGGCTGTACCGACTTGCTGATGGAACTCCGTAAGAAACCTGATGAGGGGCTTACGGTGATTAATCTGGCACATGTTCAGGACAATTCGTTTACAGGAATAAAAAAATCTGCTAAAGGCATTCGCATGGGAGCCATGTTCACTGCACATCAAATTGTGATGAATGAAGAATTGAAAAAAACTTTCCCGGTGCTTCATGATTCGGCTCACAACCTTGCTTCTACCCAAATCAGACAGGTGGCTACCGTGGGTGGTAATTTGTGCACCGCATCGCCATCAGGAGATATTGCCTGTGCTTTGGTTGCATTACGTGCCGATTGCGAATTGCTCAATACCACTCAAAAAACAAGAATGGTAAACATCAGTACCTTTTTTACAGGTGTAAGACAAACGGCATTGAAGCCAAACGAAGTGCTTTATGGAATTACCATTCCGGCAAATACCAAAAACACAAAAAATAATTATTCGGGTTTTATAAAAGTAGGTACCAGACGTTCGATGGAATGTTCGGTGGTTTCGCTGGCTTATCATATTCAAGTGAACGCTGAAGGAAAAATTCTGAGAGCTGGTGTGGCAATTGGCGCCTCTGCTCCTACTGTTAGACTTGCAGATTCGGCTTGTCAATATTTGATTGGTAAAATATTTAAGAACATTTCTCAAAAAGAAAAAGAAGAGTTTGCGGATAAAGTTTTATCGTATGCCTCTCCTATTACCGACATCAGAGCTACGGCATGGTATCGCAAAGAAGTTTTGTATAATATCAGCAAAAGCATTTTCGAATGACACAACCTTCAGTAAAACTATCGGCCAACGAAAACTGCTATGGCTGCTCGCCTCTGGCATTGGAAGCTATACGTAACAATTACAAACAAGCGCATGTCTATCCCGAAGTGTTTGCCGCTTCGCTAAAAGACAGATTGGCTAAGGAATATAATGTGTCTGACAAAAATATAATAGTAGGAGCAGGTTCGGTAAATATTATTGATGCGTTGATTCGAACCTTTGTGAAGGAAAATGAAGAAGTACTTACATTTGAAAAAAGTTTTGTTGCATATTCTCAGCTTGCCGGATTTCACAACCGCAAATGTGTGTTTGCTCCGCTAAGCGATTTCCGTTGTGTTCCGAATAATCTACTGCCTTTCGTTTCTGATAAAACAAAACTGATATTTATTGCTAACCCTAATAACCCAACAGGAACCATCATTACCCATGATGAACTTGAAGGTTTATTAGAAAAAATTCCATCTACCATTACTGTGGTTATTGACGAAGCTTATTCGGAATATGTTACCGACAAAGCGTTTCCGAACTCCTTGTTGCTTCAACATACTTATCCAAATTTAATTATTCTACATTCGTTTTCGAAAATACATGGATTGGCCGGATTGCGCATTGGATATGCCATTGCTGAACAAAGCAGGGCACAAGTACTAAACAATACTCAAATTCCTTTTTCCTTGCATTACCTCTCATGCGCTACTGCTATAGCTGCTCTTAACGACAAGGCTTTTGTTGCCCAATCGGCTAAAGCCAATACTGAACAAGGCCACTACCTACACACCGAGCTACGAATGCTAGGTTTGAACTGCATTGCCACCCAAGCTAATTTTATTTACATTTGGTTTAGTACTGATGATAAAAAACTGAAAATCTACAACCTCCTTCAGGAAAATGGTATTCTGATTTGTGATATGAAAGTGTTTGGTCAGGAAAAAGCTTTAAGAATGACTATTGGAGATAAGACAACCAATGAGAGGATTGTTGGAGTGTTGAAAGGATTAGTTTAAAGTTCAAATTCTAAATTCTAAATCACAAATTCTAAATTCTAAACTGATGCTTCGGGATAGTATTTTGCAGTTTTTTATTTATCGCAGAGAACGCAGATTTAAAAACCGCAGAGGCTCGCTGAGTTTCACTCTCAAATCCTAAATCCTAAAGCCAGATTGCTAACCTTAAAAATATTCCAATAAAACATATTCAAAAAAAAAATCCTGCGCTGGGCAGGAGTTGAAAACTCGCGGTAGCAAGGTCGAAAATAGTTGTGGGGGTGATATATTGTGATAGCTAAGCACGCTAGGTGTGCCAAAGTGAGAAAAGTGACAAATTGGCGTTGATTTTTGCCAAAATGGCATAAATTGAGAAAAAGTGAGGAGCTAAATGGTCCACAATGGACGCAAAATGGTCCACAATGCCCGCAAAGAGGTCCACAATGCCCGCAAAGAGGTGCACAATGCCCGCAAAATGTTCCACAATGAACGCAAAGAGGTGCACAATGGACGCAAAGAGGTGCACAATGGACGCAAGATGTTAGGAAATGAACGCAAAGAGGTTGGAAATGGACGCAAAGAGGTCGGAAATGAACGCAAGATGTTAGGAAATGGAGCCTCTCCCCTTAACCCCTCTCCGAAGTGACCTCTCCCCTAACCCCTCTCCACAAGAGAGGGGGAGTGACGTGACGGTTTTTCGTAGACCTCTCCCCCGGCCCCTCTCCAAAGGAGAGGGGTGACGGAGTGGGTTTGGGGAGGTTTTTGTTTATACTTATATAATATGAGTATATTTGTAATTGAAAAAATAGTGTGTTGTGGCGGGACGCCACAGAATAGACAACACGAGCGAAATACGCTCGCGTTAGCGGGCCTCACCCCCGGCCCCTCTCCAAGGAGAGGGGTGACGGAGTGGGTTTGGGGGAGGTTTTTGTTTATACTTATATAATATGAGTATATTTGTAATTGTAAAAATAATGTGTTGTGGCGGGACGCCAAAAGATAGGCAACACGAGCGAAATACGCTGGCGTTAGCGAGTCTAAAAGAAAAATGAATACTAAAACAAAATTTACCCTCCTTATTTGTTTTGCTCTAGTAGCAACTATTGCAAAAGGACAATTTAACGCAGACTCGATTTTCATTTATACAAATACCAAACAAAGGTGCGGTACTACAGCAAATCTTTGGCATTATCACAGAATACTTGATTCTACAAATGCTTCCAAAATTAAACTAGACAATCAAGACCTGACGGAATTAAAAGACATTTTTACAAACACGAAAAGAAAAAAATACCTTCAACAAAAACACGGAGGTGTAATTTGTTATGCAATCGTTTACAATAAAGGACAGAAAAACATATTTGCATTTGAAAGTTCTTTGGAATTCGGAAGACTTGTTGACTTGACAAATATGAAACACTGGAAATTAGAGAACCAAGACAAAGAAGGCCAAAAGCGATTATATAAAATTATAAGAAAAAACTGTCAATTGCTTGATTAAGTGATTCCCCGTTTGGCTTAGCTTCCCGCTACGTCCAGTTTAACAAGGCGTCCCTCCTTTAAACCAATAATAAGAAATAGTCCGGAGGACTTGATGTATATGACGTTGCGTCCCGTTACGCCAAACTAAGGCTTATTTTTCTGTATGTATTTGAAGGTTACGAAGAGTGATGCGCTGACTAACTGCGACCGATTGAACTGGAAATCCTTTTTCTTTGACCTTTTCGGGCAAAGAAAAAGATTGGAAGGGAAAGGTACTGTCTTAAAAAACAAATTATTTCGAATATTTTTTTACTTTTGTTTTTACGGAAAGAGG
>Ga0194047_10001949_pt1 | contig 12132 bp, 13 predicted proteins | sample JunL225m_MetaG_2_FD_160070 | JGI IMG/M metagenome (GOLD analysis project Ga0194047, IMG submission 160070) | Anoxic zone freshwater microbial communities from boreal shield lake in IISD Experimental Lakes Area, Ontario, Canada - Jun2016-L221-5m | ecosystem: Environmental > Aquatic > Freshwater...
CAACAATAGCAATGGTATAGGCAGCGCCATTTGGAATGTTGCTGCCTTCTTTTTCCGATAAATTCTTATGAACTGATGACACGTGCACTTATATTAAAATGGTTTGAACTTTCTATTAAAAAAGAAAAGGCGACTTAATAATAAATCACCTTTTCTGTCTTGTTGTTATCTTATTTTACAAATTACCTAACGTTTTTGCTCGTGCAATGTACTTATCAATTTCTCTGCCTTCTGATGTTTCAGCAAATTCATTTTTAATTCGCTCGTATAATTTTACAGCATCAGCGTAGTTTCCTTTTTCTTCGTTAGCCATTGCTGCTTTCTTTAAGCAAATTGGAGTATCAAAGTTGTTGGTGTTTTGCTCAGCCGCTTTTAAATAATAAGTAATGGCCTCATCAGTTTTACCAAGCTCCATATTTGCATCGCCAATGGCAGCAGTAGCAAGAGGTGCTACAATTTGGTCCTTACTACTAAACGATTTTAAATGTTCTATCGCATCTTCGTATTTTCCTTGCTTCAAATAGCACATTCCTAAATAATACTCTGCTAAGTTTCCAGAAGGAGTGATGCTATAATCGCTTGCTATTTGCAAGAAACCGCTTGATGATTTTTTATCTCCATTGATTGCAAGATTCAATGAATCTTTTTCGAAATATTGTTCTGCTTTAAACATTTCTGCACGAGCTTTTACTTCTTCACCTGCTACATACCAATATTTATAAGCAAAGTAACCACCTACTAAAACAATGATTACACCTGCAATTGTCATTAAGCTTTTCTTATTATGCTCAATGTAAAGTTCGGTTTTACTAAACGCTTCTGCAACGTCAACAATTGGTTCGTCTTCTATTTTTTTTGCCATTTTTTTGTTTTGTTCTAAATTAACGGATTGCAAAAATAGTTTTTTTTTGCATATTCTATAATTTAATTATTAAATATGAGTGAGAAAGATGTTTTTTAGGTACTTTTACTCGCTGCAAATTCTCTTTACCATCTGACCGAATCTCTTTAAATTCAGGCCATATGGAGACAATTCGCTCGTTATAAATACAACAATGTACCTAAAAAAAATATCTTTAATCAATTTTAAGAACTATCCTGCTGCCGAATTGGAGTTCAGTAAGCACATCAACTGCCTAACTGGCAACAATGGCGAGGGAAAGACCACGATTTTAGATGCTATTCACTATTTATCCTTCTGCAAAAGTTTCTTCAATCCTATCGACAGCCAAAACATCCTTCACGATGCTCCCTTTTTTCTGATTCAAGGTAGTTTTGATAATGTAGAAATTGATGAAGAAGTATATTGTGGATTAAAAAGAAACCAGAAGAAACAATTCAAGCGAAACAAAAAAGAATACACACGCTTGGCCGACCATATTGGCATTTACCCTTTAGTTATGGTTTCGCCTGCCGATTCTGAATTAATCACCGAAGGAAGTGAAAGTAGACGAAAATTTATTGATAGCGTTATTGCTCAATTCGATCGCGAATATTTAGAAACCTTGATTAGTTATAACAAAGTGCTTTCGCACCGAAACGCCTTGCTAAAGCAAATTGCAGATAGCAGCAAGTTTGACAAGGACGCTTTAGAGATTTGGGATATTCAGTTGATTGAACTTGGAAAACGAATAAACGAGAAACGAAAGAATTTTATTACTGATTTTATTCCCATCTTTCAAAAGTATTATGCGTTTATTTCCGGGGGTAAGGAACATGTCCGTATCGAATATGATTCACACCTCAACGAAAAACCCTTCGAAGAAACCTTAGCGTTAGCTTTAAACCGAGACAGAATGATGCAATACACCACAGTGGGAGTGCATAAAGACGATTTGGAGTTCACCATCAACGGACATTCGTTAAAGAAATACGCCTCGCAAGGGCAACAAAAGTCTTTTCTTATTGCTTTAAAATTGGCTCAATTCGACTTTATCAAAAACATAAAAAAAACTACACCTATTCTATTATTAGATGATATTTATGATAAACTGGATGATTTGCGTGTAAAGCAATTAATGGAATTGGTGAGTAGCGACAATTTCGGTCAGTTATTTATTACCGACACTCACCCAACTAGATTATCGGAAATTTTCAGCAACACCGATACCGATTATCATATATATAAGATAACGAATGGACAAATAGAATTAGAGCATTCGAACGGATAATGAGCAAACACAACGAACATAGCATAAAAGAAGCAATTGAATTGTTACTAAAAGCCTATAAACTAGACGATCGATTGGCAGAGAAAAAGCTAATATCGTCTTGGGAAACAGTAATGGGAAAGATGATTGCGAAACATACAATGGATTTATCCATCAAACAAAAACAATTATTTGTTACTTTAGACTCCTCAGCTTTGCGAAATGAATTGGCAATGGCCAAAACAAAAATCATTCAATCATTGAATACGCATGTAGGGAGTGAAGTAATCAACGAGATTATTTTAAGATAAAAATAGTAAAAAGATGAAATAAAGATATGAAAAGAAAAAACGGTACCATCACAATAATTATAGCGTTGCTATCAGCAAGCTCCATTGTAGCTCAAACTGATTCGGCAATGATTAAGCGAATTTTTAACGAAGCCCTATCCAATGGAAAAAGTTATTCCAACCTTGATTATCTGAGTAATAAAATTGGAGGCAGGCTGAGCGGCTCTCCGCAAGCACAGCAAGCTGTCGAGTGGACATTCAAAGCAATGAAAGAGGCTGGTGCCGATACTGTTTTTCTTCAAGAATGTATGGTTCCTCACTGGGTGAGAGGAAATAAAGAAGTTGCAAGAGTGTCTTCAACCACTGCTAAAACAGTTAAAGAACTTCCAATTGCTGCGCTTGGTGGCTCAATTGGCACCTCTCCCGAAGGGATAACCGCTAACGTGGTTGAAGTATTTGGAATAAAAGGGTTGGAAACACTGGGAAAAGAAAAGATAAAAGGCAAGATTGTTTTTTTCAACGAACCAATGGAACCAACATTTATAGAAACATTTAATGCCTATGGCAAAGCGGTTCAACAACGTTGGGCCGGAGCAATGCAAGCTGCTAAATACGGAGCATTAGCTGTTGTCGTGCGCTCATGTACTTTGACCGAAGACGACTTCCCTCACACAGGAGTGATGGGATACAACGACACCATCACCAAAATACCTGCATGTTGTATTTCTACCAATGGAGCTAATTGGTTAAGTGCTCAACTTAAAAAAGACAATGGTTTAAAATTCTATATGCAGATGAGTTGCAAAACGCTTCCTGAAGAAAAATCATATAATGTAATTGCCGAAATTCGTGGAACCGAAAAGCCTAAAGAGTACATCATTGTTGGTGGACACCTTGATTCTTGGGACACTGGCAAAGGGGCTAATGATGATGGAGCTGGAATTGTTCAATCTATTGAAGTAATTCGCATTTTTAAAGCACTTGGTATTAAACCCAAATACAGCATTCGAGCTGTTGCATTTATGAATGAGGAAAATGGTGGAAGAGGAGGAAAAAAATACGCAGAACTTGCCAAACTAAACAATGAAAAGCACATTGCCGCCATCGAAACGGATGCTGGTAGTTTCACTCCTCGTGGATTCAGTAGCGATGTTACTCCTGAAATAAAAGCGAAGTTAAAAAGTTGGCGACCTGTTTTCGAACCCTATGGTGTGTATAATTTTGATCGGGATGGAAGTGGTTCCGACATCAGCCCTTTGAAAGAACAAGGCATTTCTTGCTTAGAACTGCTACCCGACTCTCAACGATATTTTGCATATCACCATACTGCGGATGACGTATTCGAAAACGTAAACAAACGTGAACTTGAACTTGGTGGAGCATCTATGGCTGCACTCGTATGGATGATTAATCAATATGGATTATAACATTCTTCACTATTTTATAGAAATATAATTCCTCAATACATGAAACGTTTCATAGCTTTTCTCCTTTTATGCCTTACTTATAACCTTGCATCAGCACAAGAAGGTGAGGATGAGTTTAGAGGAACTATAAAAGTTCAGAAAACAGGGCATATCAATCGAATCATTTTCGACAATGTGAATTACCGTTTAATTGCCATCGACCAATATGGGAATCCTTTGGATAGTGCCATTCAAGAATTCCAACTAGGGGTTTCCATCAAAGGAATTTACTACAAAGAGCAAACAAAGGGTAGTATTCTCTCGTACCAAATGCAACAACTACTTGGCAAATGCGACCAAACCTCTGTGATATTTTTTGATAAAATAAAAGCGAAAGATAGAAGTGGCATAGTGCTCGATATGCCTAAATTCTCCTATTCATTAGGTAAAATGAGCGAAGATTACTAGTCTATATTTGCACTAAAGAAATCCTTATTAAAATTAACAAGATACAATTTCTCTTTCGCTCTCGATACGGCTGTATACAACCATCTCAGGTATTCAGTGTTCACCATTTCGTCTGTTAAATAACCTTGTTCCACAAACACACAATCCCATTGTCCACCCTGTGCTTTATGGCAAGTAACCGCATAAGCAAACTTCACTTGCAAAGCATTAAAAAACCCATCTTCTTTTACTTTCTTTAACCTCAGCCTTCTATCAGCAATGTCTGCGTAATCTTCCGACACACTTGTGTACAATCGTTTGTTATCTTCGTTCGACAGTGAAGGCGAATCTTTCATAATGGTATCCAACAACAGTCGTGTTTCTAGTTCTGGCTCATCGGGGTAGTCAATCATTTTTATTCTAACGTCAGCAAATTTAAATCCATGCATCTCTTGAATTTTACCCACCGAAGTAAGTTGAATAATATCCCCATTCGCTATAAACCCTGCCTTCGATTCATCTTTTAACCAGAAATAATTATTCTTCACCACCATCATATAATCCCCCGTTGATAGTTCATCTTCCTGCCACCTGATGCGACTACGAATTTGCTGATTAAAAATATTTGCTCTTTTATTCGACCTACAAATCACCATGGTATCTTCTGCACCATACTTGCGGTAAGCAGCATTCAAAGCATCTTCCAACTCATCTCCTCCCAAACGAATGATGTCAGCGAAATCATCCAATACAAATTTAGGTTTGGTTTGTTGCTCATTTTTCAATTGATTTCTGATGAGGGTGGCATTCGTAAGTATTCCCGAAAGTTCCGTTTGCCTTACTACTTCAGTGAGTTCATACCAATCGATATTAAACGAGTAAGACGCTTTTAAATATTCAAAATCCAATGCAGGACTTATGTTTAAACCCACAGGAGGCAACTGAGCGGTGTCGCCAATAAATATCAACTTACAATTATTACCATTGAACACATACGAAATCAAATCATCCAACAAACTACCTCCACCAAACATACCACCATCACCCAATCCTCCAGTGTTCGAAATCATCGATGCCTCATCCACTATAAAGACCGTATCAGCATGTAAGTTTTGTTGCAATGTAAACGCAAACCCTCCATCGGCATTAGGTCTCCGATAATAAATCTTTCTATGAATCGTGTTGGCTTGTTTCTCAGTATAGTTCGATAGCACTTTGGCTGCCCTACCTGTTGGTGCAAGTAACACCGTTTTGCCGCCAACCGCTGGCATACTCTTTACAAGCGAACTAACAATGGTAGTTTTGCCCGTACCTGCATATCCTTTTATCACAAAGATATTATCCAAATTATTTCCCAAAATAAATTCCGAAAGCTTTGTGAACAGCACTCGCTGACCACTTGTGGTTTCGAAGGGGAAAAACCTAAGGAGGATGTTCGAAAATTCTTTTGAGGTCACGGTTGGTGACTATTAATTTTTGTTTTTACTAGTTTACAAATCTATATATTTTTAAATCTCCACAACAAACAACTAATTAACATTATTCAATTTTGTAAATTCGCAGCCTAGCGTTATTTCATCATTAGCATCAACAAATAAATTTATCTTTGCAATCCATGCAAACCGACATTAAAAATAAGTTAACCCAAGTCAATTCATTTATTGACGAAGCATTCAACCCTGCTTTTGTTTCTACCTATCAGCTCACCTTGCAAATAAGTATAAACTCTATTTTGCTTGCCGTGGTCGAGAAACCCGGTAACAAGTACATTGCTTTCGAAAACTATTCGATACAGAACGCCTATAATTTCGATCAAGTGGCCGAAGTGTTCGAAACCATCATCAAGGACAGCAAACTCATCAAACACAAATACAAATCTGCTGTTTGTGTCATCGTCAATAGCCTTTCCACTTTGGTGCCCGAGGCATTGTACGAAGACGACCGCAAGAAAATGTATTTAAAATTCAATACCGATTTACTAGGTGATGAAATGGTAATGGTCAATCACCTGAAGAGCATCGAAACGAAAAACATTTTTGCGCTGCCCGTAAGCATCAAAGCAAAGCTCGATTACCAATTTCCAAACATCAGCTATCATCATGCATCTAGTGCTTTAATAGATACACTTGTGATGCAAAACAAAAACTTAGGCGGCAAAAAGCTTTTCATTCATGTTCAGCAATCGCATTTCGAAGCCGTAGTAACCGATGGCAAAAAACTCTTGTTTTACAATACCTTCAACTATCATAGTGCCGAAGACTTTATTTATTACGTACTCTTCGTATGCGAACAACTTCAACTCAATCCCGAAACCATGGAAGTTTTCCTTTTGGGCGAAATAGAGCGTAACTCCACCATCTATCAAGTAACGCAAAAGTACATTCGCAATCTTAAGTTTGGCGACCGAAACGATGGTGCTCAGTATAGCTTTCAACTACAAACCATACCATCGCATTATTACTTCACTCTTTTCAACAATTACTATTTATAATGCGTATCGTTAGCGGAACTCATCGGGGCAGAAACATTCATCCGCCACACAACCTAGAAGTAAGGCCTACTACCGACTTTGCCAAAGAAAGCATCTTCAACATACTCAACAATCATTTCGAATTGGATGGATTAAAAATCTTGGATTTGTTTTGTGGCACAGGCAATATGTCTTACGAGTTTGCTTCGCGCCAATGTGGCGACATCACTAGTGTTGACATCAATTATTCTTGTTGCGAATTTGTGAAACGAACCAGTGCCGAACTTAATTTCTCTCAAATTAAGGTGACCAAATCCGATGCATTTTTGTTTCTCAAACGAGCTTCCACTCCTTATCACATCATCTTTTGCGACCCGCCTTATAACCTCGAAAACATTGTTGATATACCTCACCTAGTGTTCGAACACAACTTGCTAAAACCGCAAGGATGGTTAATTGTGGAGCATGGTCCACAAACCGACTTGTCGCATTTGCCGTTCTTCAATCAACATCGCAAGTATGGCAATGTCAACTTTTCTATTTTTATTGCAGATTAAAAGCTTCGGTTGCCATTTGCTCTATGGCTGTGCCTATTGCCAACGATGATGTGGCAGCAGGCGATGGTGCATTGAGCACATGTATGGCATTGCCATTCACCACTATTTTAAAATCGTCTATCATTTCGCCTTCGGGTGCCAAAGCCATGGCCCTTACGCCTGCTCTTCCTTCTTTCAAGTCGTCCATTTGCAAATCAGGAATGAGTTTTCGCAGGCGTTTCAAGAAAAACGTTTTCGAAAAAGCACCTCTGTATTCGTCCCAACCAAACTTCATGTTTTTCGCAAAAAACTTCCAAGTGCCGCCAAATCCAAATGCTTCGGCAGTGTCGCGCAGCGAAAAATCGGTCTTGCCATATCCTTCGCGCTTAAACACAAACACTGCATTAGGCCCACATTCCACTCCTCCATGTATCATCCTCGTGAAATGAACTCCAAGGAAAGGATATTTCGGATTAGGCACCGGGTAAATCAAATTCTTCACCTTGCTCATTCCTTTGTCGCTCAACTCGTAGTAGTCGCCACGAAAACCTACTATGGCCGTATCAATTGTTGCTCCTTCTTTTTTGGCTATTCGGTCGCTTTGCAACCCTGCGCAGGTTATCACATAGCGGCCCACAAAGTTTCCTTTGTTAGTAATCACCAGTGTATGGTCTGTATGTTTCTCAAAAGCCGTCACCTCATGTTCGCATAGCACTTTGCTGCCGCTGAACCTAGTGTTTATTAGCTCCACATATTTTTTCGATACATCAGCATAATCAATAATGCCGGTGCAGGGCACCCAAAGGCCTTCTATGCCTTCGCAGTGAGGCTCTATTTCTTTCAGCCTTTTCATGTTCACCTTTTCCACTCCTTCCACACCGTTGGCTATTCCGTTGTTCAGCACACGATTCATGTGCGCAAGTTCGCTGGCCTCGGTGGCTACTACTACTTTGCCACATATATCGTGCGGTATTTTATGTTCTTTGGCGAATGCCACTAGTTCTCTGCGGCCGTCCACACAGTTTTTGGCTTTGTACGAACCCGGTTTGTAATACAAGCCCGAGTGAATAACTCCCGAGTTGTGACCTGTTTGATGGGCTGCTACTTCTTTTTCTTTTTCGAGCAACAGCACCTTTAGGTTGGGGTATTTCACATTCAGTTTATAAGCAGTTGCAAGGCCTACTATGCCTCCTCCTACTACTATTATATCGTATTTGTTGGTTTCCACTTTGTTTGTTTTTTTGCAAAAGTACTATTAATCCTATTACGATTGTAAATTGGCAAGATTGAAGAATGTGGAATTGATAATAATAAGAATGATGGCAAAATATTAATATGTGAGTTCTTTATCTTTAAGAGAAAATAAAATAGTGGGGCTAAGGCTTGTAAGTGGATGATATTGTGATTGATTGATAAAAACTGAGAAAAATAATGAAGCGGTAAGGGAATGGATTATAGCGGTAAGGGAATGGATTTTACTAAAAAGGGAATGGATTATAGCGGAAAGGGAATGGATTATAGCGAAAAGGGATGGAATATAGCGGAAAGGGATTGGATTATAGCGGTGAGGAAATGGATTTCACTAAAAAGGGAATGACTTATAGAGGTAAGGAAGTGGATTATTGTAAAAAGGGCTTTTTTGATAAAGTGTAAATAGTTGTGGGTGATAGTTGGTATGTTAAATTATTTATTATATTTGTAGCGTTAAATTTAAATCCTAAATAAAATGAATATAAAAATTGAAGATGTAGTTCCTTTCGGGGATGTATTGAGAGCTTTGTTTATAGCTAATTATACAGGTATTATTGGTTTGGATGTAGATTATAAAAATCCATGGGTTAGTGCAACATTTGATATACAAAAGAAAGCAGTAAATGATATGGTGGGCACACTTGGAATGAAAAAACTTAACAAGGGTGAAACTGTGAAACGTGATAAGTTTATGGATGATGAGCTTCCGTTAACTGTTACTTTGGATTATGTTATTGGTAAGTGCATAAGTGCAGGTACTATAACTGATACTAAAAATAGTTTCGGTTTGGCTGCTTTTAACAAAGCTGTGAGGGATAGAAATATTGGTAATTTTCATACAAGTTGGGAAATTACTTGGGCAAGGATTAATGCAACTGGAAATGCTGCTGCGCTTGATGCTAAGGGGTTTACAACTGCAATGCAAACTAGTTTTAAAGATTTGCATGATAATGCTTGGGCAATGAATACTACAAAAATTGATTTGAGCCAAGATATTAATACTTTGAGTACTGGTAATAAAGTGATAGTTGATACTTTTTTAACTACTTGTATGGGTTGTATTAAGGCTGGAAGGACTTATGCAAAATCAATTGGAGATAAGGATTTGGCAAAACGTTTTACATTTAATGGTATTAAGAAAAGTGTTGAACCGACTGAAAAGAAAAAACCAAGAAAATTGGGTGTGTTGGAATTTAAATCGAGAGTTTTTGCAACTAATGTGCCTGAAAAACATATCATGCAATTTACTTTGGAAACTAAGGGTGTTACTGTAAAGGTTTGTAGACAGAATTTAAAAACTGGTGTTTGTAGTACTGGTACTACTTTAGTAATGGGTGAAATGTTGGAAGTTGTAAAAAATGATATTCCTGGAACTGGTGAATTTATTGTTGTTAGTAATTCATCAAATAAAAAAGCTTTTGTAACGTATTTGAAAATTTCTGTTTAATGATATTTAAGTTTAAAATGAAAATCCTGCTCTTGAAAAAGGGCGGGATTTTTTTTTGGGAGTGATATTAATGTTATATTTGTGATTGAAAAGAATGTATTGTGGCGAGACGCCACAGGATAATAGGCACAGGCGAAACACGCCTGCGCCAGCGGGGGTAAATTGAATTTGCTGACGTGTACCGTAAATTAATTGTGCCTTTTATTTTTATTTTAGTTATCGTTATAAATTGTTGCTAATTTAGTTTTAATTTTTTATCCAATTTTTTTATGTTTCCCTGTGGGATAAAGAAAAAATGTATCTTTGCAACGAATTTTAAAATAAGTAAATTTAATAATTTAAAATTATGATAGTACAAACAAAAAATAACGAAACGATAATTAAAGTCCCTAATTCTATTGATTTTACTTATCTGCAAGACTTCATTGATTATATTACTGTAAAAAGTATTGTGTCAAAAAGTAAAGCAACTGACAAGCAAGTAAATGATATTGCTGAAAAGGCGCAAGCGAATTGGTGGAAAAAAAACAAAAGTAAATTTATTAAATGAAGTTAGTAATTGATACTAATTTGCTTTTCAGTGCTGTAATAAAACCTGATGGGCAAATAGCAGAAATTATTTTGAACCCTAAATTTGAGTTACAAATTATAGGTTGTTATTTTTCGCACATTGAATTGTTTAAACATAAAGAAAAATTGATAAAAGCTTCAAAACTTGATGAAATGGAACTCTTGGAGGTGATGTATCAAATTATAAAAAGAATTAATTTTATAAATGAGCGTACTATTCCTGCCGATGTTTTTAAAAAAGCAAATAATCTTACTAAATCAATTGATGATAAAGATACTGTGTTTGTTGCGATGGCGGAGTTTTTGGATTGCAAGGTTTGGACTGGTGATGTTGAATTAATAAATGGTCTGCGAAAAAAAGGTTATAAAAATATTATCAGCACGAAAGAACTTTTGGAAATAATTATACCGAAAGGTTAAAGGATAATTTTAGATTTTAAAAGTCCTGCTCTTGAAAAAGGGCGGGATTTTTTTTTGGGAGTGATATTAATGTTATATTTGTGATTGAAAAGAATGTATTGTGGCGAGACGCCACATAATAATGGGCACAGGCGAAACACGCCTGCGTTTGCGGGGGTGAAAAAAAACAATGTGTTGTGGCGAGACGCCACATAATAAACGGCACAGGCGAAACACGCCTGCGCCAGCGGGGTCATTCAATTTATAATTAATATATTTGGTATACATTTAAATCTCTACATAGCTCCATTGACAAAAAAGGGATCGAACACAAAAAACATATGAGGAAAATAAAAATCAAAATCATTCTTTTAATAAGCGGGATCTTCCTTTTTTCCTGCTCTCACAAAAAAGAGCAGGAACGACCAAACACTTTTGCACCAAAAGTTGTTGAAACAAAAGGTTATGTTGTACCGAAAGACAGTGTAATAGAGCCAAAGGTTATACTTGCCGGTAAACCGGTAATTGTAAAAGCTGGGAATCCAAAAGTTGTTCCTACAAACACAAATATTGTTCTTGCAGGAAAACCGCAAATTGTTTTGGAAGGAAAAGCAAGAGTAATTACTCCCGGACAAGACACATTTCTTCTTCCTAAAACAGTTCCCGCCATCGACAGCCCTTTTGTAGCAGGCATCCCCGAAGTTGTAATTGCAAAAGATGCTTACGTGAAAGACCAAAACCCGGAAGGTTTTTCTTCGTTTAGTAAATTACAAGGATTAAAGCACGATGTTATACGTTGTATGCTTCAAGACAAAAGCGGAAACCTTTGGTTCGGCACGGATGGCGGAGGTGTATCAAAATATGACGGGAAATCCTTTACGCATTTTACAGAAAAAGAAGGGCTCAGCAATAATACTGTTTTGTCGATGTTGGAAGACAAAAGCGGAAACCTTTGGTTCGGCACGGATGGCGGAGGTGTATCAAAATATGACGGGAAATCCTTTACGCATTTTACAGAAAAAGAAGGGCTCAGCAATAATACTGTAAGGAGTATATTGGAAGACAAAAGCGGAAACCTTTGGTTCGGCACGTATGGCGGAGGTGTATCAAAATATGACGGGAAATCCTTTACGCATTTTACAGAAAAAGAAGGGCTCAGCAATAAT
>Ga0194047_10001950_pt1 | contig 12118 bp, 12 predicted proteins | sample JunL225m_MetaG_2_FD_160070 | JGI IMG/M metagenome (GOLD analysis project Ga0194047, IMG submission 160070) | Anoxic zone freshwater microbial communities from boreal shield lake in IISD Experimental Lakes Area, Ontario, Canada - Jun2016-L221-5m | ecosystem: Environmental > Aquatic > Freshwater...
TCAGGATACTCAGCGGCTAAATCCGGCAAGTCCAAAGGGAGTCCCGTGCCAACCACGATTGCATCAACACCGTTTTCTAAAGAGCACTTCACGTATGCCGCATACTCATTTACTGCACGCATGATATTGACTGCAATCAAGCCTCTGCCTTTAGAAATCTCTTTTGCCATGAGAATTTCTCTTTTTAAGGCTTCAATATTGGCCTCATTGATAAGCTCTTTACTTTTTTGGCAAGGCTTTAAATGCTTGGTGCTGTTCATGAGATCTGGATAAAGTCGACGCAAATCAATGGAGGAAATAGTTCCCATGCCCCCACACTGGGCGACTGTACCCGCCAACTTATGCGCCGATACGCCAACACCCATGCCACCCTGAACAATTGGGAGTACTGATTTTCCCTTGATAACTAAGGGAGATAATCCACTTCTTTCGAGAGCCAATTCAAAGCTAAGCGAAATCCAAACTTTCCGTATTTCCATTAGTGAACCCCTAACACCTAGGCCTTAACATCGCCTTCGCCTGTTAAAAAGAACGGCGACATGGGCTTCATAATGCAGTGACTTGATTGGTGCCCTTTTGATGCACATCAAGAAAGGAATTGGTATTTGCTGATGACCCTAAAAAGCCCTATATATCTACTCCAAGGGGGAATCTAAGGTGCGTCGCACTTATAAAAAGGAGACTGTTTTTGCCTGTTTGCCAGAACAACGGAATCGCGAATATTAAATACCCCATCCATACTCTGATCCAAAATAGTTTGGGTTTTGAAATCTTCAGAAAACTGGATTAATGAAAGGGTGGTGTAGCTTGTTTTATCTTGAAGATTCTCAGATAGCACGACCGTTTTAATTACCAAACTACTTTGATCAAATACCTCAATGGACTTGTAATTACCACGCCTGACCACCTTTACCTGTCCACCTTCGGGCAAGCGTAATTCTTGAATGAGTTTTCCAGCTTTATCGGCGAAGTTATAGATACCTGCCCCAGCAAATTTTGTACTTTTGCACATCGCAGGGTTATCAACCACCCACCTACCAAGCAAATGCGATTCAAACTGTTTGGCTGCTTGTGCAAATACTGCAGAGTTCAAACCCATCAATAAAAGATAAAGGGCTAAAACGCATCTGAAGCGTGCAAATTTCATGATCAAGGTCTGACTTGATCGACCACCATCTTGAGCTTATCTGCTCCAACCTTGACCGTTTGAGTGCTGGAGAACAAATCCCCTGACTCTGCTTTTGCTTGACCAGACTTGGATACCCGAACCTCAACAGTAGCCTCACTCATATTGGAGATTAAAGCGTTGGGCGTCATTGCCAAGGAATCATTTAATACGAAACGCATTGGCAAATCCTCTGCCCGACCTCGCATAATGGCAACTGGCATGCGCGCACCTGGCGCACGAGCAATCACCATGACGATATCATCAGGCTTGACTCTCGATTTGAGATTGGGGTCTAAGCTAACTTGACCGCTAATACTTTTACCACTCGCAGCAGGAGCTGCAATGGTTGGCTTACTCAAATCTTCAGGAGGTAAGTTTGCTTTACCCCGTGCCTCTAGGATTGAGCCTTGAATCATCTTGGCATCATCGGAATCTGGAGGTAGTAACTTAGCCAAGCGACCCCAAACCTGAACTGCACCTTTGTAATTCCCTTGGTTGTAATCGGCCGTACCCTCTAACCAAAGCGCCATCATATTATTCGGATCTGCTTTCAGAGCTCTTTTCAGAATGGCTCGAGGCTTACCTTCAAAATTGCCATTCGCGTTGCTTGCAGACACATCGGCATAATCTGCCAACAACTGTGCATCACCATCCAAGTAAGCTCCAGCGCGGTCATAGGCCTTTTCAGCCTCAACAGGACGCCCCATCACCTTATAGGAGCGAGCGAGCATAGCCCAACCCTTTAAATTACTGGGATCTTGCTCCATTTTGGCCGCTAAGCCCGCAACCATCTTCTCGACATCTTGTTGGGCGACTCGTTTTTGAGCGCCGCCATCAGCAATCTGCTGAGCACTACCAAGCCAGAAGTAAATCAATACCGCTACGACTGGCACCAATACTACTAGCGCAATCATCGTTTTTTTAGGTGAGCCTAAGACTGCTACACCATCATCTTCGCTCGTATCTTGAAACAAGCGCTGACGCAATTCTGCATGAGATAACTCGTAACTGGTGTTGTCAATCAAACCATCAGCATGCTCTTTTTCAAGCTTGGTCAATTCTTCTTTGTAGATTGCTGCATTCAATTGCTGACGAGAAGCCTGAACAGTAGAAGATTTCCAGAGAAATGGACGAAACAACATCGCCAAGACTAAGATCAGCAATATAAAAGCAGCAATATAAAAAGTAATCATTTATCGTCTCGTAATAAGGCATCGATGCGTTTGTTTTCATCATCAGAAAGTGCAATAGAACTCACTTGACTATTTCTGCGACGCAAATACATCAGCAAAGCCGTAATCCCTGCAATCATGAGCACAAATGGCCCGATCCAGAGCAACCAGGTAGTAGGTTTAACGGGCGGACGATACAAAATAAAATCACCATACCGATCAACCATAAAGGTTCTAATTTCAGCATCTGTTTTGCCTTGCCGAATAAGATCTCGAATTTCTCTCCGAAGATCCTGCGCCAATTCAGAGCGTGAACCAGAAAGTGATTCGTTCTGGCACACCAAACAACGCATTTCTTCCGAAATCGAAATCAAGCGCTGCTCTAGGACTGGATCCGTTGCCAACGGGGTCGCCTCATCCGCATAGACAATACTGATAAATAAAGTTAACAAAAGACTGGAAAGGAATTTATTTAACATTGCTTAAGCTTTATTCAATTGAGCAATGATGGGATAGATCGATTTATCCAGAACATCTTTAGTGATAGGGCCAATCTGTTTGAAACGAATGATGCCTGCTTTATCAATCACATAGGTTTCTGGAACGCCATAGACGCCATAGTTAATTCCCACCCGTCCATCATTGTCCATGGCTGATAAATTGTAAGGATTGCCTTGTCTAGCTAGCATCTCCATTGCATCGGCACGCTTGTCTTTGTAATCAAGACCAATCAAGGGGGCAACTTGGGATTTTCCGAGCTCTACCAACATGGGATGCTCCTCACGACAGGCTACACACCAAGAGGCCCACACATTTAACACCCAAACTTGACCCTTCAAGTCTTCTGGTGAAAAAGACTTGTTTGGATCCGCTAGTTGAGGAACCTTAAAAGCAGGCGCAGGTTTATTAATTAATGGTGAAGGCACTTCGCGTGGATCACGACTAAGACCAACAGCTAAAAATCCTACCAGCACCACAAACAAAAGCAGGGGAATAATAAACTTTGCTTTCATATTATTTCTTCACTCGCAAGCGGTAACGTTTATCCAACACAGCGAACAAACCACCTAGGGCCATTAATAAACAGCCGCCCCATATCCAATCTACGAAAGGCTTGTAATACACCCGTACCGCCCAAGCATTACCTTCTAGTGGCTCACCAAGTGAAACATAAATATCGCGCGTCAAACCGGCGTCAATTGCGGCTTCTGTCATTGGCATCGTAGAAGAATCATAATTGCGCTTTTCTGGATACATCAGCTCTTGCACTTTGCCATTGCGCATTAATTCAAAGGTACCGCGCATTGCCTGATAGTTCGGACCTTGCGCTGGACCCACCCCCATCAAACGAATTTGGTAGCCTCCTACAGTAACGGTATCGCCAGGAGCCATACGTACATCTTTCTCTTCTTGATAGGCTCCCACCATCGTTACACCAATCACAAATACGGCAATACCCATATGGCCTAACTGCATACCAATAAATGAACGGGTAGGCATTCCCACTTTACATTGGCGAATAATTTGCAATACGCCGGAAGCAATCACCCAAAACGCCAACAAGAAACCTAAAGCCGTCAAGATGGTGAACTCACCTATCAAACTGGGAATAATAATTGCTGCGACAAACGCCACTACCGCAGCAAGCCACAGACGTTTTAATAAAGTCTTGAGATCGGTCGTTTTCCAACTTGCCCAGGGACCAACTGCCATCAAGAATAAGACGGGAACCATGATTGGAACAAACACTGCATTGAAGTAGGGAGGACCTACAGAAATTTTTCCTAAGTTCAAGGCATCAATTAATAATGGGTAAAGCGTACCTAGTAGAACAGAGCCTGCAGCAACTACGAAGAATACGTTTCCCAGCAAAATCAAGGTTTCGCGTGAGAGCAATGAAAACTTGCCGCCTAAAGTGCTCTTAGGAGCTCTTAGGGCATATAAGAATAATGAAGAGCCCACCACCAAAGAAAGTAGAAGCAAAATAAAGATGCCGCGACGTGGATCGGTTGCAAAGGCGTGAACAGAAGTTAATACGCCAGAACGAACCAAGAAGGTTCCAAGCAAGGACATGGAGAAAGCCATGATAGCCAATAACACTGTCCAGTTCTTAAAGCCACCGCGCTTTTCAGTGACCACTAAAGAATGAATTAGCGCAGTGCCAATCAACCAAGGCATGAAAGAAGCATTTTCTACTGGATCCCAGAACCACCAACCACCCCAACCCAACTCGTAATAAGCCCACCAAGAACCCAAAGCAATACCGAGAGTTAAAAAGATCCAGGCAGTCGTTGTCCAAGGACGAGACCAACGTGCCCATGCAGCATCTAACCTGCCAGACAGTAAGGAGGCAATTGCAAAGGCAAAGGCAACCGAGAAACCCACATAGCCCATGTAGAGCATTGGTGGATGAAATACCAAGCCAGGATCCTGTAATAGCGGATTGAGTGAACGTCCATCTTGCGCAGCAGGTATGAGACGCTCGAATGGATTAGAGGTGCCCAATACAAATAATAAGAGTCCAGTTGCTACAAGCCCCAAAACGCCCAGAACACGAGCGACCATAAACTCATCCAAAGTTTTGGAAAGTTGCGCAACTGCAAAAGCCCAACCGGTTAGTAAGAAAATCCATAACAAGAGGGATCCTTCATGACCACCCCACACTGCACCTAGACGATACACCGTGGGTAATTGTGAATTAGAGTGCTCAGCCACATAAAGCACTGAAAAATCATTCACGTAAAAACACCAAGCTAGCACACCAAAAGAAATGGCCAATAGCAAAAAGGAGATTTGCGTTGCAGGTCTAGCTAATACTAGCCATTCACGTCTACCTTGTTGCGCACCGATTAATGGCAGTACACCTTGAATAATTGAAACGCACAAAGCCAAGATCAGGGCAAAGTGGCCAATTTCTGGAATCATGGAATATTCCATTATTTAGCCCCATTCTTTTGGGCTTGTTCTAAAGCATGCTTAGCTTCAGGAGGCATGTAGTTTTCATCATGCTTGGCTAAAACTTCACTCGCGATAAATTGTCCATTGGCATCTAACTTGCCTTGAACAACTGCACCCTTACCTTCTTTAAATAAATCAGGGAGGATGCCTTTGTAGGCCACAGAAATCTCTTTCACCATATCGGTGATGATGAAATGCACTACCAACTCATCACGCCTTAATGAACCGTCTTTAACCATGCCCCCAATGCGGAATGTTTGACCTTGAGGAGCCTTACCTGCAGCCACTTCACTAGGAGTAACATAAAGAGCAATATTACTATTGAGGGCATTGAGAATGAATACTGCTGCAATCGCTAATGTTGCGAGTGCGCCAATAATGATCAGCGCCCGCTTGTGTCTTGGCTTCACTTCATTCCTTCTTTATCGAATTTCTCAGCACGAATCTCGCGCTTTAATCTACTCATAATCGCTTTACGACGGCTATTAATCGCAAGAGGCTCTAATACCAATATCAAAGCGCACACGCCGAAGCTACACCATACATATAGGGCATACCCACCCATTTCAAAAAATTCTGCTGGTGAATTCCACATAGTTATTTGACCTCTTCCAAGGTTCTCACCCAATCGGAGTGAGACTCACGCTCTAAAATAATCGTTCGCACTCGCATCAATGCAATTGCAATCGAATACATCCAAAAACACAGTGCCATCAATAACATTCCCCACAACATCGTGTGTGCCATGGCAGGTGCTTTAGTTATAGAAACAGATGCGCCTTGATGCAAGGTATTCCACCACTTCACTGAAAAGTAAATGATGGGAACATTCACTACGCCCACTAAGGCCAAGATTGCACCGGCTTTATCGGCACGCCGTGGATCATCAATCGATGCTTGCAAAGCCATAAAGCCAAGATATAAAAACAAAAGAATTAATTCTGAAGTTAAGCGGGCATCCCATACCCACCATGCGCCCCACATCGGCTTACCCCAAAAGGCACCTGTCCATAATGACAAGAAAGCCATTAATGCACCTGTTGGCGCTAATGCCTGCGCCATCATGGCCGATAGGCGGGTATTAAAGACGAGGCCGAGGCCAGCCCAAACAGCCATCACAATGTAAATAAACATCGACATCCAAGATGCCGGCACGTGAACAAAAATAATTCGGTAGCCCTGTCCTTGCACAGCATCTACTGGCGCAACAAAAAAACTAACCCATAGTCCTGCAATTCCAAAGAGCACTGTGAGCACCCAGAAGAATGGAATGAGTTTTCCAGCCAGCGGATAAAAAGTCGCTGGACTTGAAAACTTGAACCAATGAATGATGCGATTGCTAGAGGTATTACTCATTCGATGGCAATCCTTACAGCTGCTGTGGTTGCCCAGGGGGCAAAGAACAAAGAGAGCACCAATAGCGCACCCAATACTGAAAAATATCCAGTGATATCAAGGCCAACGCTTTGTGCATAAACGGCGCCTGCCCCAAAAATTAAGACGGGAATATAAAGAGGTAGCACCAATAGACTTAGAAGAACTCCGCCACCTCGCACACCTAGAGTCAATGCAGCGCCTATTGCGCCAATCAAAGACAAAATCGGTGTGCCAATCAGTAAGGCCAAAATGAATACTCCTAAAGTGCTGGCATCCAAATCAAACTGGATACCAATGACTGGTGCCAATAAAACTAGAGGCAAACCACAAACCAGCCAATGTGCAGTAATTTTACCCCCCACGAGCAGGGCTAATGGAGTTGGCGAAAGTGCCATTTGTTCCAAGGTTCCATCGGCAAAATCACTTGCAAATAGGCGTTGTAGACCCAGCATCGTTGATAACAATGCAGCCACCCAAATCACCCCGGGGGCAATCTTACGAAGGAGGGCTGTATCTGCGCCAATTCCCAGGGGGAAAAGGCTGGTCACAATCATAAAAAAGAACAAAATTGTCAACACTTCAGCCTTGCGACGTGTCACCAAGAGTAAGTCACGACGAATAACTGCGATTAACGCGTTCATAGCTGCACCGCCCTACCATTTGGCATAGGGATTTCTTGATGACTAGTCATAACTGCCATACCACCAGCCATAATGTGTTCAGAAATTAATTCAGAGAGCATCTCTACTGCATGCACATCTAAAGCATTAAATGGTTCATCCAAGATCCAAAGTTTGGCTTGGCGCAAAAGCAAGCGAGCCAGAAGTACCCTACGCTTTTGGCCAGCTGATAAACAATTCACAGGAAGATCTTCACGCCCTCGTAAACCAAAGCGATGTAATGCATGTAGTACTTCATCTGCAGATACCTGGACTCCATCCAAAGCAGTAGCAATTTCCAGATTCTCTTGGGCCGTTAAATCTTCCTTCAGAGAATCTCGATGACCCAAAAATAGAAGATTGCGATGGTACTCGGACGGGTCCGCTTCAATTGAGCAATTATTCCAATCGATGCTACCTACAGCAGGTTTAGACAGACCAGCCAAAATTCGCAATAAGCTGGTTTTACCAATACCGTTTTCACCTCGAACATGGAGCCACTCACCTGAAACTACCTCAAAACTTAAGCCCGCAAATAAGATTCGCTCACCCCGAATGCAGGTTAGCGAATGAGCACGAAGAGTAGGTTGGTTTGAAGACAAATTCAGAAATTGGATAATGGGTTATCAGTAATAAAAAATGGCTGGGAATGAACTATCCCAGCCATTGTCCAAGAGCCTTAAGAGGCTGTCAAACGTTAATCGTCATCTGACTCTTCATACTCTTTAGGTAGTTGATGTGCGATGCCTTTATGGCAGTCAATACAAGTTTTACCGGCCTCTTTTGCCTTCATATGCTTCTTATAAGGCGTCTGCTTCTGCAATTCAGGACTCATGGCATCAAAATCATGGCAATTACGACACTCACGTGAATTGCTTGCCTTCATACGTGCCCATTCATGAGTTGCTAATTGCATACGCTTAGCTTCGAATTTCTCAGGAGTGTCAATAGAGCCCGTGATCTTGCCCCAAACTTCAAAACTAGCTTGGGACTTGCGGATCATTTTATGTACCCAGTCTTTTGGTACATGGCAGTCAGAACAGATGGCCCGCACACCACTACGATTGGTGTAGTGAATTGTTTCTTTGTATTCTTGATATACAGTGTCACGCATCTCATGACAGGTAGTACAGAATGCCAAAGTATTAGTCGCCTCCATACCGGTATTGAAAGCACCCCAGAACAAGATGCCTGAAATAAATGCAACCGAGAAAATGGCGAGGATGGAATACTTGGCGCTAGGCTTCTTGACGAAGGCCCAAAACCGCTTTAATGCGCCAGGTTGTTTAGTTTCCATATTTAATCCGTTCTTTTATTCAAAATTATTTAGACAATATCAATCAAAGCTGTAGGAATAGCCCAGCGTAATCACATTGACGTTATAGCTACCTGAGTTTTGGTTGGTTGGCATCACACTGGTTGGTGTTGTGCCATATTGCAATCCGTTGTAGTAGTAATCAGTGCTAAGCAAGCGTTGATAGAGGTATTGCAAACCAACCTTGGAGTGCTTATCAATCTTGTATATGCCGCCAATTCTGATGCCTAGTAAATCATTTCGAATTGCTGGAGGCGAGCCGAATGAACCGTTGTAATAGGCAGATGAGGCGCCATTAGCATTCGTTCCTGTGCCAACATAGGAATAACTTCCGGGGCTGGTGTTGTAGTAGGTTTGTCCTAGGGAGTATGTAAGATCGCTATTCAAATCTACCTTACCAGACATAAGACCAGTGTGCTTAAGCGAGAGCCCAAAAGTAGTGTCATGATTTTGGAGGTTGTTATTCCATGTACCAGACGTAATTGCTGTATTTGCGGTCGCAGGAGGAGGATAGATACCACTAGCACTGTACATGTAGCTAGTCAAATTTCTCTGGCTATTTTGCTGAACAGCATAAGCAGTTACCGTACCCTCTTCAGCATACTTATAAGCACTATCTAGACTAATATTCCATGCGGTACTATTTTGTACGCCATAAGTTGAATCTGGGTAACTTGCATAGGTATATTTACCATTTAAGCCAAATGACAGATCATCGCTAGCCTGCCAACTTGTTCTTGCTTTTACGGCCTGCTGGTTACGTGAGGCCTCAAAGAATGGCTGATAACCAACATAGTCTCCGCCGTTTTGTCCGGGGTACATGGTTCTAACACCAATTGGCAAACCATAGGCATTGTTAACGTTGATATTTCCAGAAGCCGAAACATCCATCCCTGTAATGGCATTTTGATTTGTCGTAGTTCTACGTACGTCATAAATATAGTTCAACTTCACATCAACAGATTCACTTGCTTTAATTTTGTATCCAGCGTTGATAGTATTTGTACGACTTGCGTTTGCAGTTACACAATCCGCACCAGCAGGGTATGTATATGGAATATTTGGACCTGTTGTAGGGGCTGCTCCATTCGTAAGTTGATATGTTCCAGTTGCATACTGATTACACCAGCGAGTTGTCTGCAAATTGGTGAGATTTAAGCTGGCTTTCTGGTTTTTGGTGATCTTGTATTCACCACCTAAATCAAACTGAGAATTTTGAAAACTTAATGGAGTACTTGGACTATAGGGAGCGCTCGAGCCATTAGTTGTGGCATTAATTTGATTGAAGCTATACAAGCTAGACTGAGACAAATTATTGCGTTGATCGAACTTATAACCTGCTAAAAGAGCTAAATCCTTAACGGTCTTATCAGTCAATTTCAAATCAAAATGGGTAGTGTTAACTAAACCATTAAATGCCGCTGTTGGAAATGCGCCAGTCATCATGTAAGGGTCATAGGCGGTGGAAGAATTTTGGGTATTGCGACCAATAGAGAAATTTCCAGCAAGCTTAGTTAAATTCGAAAAATCATACCCACCACCAAGATTTAACTGTTGCAATTGGTTGCTAGGAGCCGTGCTCATTGTTTGAATGGGGTTTGGCGTAGCGAATGTTTGAAAATTAACACCGTTATAGCCATCTCTAAAGAACGATCCAAAATAAGAACCAGTCAGTCGAGCTTTCTCGCCCTGCCAATTGATGGCAGCAGTCACAGTATCCGTTTGATAGTTGGTAGGATTTGGCAAAATCGATGTTTTTTCACCTGATGATGCAGTCGGAGTTCCGGTCAATCCCGCCGAAGCAAAGCCCATCAATTTAGCGCCAGTTTGATCTAAGTGATTGAAATCAAAAGTAACATTTGTATTTGAGTCAATTATCTTTATTGCATTGAAGGAGCTATTTTTTCTAGTAGTAGAAATGTTTTCATTTTGAAATTGATTGAGTTGCGCTGTCCCCAATTTATTAGTGTCTGCAGGGCTGCCTGTTGCGCTAGCTCCAGAGCCAGAAGCCTTTCCAGTGAAATTACTTGGAAGGGTAAAACTATTACCGCCCATTGAACCTTGATATGGAGTTTGATAACCAGAAGACACATTGTGAGTCAACTCGTCATAGCCAACATTAACACCCCAGTTGCCCTGATCGCTATAACCGATATTGGCAGATCGGTCACTTAAACCCAAATCCGTACCCTGAATAACCCAGCGCTGCGTGCCGCCATTGGCATTGTTTTTATAAGCATCACCACCGCGGATATTTAAGTTTCCGTTTGGCACAACACCTTGCTTATTGAGGCCGTTATATTCACCAAATTTTTGTGAATTAATAGAAACAGATATTCCCTCTACCTCAACCGTGCTAGTTGGATTCATCAAGGCGGCCGCCTCTTCCTCATCCGCATAGGCATACATAGAACTACATACGCCCATCATGGCAAGACTCAAAATCCTGAGTTTTAAATGTGTGTTGCGAACTTTCATAACATTCTCCAATTTCCTGGATATTCTTTAGCTATTAATGATCAACGTTGGAAGAGTCCACCAGCCGGGCTGTTTGATCCATGAACCATTACGTGACAGTTAAGACATGCGCGTCCAGTTGCCTGATTCGACGCAGTCAATGCAGCTCCTGTTTTGGTATTGGTAGGCGCCGTTTGCAAGCCGCCCATATTGGCTCCGAATGGAGTCTTACTTCCATGAGGACCATCATGGCAATCTTCACACAATAATGGTGGGCGATCTTTCAATAATGGAGTGATGTTGGAGCCATGTGGGGTATGGCAGTTGGCGCAATTCTCGACTACTGGTTGGTGCTCGAAACGCAATGGTCCACGCTTTTCCGCATGACAGAGGAAACAGGTTTCATTTAAGGTATTTTTCTTAAGTAATGCTGGGCCAGTTGAACCGTGTGGGTTATGACAATCCGAGCAAACTACTTTCTTCACATCAATTGGATGTGTTGAGTTCTTTTTGCTGTCTGCCTGCTGCTCTCTATGGCAGGTAAAGCAAACCTGTGTCTGAGTTTGTTTTGAGAGTACGGCATCAGCTGGCTTATGAACTTTATGGCAATCGTTACATACAACGTCATTTACTGGGTGAGCGCTGCCGGCCCAGTTATTGCGTTTAGTACCTTTGTGGCAAGTTAAGCACTGATCAGCACGCTTGTCTTCACTCGACTTGTCATAAACACCTTTTTTGAATACTACGTCTGGTGCTGGACGACCTTTACCAGTTTTATCCCCGGCTAAGTGACCATCACTTTGACCGTGACATGAAGTACAAGTAGGTGTACGAGAATCACCCTTCACACCATGCTTGGTTTGGTAAATAGAAAGTACTGGAGCGTTTTCACTCTCATCATGGCACTTAGTGCACTTGGCATCTTCTTTGAAAGCCCTCTTGGCAACATCTGCTTTTGTTTGCCCTAATTCTGGCAAGTTGTTTTGTGCAAATGCAACGGGGGCTAATCCTA
>Ga0194047_10001951_pt1 | contig 12116 bp, 11 predicted proteins | sample JunL225m_MetaG_2_FD_160070 | JGI IMG/M metagenome (GOLD analysis project Ga0194047, IMG submission 160070) | Anoxic zone freshwater microbial communities from boreal shield lake in IISD Experimental Lakes Area, Ontario, Canada - Jun2016-L221-5m | ecosystem: Environmental > Aquatic > Freshwater...
GGTTTGCTAGCTATCTGGACTACCGCATCGTCAACTTCTTTGGCGGTTTTGTCATTTAGTTTTTTATATTGTCTTACAAATCGGCGCATTTGAATAACTGCATACGCCATTAAAGCTTCCTTGAGCGCGGTATAAATGGCGTTCCATTTTCACGCGGCTCTTCTAAGGAGGCTAATGACTCCATAATAAAAGAAACGGGTAAATCTGGATTATCAATAGCAGCACGCCCTACTTTTGCCCAGAACTCGATTTGACCAGCAATGGTGCGATGCTCCACCTTGGCCTCTAACTTTGCCAACTCATATAGATCATCATCAATTCTTACTGGCATGCCCATAGAATTCTCCCGTTTAGGTCATTTTACTACAAAAGTAGTAATCTCTCAGGAAGGGTTTCTCAAATAAAAAAGCCGCCCTAAGGCGGCTTGAGTACTTAGGTTTAATTAAGAGGCATCTGCAACTTCCTGTCTACTCGGATCATTGGTTCCATATCCCAAGACCACGGCAGCTTCCCCACCTTTAGTAAGCTTAACAGCACAATACTTAAATTCAGGAATCTTACCAAATGGATCTAAAGCAGAATTAGTGATCAAGTTTGCGGCAGCTTCATAGTAAGCAAATGGAATAAAGATCACACCTTTTGGGGTGCCATCATCTCTGCGCACATGAATGCCTACCTCACCACGACGAGATTGAACAGTAATGACATCGCCCGCCGTGACACCAAGTTCAGTCATATCTTCACCATTCATCGAGACAGTAGCCATTGGCTCAATGGCATCCAAGATTGTTGCTCTGCGAGTCATGCTTCCTGTATGCCAATGCTCTAACTGACGTCCTGTAATGAGTACAAATGGATATTCATCGTCAGGACGCTCGTTTGCAGGAATGATGTCGGCTGGAACTAGCTTCACTTTGCCATCGATCGTTGGAAAGTGATCATCGAACACAATCGGACGACCTGGATCTTCCGGAGTTAAACAGGGATAGGTAACGCTGGATTCTCTTTCAAGACGATCCCAAGTAATGCCCTTAATAGCTGCATGCATTGCTTGCCGCATTTCATCATAGACTTCTGCAACACCATCATCAGGTCCCTGGTAATTCCAATTGAGACCCATCCCTTTAGCAATCTCTTGAATAATCCATAGATCTGCTCTAGCTTCACCAGGAGGGTCGATGGCTTTTTTACCCATCTGTACCATACGATCAGTATTGCTTACAGTTCCAACCTTCTCAGGCCAAGCAGAGGCTGGCAATATCACATCGGCCAAGAGAGCAGTTTCTGTCATAAAAATATCTTGAACTACTAAGTGCTCTAAGGATGCTAAAGCATGGCGTGCATGATTTAAGTCAGGGTCGCTCATTGCTGGGTTCTCACCCTCAATGTACATTCCACGAATCTTGTCAGGATCACTGTCAGGTGCAGTGATCTTATGCATGATTTCTACAACGGTGTAGCCCGGTTTTTTATCAAGGGTTGTACCCCAGAAGTTTTCAAACCATGCATGCGCAGCATCATGATCTACACGCTGATAATTTGGGAACATCATCGGGATCAATCCAGCATCGCTAGCGCCCTGAACGTTATTTTGACCACGCAAAGGATGCAAACCAGATCCAGGTTTACCGATTTGACCAGTAATACTGACCAAAGCAATTAAGCAACGGGCATTATCGGTGCCATGCACGTGCTGGCTAATACCCATACCCCACAGAACCATTGCAGATTTGGTAGTTGCAAATTCACGTGCTACTTCACGCAAAGTCTCTGGTGGAATCCCACAAATTGGAGCCATTGCTTCAGGGCTATAGCCCTTAATATTCTCTTTTAATGCTTCGAAATTATTGGCACGATTCTTAATAAATTCTTGATCAGCCAGACCTTCTTCAATAATGGTGTAGATCATGGCGTTAAGCATGGCTACATCAGTTGAAGGATTAAATTGCAACACACGCCAGGCATGCTTACTGATTTCCGTTCTACGAGGGTCGCAATGGACGATCTTAGCGCCCCGTTTAGCGGCATTCTTAAACCAGGTAGCAGCAACAGGATGGTTGGCAGTTGGGTTTGAGCCGATCAATAAAATCATGCTCGAATGCTCTACGTCATTCACCTGATTACTTACCGCGCCAGAGCCTACACCCTCAAGAAGGGCTGCTACTGATGAAGCATGACAAAGACGCGTGCAGTGGTCAACGTTATTGCTACCAAAGCCTGTACGGACTAATTTTTGGAATAAATACGCTTCCTCGTTACTGCCCTTTGCAGAGCCAAAGCCAGCCAATACCTTATTGCCATATTGATCTTTGAGTTTTTTCAAGCCTCCTGCAGCAAGTTCAAGGGCCTCTTCCCAACTTGCTTCACGGAAAATATTCGACCAGTCTTGCGGATTTTGAATTGCTGTCTCATCCTTAGGAACACCAGCCTTACGAATGAGAGGCTTGGTTAAACGTTGTGGGCTATGAATGTAATCCATGCCAAAGCGACCCTTGACGCATAGACGATTATGGTTAGCTGGGCCATCACGACCATCCACGCTCACAATTTGATTATCTTTGACGTTGTAGGTAATTTGACAACCTACACCACAAAATGGACAAACAGAATCGACTTTGCTATCGACAATTTGAGATCCAATTAAACCTTTAGGCATCAAAGCACCTGTTGGGCACGCCTGAACGCACTCACCGCAACCAACACAAGTGCTATCACCCATCGGGTCATGGAGATCAAAGACGATTTCACTATGAGATCCACGATTGGCATAACCAATCACATCATTCACCTGCTCTTCACGACATGCTCGCACACATCGATTACATTGAATGCAAGCATCTAAATTAACAGCCATTGCTGGATGAGAAACGTCACTAGCAATCCTCTCACGTCGCAGAGCCTTTAACTCAGGGCGGACGGTAACATCCATACGCGTTGCCCAAACACTGAGTTCACCATGTTGCTGCTTCTGCTCTTCTTGGGCAGTATCACCAACCCACTTGAAACCTTCGTCTGGCATATCGGATAAGAGCATCTCTAGAACTAACTTCTGGCTCTTGATAGCGCGCTCACTATTGGCTTTGACTTCCATGCCAGCAGTAGCGCTTCTGCAGCAGCTCGGTGCCAAGGTACGTTCACCATTGATTTCTACTACGCAAGCACGACAATTGCCATCGGGACGATAGCCATCTTTAAAGCATAGATGAGGGATATCGATACCATGACGTTTAGCCGCTTTAAGAATCGTCTCACCTTCATAAGAAACGATAGTCTTACCGTCTAGCTTGAACTCTACAGTTGGTAATTGGAGTTCTTTTGGATTGGTTGGTGCATTCATGTTTATGTTGTCATTCCCAGTTCTTTTTAGGCGACTTCCTTATGCAACTTCATTCGGGAAATATTTAGCAATACAACGAATCGGATTGGGTGCTGCCTGACCTAGGCCACAAATAGAAGCATCGACCATAACGGTTGCTAAATCTTCCAAGGTATCTTGATCCCAAGATTGAGCTTGCATCAATTCGGCAGCCTTAGCAGTGCCTACTCGACATGGGGTGCACTGACCACAACTCTCATGTTCGAAAAAGCGCATCACATTTAAAGCAACATCACGCGCTCGATCTTGATCGCTAAAGATGACAATAGCTGCGGAGCCGATAAAGCAACCATAAGGCTGCAAAGTATCAAAGTCCAAAGGAATATCGTTCATCGTCGCAGGCAAAATCCCCCCAGAAGCGCCACCCGGTAAATAACCATAAAACTGATGACCTGCCTGCATGCCACCACAATAATCATGAATCAATTGCTCAATGGTGATGCCTGCTGGTGCTAACTTAACGCCTGGATAATTGACTCGACCACTGACGCTAAAACTACGCAGGCCTTTACGTCCATTTAAGCCAAAGGAGCTAAACCAATCTGGTCCCTTTTGCACAATATCTCGTACCCAATACAAGGTTTCCATATTGTGCTCAAGTGTAGGACGACCAAATAAACCAATTTGTGCAATATAAGGAGGACGCATGCGTGGTTCGCCACGCTTACCTTCAATACTCTCAATCATGGCAGATTCTTCACCGCAAATATAAGCGCCTGCTCCCCGTCGCAATTCAATTAAAGGCAATTTGCAAGGTGGATTGTCTTTAAGTTTTTGCAATTCCACTTCAAGTAATTCACGGCAACCATGATATTCATCACGCAAATAAATATAGCAAGCATCAATACCGACTACAGTAGCTGCAACTAACAAACCTTCCAAGAATCGGTGTGGATCACGCTCTAGATAGGTACGATCTTTAAAGGTGCCTGGTTCGCCTTCATCAATATTGACTGCCATTAATCTGGGAGCTGGTTGGTCTTTCACAATGCGCCACTTACGACCTGCTGGGAAGCCTGCGCCACCCAAACCACGTAAACCAGAATTTTCCATGGCTTTGATCACGTCTTCAATACTGTGTTTGCCATCAGCAACTTCCTTAGCCAAGACATATCCGCCTTGAGAACAGTAAGCTTCATAACCAACATAATCGGGAGACAGCAATTGATGTTCACCTTTGGGTGAAATACTCTTTTCCGCTAAAGCAGCAGGATCAAAGTGAGCGTCATCCCTGCCTAAGGCTTGGGTAACCATATCGTTCTTAACTGCAGCTTCAATCTTATCCAAAGTTGCAAACATTACCGGACGCTGCTGGACTACTACAACAGGAGCTTGTTCACAACGACCAACGCAAGGGGCGGGAATGACTTTGACTTTAGGGTTGCCCAAAATGGCTGGTAATTTTTCAAGGAGGCTCTGAGCGCCAGCCATCTCGCAAGAAACACTGTCGCAAACACGCACTGTGATATCTGCAACTGGATCATTGCCACGCACTACTTCGAAGTGATGATAGAAAGTAGCAACCTCATAAACTTCAGCCATTGGTAAATTCATTTCATTTGCCAAGGCTACTAAATGTCGATCATGAAGTGCACGATATTCATCATTGAGTTTATGTAAATTTTCAATGAGAAGGTCACGACGAGATGCGTCAAGCCCGATTAAGCGACGCACTTCAGCCAAAGAGGCATCATCAGCTTGACGTCCTTTGAGCTTGCTCTTACGCCGAATGGTCTCCCTCAAATCATCTGCAGTAGCAATAGCAACTGCTTTGACTTCTCCGGAAGGCTTAGGGTGATTCATAGTATGTAATCTCTAATTTTTATACGAGTGTTGCGATTGAGCATTTCAAAGCGAAGCAGAATTGAGCTTGCCACACTTAAGATGCAAATAATTACTTGATTTTGAGTGATTTCACGCCCTATGTCCTTGACGGCGCTCAAGGGAATAAATTAAGGGTTTACCCTTATATTAAATCACTGATGGCCTAGGTCTATCACCTGGAGGATTGGAATAGTCCAGCTTGCGCTCATATACACGGGCTTTGTAGCAGTCCTGGTAGCCTTTGCTGCCAATCTCCCAGCCAATCGAGGTGCAATCATCTTGGGCGGCTGATTCAATTGAGCCGCAGCCTGAGAGCATATTGACCAAAATGGCGGCAAAGAGGATGGAAAGTTTTCTTGAATTCATACCACAAGTCTACTGGATTATTGGCTTGTGGTTAAGGGAAAGCATCAACTTGTGTCATTGGGTAAATATCAGTAACAATCCATTAACGCACGGGAGATTTCATGAAACGCTTAAATCAATACCTAGCATTGCTTGCCATTTGCATGACTACCCTCTTCTGTGGAAATTTAGCAAGCGCCCAAAAAGCAGATGGATTTATAGATCTGATCGATGGGGTCAGCTTAGATGGCTGGAATATTATTGGTACAGCTAGTTGGACTATTGGAAACGGTCTGATTGTGGGAGATAAACCTTCGGGCTTTTTAGTAAGTAATAAGAGCTATAAAAATTTCATCATCAAAGCGGAATTTTGGGCTGAATCCAACACCAATAGTGGCATCTTTATTCGTTGCCAAGACGCGAGCAAAGTAACTTCTGCCAATGCCTATGAAATTAATATTTGGGATACGCGCCCCGAGCAAGCCTATGCAACTGGCGCGATCGTGGATGTTGCTAAAGTCAATCCCGTTCCTAAGGCAGGTGGCCGTTGGAACACGATGGAAATCACAGCTAATGGATCTCGCTTCAAAGTTGTCATGAATGATGTCGTTACCGTTGCCGATGGCCAAGATAGTAAATTTTCTGATGGCCTGATCGCCCTGCAATCAGCTGGTGGTGTAGTGAAATTTAGAAAATTACAAATTAAACCGCTGTAATTTATTGAAGTGTGATTTCATAACGATCGCCGCAGGCTATAGGTCTTAAAGCTTTAGCCTCTTGCAGCATTTTGACCAAACCATAATTTGACATGGTTTTTAATGTGCGGGACAAGTTTCCCTGCTTTCTTCCGGTAAGTTCAGCTAACTCAGATATTGAGACCGGCTTAGACGCGCGGATTACATGCAATAAAGCCCTATTTTCATCACTTAGGACCTGAGCCAATGAACGCATCGAGGTAAACCATATTTTTGGATCTCCTGCCTTTGGCTTTAATTCGCCCTTAGCGATGGCGAGTACACGCGCCCTAATGTCCTTTTGTGATGCAATCCCTATTTTGATTATTTTCATACTTCTTTATCCGCTTTCAAAGTCCTGTCAACGTCTGCAAAAAAATCACATAATAATTGGTGTGCATCCTTGAACTCATATCGAATGCCTGGATCTGTAGCACTACGATGTTTATGATCGTATGTGAGATTTCTTCCAGAGTAACCCGATCTCCGTTTTACCGCATGAGCATTGTCATAACCAAGAATTCTTGAGCCCTTTGGGTTGTGCAATGTCAAAGAGCACCTTACTCCGTGTGGTACTGTGTCGCTAACCGGAACTTCCCAAGCCTCTTTCTTTAACCAATAACCATCACCCTGATCTATTACCTCTTGATGAAGATCCAAAAGAGTCACAATTCCACGTTTTTGCATCTCTCATAATATATCATCAGATGATATACCAAAAGTAACAACACTACCTAACTAATGGATTTATTTAGCAGGCGGAAATCCTGCCTTTTGCTCCCACATATTATTAAAGACGTGAATAATGGGTTTCTCATAGACGCCGGCTTTGGTAAAGGGCTCATCCTTTAACCAAGCATCGGCATCGGCCCTGCTAGGAAAATCAATTGCTAGTAAGCTGCCCACAACTGTTTTACCGTCCTCTGAAGTAAGAGGGCCAGCAAATGCCATGCGATCAGAAAGTTTGGCTAAATAGGCGCGATGCTCTGGTCTTACCTCTATGCGCAAATCAGCGGTTCCTGGGCGGTCCATTAGTAAGATTGCAAAAATCATATTCTCTCCATCTCTAAATGATTATTTAATTCCAGACTTAAGGGTATTCAAGATAGAGGTCAGCGGAACTGGCTCAAGTCTTTCTGCCCACTTATAGGGATTGCTATACATAGTCACTATGCTAAAAGTGACCCATATGCTGCAGCAGAAAAGAATCAATGAGGTAATTGCCGTTTTTTGGTTATGCCTATGCACTGCAGCCACGCTTAATGTGGATAGAAATGCTAGGGCCATAGCTAAAAACCACTTGACGTTTACGTGAGACGAATACCCTAAAGATAACCTTTGCTCTCGCGCTTTACGAAGATCATCTATGGCCTTAATGTATGAAGAACTGGTTGCATAGTCGATGCAAGTTATATGCGCAGCGCCACTTTTAGAGCATGCTGCGCTACCTTTCCATATGATTAATTCTAAATTTTCAAGTGCTAATTTTGTTTTTGCACTGCCTGACATATTGTCATTTTTGCCCCACTCCTCATTTAATACTTCCTCCAGATAGATTTGGATATGAGAATTGGCATTTTTCTGGTACTCAGGAAACTGAATGGGAATAGCAATCAATCGCGAGATAGATGAGGCTTCATTGATAAGCGCAGTTCTTGCATGGGAAAAGTTCTGCCAGGCATCTGAAGACATAAAGCCCATCATGAAGGCAAACATGATTGCTGGTATAGCTAAAAATGGTGGTACTAAGGGGTTAGTAATGAGGTGATCAAATAGTTTGGTTTTGAACACCAATAAATATGAGGCAACACCTATGACTAGGCTCCAGAAAAATGTAGCGATGATTGGCGCCCAGACGCTATCAAAAGATTCGTAATGCATATCGCCCCCTAGTGATGGGATTCTTGAAATGGATATCTACCACAGCAGTATCCAATAAATTGGGTGTTGACTCAAAAGAAAAATCACCCGAAGGTGTTTTTGGGCCTTCTTGGCAAAACTTAACTCGGCAATCTAAATACATAAAAAGCCCGCCAAAATACTACTGAGAATCTTTGACTAACCTAAACCCTAAATGAGACATTGGGCTATAGGGATCGCTACCTCTTCTCGCGCTAGGTCTGTAGGACTGACAGTAGTCTTCATTGCATAAGAATGATCCACCCCTAATTGTTCGCTTAGGTGCATTAGGAGGAACACCAGGGTCTGCTGGGTCAAACGATTGATCTGGTCCCTTAGGATTGAGAATAACTTGATTGCCTTGTGCTTTGGCCTGCTGTGCAAAGAAGTTAAAACCATACCAATCAGCGACCCATTGCCAGGCATTACCCGTCATATCAAATAAGCCGTATCCATTTTGTGGAAAGGTTCCCACTGCGCTAGTACCCATAGCTCCGCCAGCTTTAGCGCTAATAACCGGATTCACTACTGGAAAAGGCTGCTTTTTAACATCCCAAATATTGGCCGGTAGTTTGCCTTCTTGCTCTAGCTGATCACCCCAAGCATAGGTTGCTTGGTTTAAGCCCCCTCTAGCAGCAAACTCCCACTCTGCTTCTGTTGGCAATCTTTTACCAGCCCATTTAGCATAAGCCATCGCATCTTCATAACTCACTTGGACTACCGGGTGATTGCCTTTGCCATCAATATTGCTTTTAGGGCCTGTGGGATGTTGCCAATTGGCGCCAGGGACATAAGCCCACCACTGCGAATAATCATCTAGGCGAACCTTATCTTTAGTTCCAGTAAACACCATGGCACCCGGAACAAAAACAGAGGCTGGAGGCTTTGGTATACCGGGGGGTAATTGCACTTTGATCGTCTCCCAATCAGGGATCTGCTCTGCAGTAGTGCGGTAATTGGTTTCTTTCACAAATTGTGCAAACTGATCGTTTGTCACATGGGTGCTATCCATCCAAAAACCATTGACTTTTACTCGGTGAACAGGCTTCTCGTTGATCTGGGCTTTTTTTGAGTCACTTCCCATTAAGAACTCACCACCTGGAATCAATACCATTCCTAAGGGGGCATTCTTGCTATCACTCTGAATAATGACCGGCGGAGTTAAAGCGGGAATATTACCTTGATGAAGATACCAGTAAGCGCCAATAATTCCGGCTACCGCTAATGAGACAGCAAGAAAGATGGTGTGGCGCTGATTAATGAACCTCAATGTTTAATATACCGCTGTTGCTTTGGGACAGGTGCCAATATTAGCGCGAATAATCTGACCATCAGCCGCATTAGTAAGGCCATCATAATTGAAGTCAGCTACGCTAGATGCTGCCCAAACTAATAGCTTTTGCCAAATACTCAGATCTTCTGCGTTAACTAAACCATCCATATTGGCATCCCCAGGGCAAGCCGGTTGGGAGGCAAGAATTGAGTTCAGTTTCGATAATAGGTCATTATAAATTGCCGTCAATGTAGAGCTAGCGGAATAATCAAGAGCCGTATTATCAATTTTCGGCAATGGCACATCTTGATTGACCTCAAAAAGCTCTGTAGTGGTAATGGTAAGAGGTTTTTTTGTGACTGGATCAATACAGCTGTCAATAGTCGAATCATAATTTTGGGTCGTATTCTGTACAAGCTTATATTTTTCATTACGAACACCATAAGTAGTCTCAGGAATAATTTGGATTAAAGCCGATGATCCACCTGCACGATACTTTGCCTGGTTAACCTCGCAACAGGATTTATAACCAGCGCCGCCATTACTAATGACCGTTGAATCGGTATATCCCGGTCCCCACCAAACACCAGAATTATCTTCGCAAACACTTTTTGTAATGGGCACTTGAGTACAAGAGGATCCACTCATGACACAGGGACCGTTGCGCCCACCATTCGCTTGAATGTTATAGCTACCCATGGCGAAATTGACAGTGCGAATAGCCGCTTGTTTTACATTGGTGAGATAGGCCATTAAAGGGGCTGAATCAATTACCCTTGGAACTAGTGCTGGCACATCCAATCCTGCAATTTCCCCAAACAACTGAAATACATCAACCATATTCACCATATGATTAACTTCACGGTTAGGCTGATTCACTAATGGGCCAGAGACAATCAAAGGAACCCAAATACCAGTTTGATAAGCTGTGCCCTTCGCACGCTGCGGATTAAATGGCGCATTAACCGAACCACCTAACGTTCCATTGTCGCCAACAATCACAATCATGGTGTTACTTGCCTTGGGGTCATAAATCAATTTACCATCCGCACCTTTAGTGGCCAAACCAGTCTCTAACAGTATGCGCCCAAATTCGGTATCCATTGCTTCGGTTACTTGATTTTGCAACACATGTTGGCCCAGTAAACTCATACTTTGACAGTTCACGGCTTCAGCAGTTGCGGGGGTTAATGGGGCTAAGCTCGAAGGAGATTGTTGAAGGGGTGTATGCGAGGCAGTGAAACTGACTGTTGCCATCCAAGGCTTAGATGCACTGCGACCATTAATCCAGCTAATGGCAGCATTTGCTTCGATTGTTGAACGATAGCCTCGACTGCGAGAGTCAGTCAAAGGTACTTGCGTCACACTAGAGCCCTGATTAATGATGAGAGGTGAAACATAGTAAGCATTCTGTTGATTAAAATTTAATGCTGCTGGAGCCGTACTCTGACAAGATTGGTTTGGTACAAAAATACCCCCTTTTGATGCGCAGGCCTTACCAGGTGCGTCGCCACCAGCAGAGGCAACGCTAATCACGCTACAAGAATTATTCGACTGGTAGCAAGCGCCAGTAGCTGCTCCGTTTGAAAAAGTAGGTCCTGGGACAAAACCACATTGATAGGTTTGTCCAGTTAGAGTAGATACGCCGCCTGCAGTTGTATCAATTGATCCAGGCAAACCATCTACCCACCCTAAAAATAATCCCAACCAAGAGCTCCAGGGGCACCGTATCCATCGGGATAGTTATCAGGGCCCGCTATATGGAATTTTCCGAACATGCCGCTCTCGTAGTTTGCGTTTTTAAGCAGCTTTGGCGTGGTCATGTCGTACGGTGACAATTGCGAATTTGCTAAGTCATACTTTCCGATGGCACCAGGGATATTGGTTCTAAATGGATATCGCCCAACAAATGCTGCTGCTCGACCTGGGGAACACTCCGGCATTGACCAAGTATTTCTAAAACGGATGCCAGCATTTGCGACCAGAGCTATATTGGGCATATTTGGTGGATTAAGACCACCATAACCAAATGATTCCATCTGATCGATGCCTACATCATCCATGATGACGAACAAAATATTTGGCGTCGTACTGGAACTAGATCCAGCTCCCCCACCTGAGCTACTACCTACACAAGATAAAAGCAAGCTACAAGCTAGTAGAAGCCCAAAGGTTTGCAAGATTTTCATTTTCATTAATGGGTAAACTTCCATAAATCATTGAGGTATCGCTGGCGAATCATCTTTTGAGCCCTTAGACTTTCAGTACAAAAAGGTGTTGGCCATGGCTACCGTACTGTCAGCGTTAATAAAACAACTTCTTTAATTTGATACTAATATAGCAAAATTCTAATTTAGATCTGAAGTAGCTTGATCTTGTGCAATAAATGGCTGACAACAAAAAACCACCCGAAGGTGGTTTTGATACTACTTGGCGGAAGAGGCGGGATTCGAACCCGCGGTAGGCTATTAACCTACGCACGCTTTCCAGGCGTGTGACTTAAACCGCTCATCCACCCTTCCGGAATCGATGATTATACGATTGCCTTAGGAGGTTTGCCCCAATCCTTATAGAAACTCTTTAAAGAGCCTCTTTGAGTTGCTCCAAAATCGCTGGATTCTCAAGAGTGGATGTATCTTGAGTCACTTCCTCACCCTTAGCAATC
>Ga0194047_10001952_pt1 | contig 12113 bp, 10 predicted proteins | sample JunL225m_MetaG_2_FD_160070 | JGI IMG/M metagenome (GOLD analysis project Ga0194047, IMG submission 160070) | Anoxic zone freshwater microbial communities from boreal shield lake in IISD Experimental Lakes Area, Ontario, Canada - Jun2016-L221-5m | ecosystem: Environmental > Aquatic > Freshwater...
GGCATGCTGTTCTGGGTGTTTTTAAATTAATCTTACGGATGTTGCTTTTGGCTTACTTCTTATTAACAACAACCCTCCATTTATTCAATGGAGGGCTGTTGTGTTTTTAATCCTTTCTATATTCTCAAATAATCTGAGAATTACTTATGCATTTACTCAAACGAAATTTTTGAGAAACGATCTCTTCCTCTGTCCTCAGTATAAATCACTATTTCGTTATCTTTTCCTGGTACAAAATTTTCAGTATCCGATGGAGGAATGTATGCGTAATTCTTCTCTTGAATAGGCGCAAAGCAATAATCTTCATTCGCAAACACCAATTGATGGTTAATTGCCCCAGTGTTCAAATCAACTGACGAAGAAATAAAATTTGTACCATGTATCGAACCCATATTTTTCAAATCACTTGGTTCAAAATCTGCTTTTTTATAACGCTCTAAGTTTTTTTCGTGTTCATCATTCAATATATAGATGGCTTTATTGGTAGTCACCGCAATGTATTGTTTGAAAACGTGAGGGAAACTCAAATTCATATTAATTCGCAAAGGAGTGTTTTTTATCCATTCAAATTCTCCTTTCTGATTTAGCTTCGCCACTATCACATCCATGTATTCATAATCCCAATGAGTCTCGGTAGTATGTGTATTTGCATTGTAAGTAGTTACCTCTTGTTCTCTGTATTGCTCACCTACATAATACACCGCATTTCCTTTCGGAATAATATAGTCCAATTTGTATTTAAAATAACGCGAACGTTTTGCATTCGATTCTAAATTTGCCAATATCTTATCGTCAAACAAAGTAACTACTTTCGAATCTATTTTCCCTTTTTCTACATTCACCGTAAAACTAAAAATACCAACCTTCACCAAATCTCTTCCTCTGCGTTCTATCACATCTTTCAAGAAACCACCTGCAACTATTTGAGTAGCGTTTGCTTTTGTAAATTTAATATTTCCCACATAGTAATTATCGTCAAATTCCAATTCCACCACTTGTGGAGTATTCGATTTTGCCGAAAGAATATTCATTGCCAATTTATACTTGTAGTTTTTTTCTGTCGAGTTTTTGTCAAGATAGTTGTAACCAAAATAAATATTGTCATCATCATCAAGCATCAACCCAATAAAATCAGTGTTCTTTACACTAAATCCTCCAAAGAAACTAAAGCCCATTTGTTGTCCACTGAACAATTTCATAGCAACTTCTTTTGTCGAAATTTGTTTCATCGATTTAGCATCATACAAAATAAATTTAGTTTTGTATTGCCCTTCTTTGTTTTCTTTAAACGAAGCTTTCACCAAATACTTTGTTCTCGATGGATTTTGATAAATATCAAAATCAACGAACTCATAATGGTCAGTATTGATGTTCAAAATCTCTTGAAGCTTTGTAGATACCGCACCTTTTGACGAAACCGTACGATAATACAACGTCATTTTATCCGCTTTCTTATCGTATTGACGAATGAAGATATTCACATTATCCACTGCAAACTTCACATCCTCCACCTTCGTATAACGATCTTCCTCAATATCTACCTCTTTCGAAAACGTAGGTTTCAAAGCATCTTTACTATATTTTTCAATAAAATACGATGTTCCTCTCCCTTTTGTTCTAATCCTGTAAGTGTAAAAATTACCATCCTCTCCATCAAGCATCCGGTTCATTTTATTATCACGGTCGTTATCCAAGTTCGGACCATTGGTTACCTTTTGTGCATCCATTACGAAACACGAAGCAAGTAATGCTGCAAAAATTAATTTACTTTTCATTCTCATCATTTATTAGTTAATACTTATATTTTCTTTTATAGTTGCCAAATGTAATATATTTCTCACTACCCACCTCAAAAATTGACGAAGAATTAAACACTATATATTATTGTGTATTTTTCCATCCATCTCATTTTCCCTTCTCCCCAACAACTAACAATCAACAACTAACAACCAACAACTAACAACTAAATTTAGGGCAGGCAGTTTCTTCCTCTTCGGTTTCTTTCGTCCTGCTATCCGCTACAAGTCCGCCCAACGCACAAGCTCGCCCGCTTCGGGCTTTTCGCTGCTATCAGGTGCAATTAGTCACTTCTTCTCTTTTGGTTTACTTTTTTAAGTACTAGATGTGTTATTGGCACTGGCGAAACACGCCAGCTACGCACTTAGCCTCCCATTTGTGCAACATCGGCTCCCATTTGTGCAACATTGGCTCCCATTTGTGCAACATTGGCTCCGATTTGTGCAACATTGGCTCCGATTTGTGCAACATTGGCTCCGATTTGTGCAACATTGGCTCCCATTTGTGCAACATTGGCTCCCATTTGTGCAACATTGGCTCTGATTTGTGCAACATTGGCTCTGATTTGTGCAACATTGGCTCCCATTTGTGCAACATTGGCTCCGAATTGTGCAACATTGGCTCCGATTTGTGTCATTTCACCCAGACCTTGAACCAAACACAAGCCTTGTAACCATAGATGAAATAGGCATTAGCGAAGTATTGGGACAAGTAACGAAGAGTGATGCGCTGACTAACTGCACCTGATTGAAGTGGAAATCCTTTTTCTTTGACCTTTTCGGGCAAAGAAAAAGATTGAAACGAAAAGCAGGAGGAAGGGAAACGAAGCGTGATAAACTGTCTGCCCTCAATTTAGTTGTTAGTTGTTGGTTGTTAGTTGTTAGCGGTTGGAGGTGAGATTTTGTTAGTTGTTGGGGGGCTTTACGAAATACGAATGGTACGAATTTACGAATTAGGGTTTAGAATTTACTACTTAGCATTTAGAATTTATAATTTGTGCTTTTCTGCCTTTGCGTCATTGTGGCAACTTTAACTTCCAACATTCTACTTTCAATCCTTAAACTTTTTAAAAAATAGTTAATAATGTAAACTATTAACAATTTCAACTACCTTTGAGCCGAAATGAAAACCATTGAAAAAGAAATGTTGGAAGCTATGCCTTTGGGAAAGTTAATGGCTTCAATAACCAAAGGCTATTACGGTGCCTTAAGCAAACGTGCTGAACATTTGGGCATTGATAGGCATTTTTCTACTTTGGTGGCTATTGATGTTACCAAAGAGAAATGCACCCAACAGTATTTGTCGGATAAATTACAGATTGATAAAGTGACCATGGTGAGGAATTTGGATTATTTGGTTACCAAGAAATTGATAAGGCGCATTGTGAACGTGAATGATAGGCGCGAACACCTTATAGAACTTACCGAGAAGGCGAAACGGATTATGCCTGCTGTGCGCGAGGAGATAGAAAGGATGAACAAAATAGCCTTGAAAGGGTTTAATAAAATGGAGTCGAAGGTTTTCAGAGAACAAATAGAACGAGTGATACACAATTTGGAGAATTTGCCTGTGAAAGAAGTGAGCATAAAAATAAAAAAGTAGCGAAGGATGAAACTAAAAAGCATTATTATAGTTTTGGTTGTTATAGGAGTGTTGGCAGGCCTTAAGATGGCTTTCTTCCCCTCCCCTGTCGACCAATCGAACCAACCACAACCCATGAAAGGCATGGCTTCGCCTGTATCAGTTTATGTAATTAAAGCTGAGAAACTGGAGAACACACTTACTGCTTCGGGTACCATAGTGGCCAACGAAGAAGTAGAATTAAAACCCGAAATAGCTGGTAAAATAGTGTCTCTACCGCTGAAAGAAGGAACAGACATTAGTCAGGGACAATTATTGGTAAAGATAAATGATGCAGATTTTCAAGCTCAATACCGCAAACTGCAATTGCAATACGAGTTGGCAGACAAAAATCTGAAACGTCAGGCAGAACTTTTAAAGATTAACGGAATTAGTCAAGCTGACTTCGATGCTTCGCAAAATGCTGTGAATACCATTAAAGCCGACATGGACTATGTGCAGGCACAAATATCTAAAACCGAAATACACTCGCCTTTCAACGGAATGATTGGTTTGAAAAATGTAAGCGAAGGAGCTTATGTAAGCATAGGTACAGTAGTAGCTACTGCCATGCAGATAGACCCCGTAAAGATTGACTTTTCAGTAGCGGAACAATATGCTCCGTTTATAAAAAAAGGAGTGAAAGTAGAATTTAATATTGATGGAATAAAAGAAAAAATTACCGGTGAAATATATGCTATCGAAACCAAAATAGATGTTAACACCCGCACCTTTCTGGTTCGCGCCATTTGCCCGAACAAAAGCAAAGCCATATTCCCTGGTGCGTTTGCTCATATTAATGTACTGCTAAAAGATATTGAAGATGCTGTGATGATACCTACCGAAGCTGTAATTCCAGAGTTGAGAGGTAAGAAAGTATTTGTGGTAAAAAATGGAAAAGCCAAACCAATGCCAATAGAAACAGGTATTAGAGGCAGTGCAAAGGTGCAAATATTAAAAGGTTTGCAAATAGGCGACTCGGTAATAACCACCGGCATCATGCAGCTCAGACCTGATGCTATGGTAAAGGTGATAAACGGGAAAAAATAAGTAAAGTCTACTCAACAAAAACTAAATTCTTAAAATCAATAAATGAATATATCATCCACAAGCATTAACAGACCGGTACTGGCCATTGTAATGTCGGTGATAATTATTTTATTTGGCTCCATAGGGTACAAATACCTTGGTGTGCGGGAGTATCCTTCCATCGACCCTCCGGTAATAACAGTAAAAACAAATTATTCGGGAGCCAATGCGGATGTAGTGGAATCGCAGATAACAGAACCTCTCGAGAAATCGATTAACGGTATAGAAGGTGTACGAACAATTTCTTCAACCAGTGCGCAGGGCAGCAGCACCATCACTGTCGAATTTAATTTGGATGCCAACCTAGAAGCAGCGGCTAACGATGTGCGAGATAAAGTATCGCAAGCTGTTCGTCAATTGCCTCAGGACATCGATGGTTTGCCAACCGTTACCAAATCGGATGCTAATTCGGATGCTATTGTTGCGCTTACCCTTCAAAGCGATACTAAGAACCAACTTCAGGTAAGCGATTTTGCAGAAAATGTAATTGCTGAACGATTGCAAACTATTCCCGGTGTGAGTACCGTTCAGATTTGGGGACAAAAGAAATATGCCATGCGTTTGTGGATGGATCCTGCCAAGATGTCGGCTTATGGCCTCACTCCGATGGATGTGAAACAAGCGCTCGACAGAGAAAATGTGGAATTGCCTTCGGGCAAAGTGGCTGGCATTACCACCGAACTTACTGTAAACACTAAAGCTAAATTTAGAAACGAAGACGAATTCAATAATATGATTATTAAATCGGATGGAAATCTAACCGTTCGATTTAAAGATATCGGAACAGCTACACTAGGTGCAGAAGCCGAAGAAACCATGCTTCGCCAATCGGGAGTGCCCATGATAGGATTAGGATTGGTTCCTCAGCCGGGAGCTAATTATATTGCCATTTCAGATGAGTTTTACAAACGTGTAGAACAAATAAAAAAGGATTTACCCAAGGATTATAAAATGGGTATAGCCCTCGACAATACTAAGTTTATCAAGCGTTCCATCACCGAGGTAAAAGAAACATTGCTGATAGCAATCATTCTCGTAATTCTCATCATCTATTTATTTTTCCGCGATTGGCTTATTGCTTTTCGTCCGCTCATCGATATTCCTGTTTCCTTGATAGGAGCTTTCTTTATCATGTATCTGATGGGGTATTCCATCAATGTATTGACATTGCTTGCCATTGTGCTCGCCACAGGTCTTGTGGTGGATGATGGAATTGTAGTAACTGAAAATATCTTTAAAAAGGTGGAAGCCGGGATGAGTCCAATTGAAGCGGCTCATAAAGGTTCGAAAGAAATTTACTTTGCTGTTATTTCCACCTCCATTACATTGGCGGCTGTGTTTATGCCGGTAATATTTCTCGAAGGTTTTGTGGGTAGGTTGTTTAGAGAGTTCGGTGTCGTCTTGGCAGGAGCGGTCATTATTTCAGCCTTTGTATCGCTTACACTCACACCTATGCTTAATGCAAGAATGATTCGTAAGACACAAAAGAAAAGTCGTTTTTACGAAATGTCGGAACCATTTTTCGAAAAGATGGTTGCAGGTTACGACTCCATGTTGGCTCGTTTCATGACCAAACGTGGATGGGCATTTGTTATCGTAGGTTTATGTACAGGATTTATATTTATTGTGAACGCATTTCTTCCTTCCGAACTATCGCCACTCGAAGACCGCAGTTGGATTAGAATTGCTGTAACTGCTCCCGAAGGTTCATCGTATGAATATACGGATGGCTTTATGCAAAAGCTAGCTTATTTTGGAAATGACTCCATCCCTGAAAAGAAAATCTTTCTTACTGTAACTGCTCCTGGATTCACAGGTTCAGGTGCGGTTAATACAGGTATGGTACGTTTGGTTTTAAACGAACCAAACGAACGAAAACGTTCGCAGCAAATGATAGCGGATTACATCACAAAAAAGACGAAGAAGTTTCCTGAAGCAAAATCATTTGTATTGCAGGAACAAACCATTTCATCGAGCAGTGGGGCCAGAGGAGGATTGCCTGTTCAGTTTGTTTTGCAAGCTCCCAACTTCGAAAAACTCAAAGAAAAACTTCCGTTGTTTCTGGAAGAAGCCAATAAAAGCAAGGTATTTCAAACGGTTGACGTGAATTTAAAATTCAACAAACCCGAACTTAATATTTCCATCGACCGCGACAAAGCCAAAGCCATCGGTGTTTCGGCCTATGACATTGCTTCCACTTTGCAACTTGCGTTAAGCGGTCAGCGTTTCAGTTATTTTAATTTGAATGGTAAGCAGTATCAAGTCATAGGTCAGCTTACACGTAACGACAGAGATGAACCCATGGATTTAAAATCGCTTTATGTGAAAAATAATAAAGGCGAACTTATACAATTGGATAATGTGGTGAAGATGGAAGAGCAAAGTAGTCCACCTCAAATTTATCATTACAATCGTTATCAGTCGGCCACAGTTTCGGCAGCTCCAGTTCCTGGCAAAACCATTGGAGACGGCATCAAAGAGATGCAACGCATTGGAGATAAAATTTTGGACGATTCATTTTCTACTGCTCTTACCGGTGCTTCTCGCGACTTCTCCGAAAGTTCTTCGAACATCTTGTTTGCATTTTTATTGGCATTGGTAATTATCTATCTTGTATTAGCTGCACAGTTCGAAAGTTTCATCGACCCGCTTACCATTATGCTTACCGTACCATTGGCGCTTTGCGGAGCTTTGCTTTCGTTATGGTATTTCAATCAAACATTAAATATTTTTAGCGAAATAGGTATTATTATGTTGATAGGTTTGGTTACGAAGAATGGAATTCTGATTGTAGAATTTGCCAATCAACTTAAAGAACAAGGCAAATCAGTTCGCGAAGCCATACAACAAGCTTCGGCAGCGCGTTTGCGTCCTATCTTAATGACTAGTATTGCTACTGCACTTGGTGCATTACCAATAGCTTTGGCATTAGGAGGAAGTGGCAAAAGCCGCATGGGAATGGGAATTGTAGTGGTAGGGGGCATCTTGTTTTCGCTTATGCTTACCTTGTTTGTTATCCCTTCTATCTATTCGTATTTTTCTAAAGAACACAAAAAAGATGCAGAAAAATAAAATTCAAGGATTATTGTTATGCTTGTTGTTTGGTCACTTGCTGGCTTCTTCTCAATCGTCCGAATTGACCTTTGATCAAGCATTAGCCGCCATGTTGAAAAACAATTATTCCATTTCTATTGCCAAAAATCTGGAAACAGAAACTAAAAACTCAAACACTTTGGGTAATGCTGGAATGTTGCCAACTGTGGCCATCAATGCCACTGGAACATTTGCAAACAATGCTATTAAACAAGAATACAGCACAGGAACAACGTTGGATAAATCGGGTATCGTTTCGAAAAACATTTCTACCGGAGCGTATTTAACTTGGATCATTTTCGATGGCATGAAAATGTTTGCTACCAAGGAGCAATTGGATGTGCTCGAAAGCATGGGAGCACTCAACACCAAAATTCAAATCGAAAATTCCATTGTTCAACTCATCAATAATTATTACAATATTGTAATGATAAAGCAAATGATTAATGGTTTGAAATCGAGCATGGCTGTTTCCGAAGAACGACTTAAAATAGCTCAAAAGAAGTTCGACATTGGAACTGCTTCCAAGGTTGATTTACTGCAAGCAAAGGTCGATTTGAATGCACAAAAAACTACGCTCATTCGCGAAAAAGCTTTATTGAATGATGCCAAAGCTGCACTCAATCAAATGTTGATATTGCCGATAGATAAAGAGTTTGATGTGCAAGATTCGATTCCGTTACTCAATGATTATAAATACGAAGATTTGAAAAACGCTATCCTTTCAAAAAACTCCGACTTGCTTTTGGCCCAACGAAGCATCGATTCGTACAAATGCATCGAACGAGCCACAAAAGGAAATTATTACCCAAAACTCAACCTGAATGCCAACTATATTTTCAATCGAGCACAAAACCAAGCCGGACTAACGTTGTTAAATCAAAACTTGGGCTTGAACCTTGGTTTCACAGCTAGTTGGACCATCTTCAATGGTTTTAATAATGCCAACCTCATCAAGAATCAAAAACTCGACATCGAAAATTCGATGTTGAATTTCGACAATACCAAATCATTGATTCAACTGAATCTTATTAAAGCCTTCAAAAAATACAATGACGATATGGACGCGCTCAACCTACAAACCGAGAACATCAAACTAGCCAAAGAGAACCTCGACATTGCTTTAGAACTTTTCCGTGTAGGGACTACCAATTCCATTCAACTTCAAACATCCCAACAAAGCTATCTCGATGCCACCAATCAACTGGCTAACGCCCGCTACAATGCCAAGCTTTCCGAAACCCAATTATTAAAACTAAGCGGAGGAATAAGTAAATAATCTTTCGAGTAAATTCTAAATACTAAGCACTAAATTCTAATAGAAAAAGCCCCGAACAATCATGTTCGGGGCTTTTTCATTTCGTGCAAATTCCTATCTATCTGTCCCGATACTTCGGTATTCACTAACTAAAATATCCTAACATTGCTTAAGTATGTGATTAAAAAGCATAGATATACACCCTATTTTACCCTTGAAGATGAAAATACCAACTAGGGAAAAGTGAGAGAAAAAGCGCTATTTTGGGGAGATTAATCTTTTCTCTCTTCCGGTTAATCTTTTTCACCTTCCGTTTAATCTTTTTCGCTTTCCGTTTAATCTTTTTCGATTTCCGTTTAATCTTTTTTCGTTTCCGGTTAATCTTTTTTGATTTCCGTTTAATCTTTTTTCGATTCCGATTAATCTTTTTCGCCTTCCGTTTAATCTTTTTTCGTTTCCGGTTAATCTTTTTCGCTTTCCGATTAATCTTTTCCAATTCGGGCATTTACTCCCGTATTTTTTTGCTTTTGTTCAGGGTAAGTTGTATAAAATAGAATTTTTAAAGAGTTTTGTAAAGCGTCCTTCCATAGCGAAAATGATACATATATATAAGGTGTGTTTTGGGGGGATTTAAAAAGGTGCGTTAGTTTCTTAAAAAAGGTGCGTTAATTTTTTGGGAGGATTAATAATGAATATATTGCTACTTTTGCAATTACCGATATGGATATGTTATGTGCAATGCCCCGACCCAGTTTCAAAAGCAGAACTTGATAATAGAAACTAAACGAAACCAACCTTATCACCTTTCATTACATCTTTTTCTATTTAGTAAATCCAATTATACAAACTAAGTTTACCTCTTTAATTTAATTCATAATCACTTTCTCCACAGACTTAGCCGTGTCAATAACAGTTTTTTCAAAAGGCATAGGCTTCCAATAAAATGTTTTCATCGTATTTGCTACATCAGCTTCTATCGTGTTTCCAATAAAAGGCAACATACCTTTAGCCTCATCATTAAATTTTGCCATAAATTTTAATAAAAAAGTAGGTGCCAGTTTGGTACTAACCTTATTATATCCATTCGATTTTAAAATTTGTGCAATTTCCTGAATAGCGTGAGGTTTTTCAGTTGTTACAATGAATCGCTTGCCGTTTGCTTTTTCATTTTCTAAGGCTGCCACGTGAATAGCAGCTACATCTCTTACATCCGACATTACCGAATAAGCTTTAGGTAACATTGGCACTTTGCCTGTAATTAATTTTTTGAAGAAATCCATTGCTTCAGTAGCTAAATTGCCCGTAAGTGTTGGTCCATAAATAGGTCCGGGATTAACAACTACCAACTCCAGTTTCGCATCACCCGTTTGATTTTTTATAAAATCCCAAGCACTTTTTTCAGCAAGTGTTTTACTTTTAAAATATGCAGTTACGTTTTTCGCATTAACATCCGTCCAGCTATCTTCATTTAATTTTATCAAACCTTTTTTTCCTCCACTCATTGCCACTGTGGAAGAGGTAAGCACCACTCTTTTAATACCTGCTTTTTTTGCAGCTTTCAATGCTCTTAATGTACCATCAACAGCAGGTTTTATTAATTCATTTTCATCTTTTGGAACTTTTACCACAAATGGCGAAGCAATATGCAATACAAAATCGCAACCTTCCATCGCCTTGTCCCAACCTGCATCTTTCATCAAGTCAAGTTCACAAAACTCTAAATTCCCTTTTGGGTCAATTTCTTTTTTAATGCCATTTACTACTTCATCGGTCTTCGCCAAAGTCCTAACCGAACCTCTAACGGCATAGCCTTTTTTTAATAATTCGGCAGCACAATGCTGTCCTACAAATCCTGAAATTCCTGTTACTAATACTTTTTTCATTTTTTTATATTTTATTTATTTTTTGCTTGATTAATTTTTAAAATAATTAACCAAACTTAGTACATAACTAAGTTTGGTTAATAAAGGTGAAAACCACAAATTACATTCCCGGTATAATTACCACTCTGCCAGCCTCAGATTGCAGTTCACTAATCCGAAGGTTCTTATATGGTTTATACTCTTCCGAATTGTACCACCCTTCAGCAGCCTCCATACTTGGAAAGCTTAAAACCGCTGCCCAGTTTCCATTCCAATCTCCTTCCTTTACATTTGGTGCAGGAGTACCGGCAATCATTTGCCCACCGTGCTTTTGCAAAATAGGAATTGCAAATTGTGCATAACGCTGCATTAGTTCTTCCATACTTTTAACCTTCATCTGAACCATAATGTAGGCTGGTTTTGTTACATTTGCACCTTCAGTGCTTTTTTCTTGACTTTCCATTTTTTTTAAATTAAAATTATTACTTTTGTTTCGGAAGCAAAAGTACATAATTACTTTTAATTTGAAAGTAATAAATTGAATAAATTGCACATTTTAGTAAAAAATTAACATTTAAGTAATATGGAACATAAATTTAGGTGCAACTGTCCAATCACATCTGCCATCGATATTTTAGGTGACAAATGGATGCTAGTTATCATAAAGCAAATGCTTACCGAAGACAAAAAAACATTCAAAGACTTCACAGAAAGCGATGAAGCAATTGCTACCGGCATACTTTCTTCAAAGCTAAAATGTTTGGAAGAGTTAGGTATTATAACCAAAACACAGCTCCCTGATAATAAAAAAAGTAATCTCTATTTATTAACAGCCAAGGGATTGGCACTAACTCCTATTATTGTTGAACTATCAATATGGAGTGATGAAAACGTAAGGGAACTAAATTCAATAATGAGAGATAGCCCCGAAATAGCAATAATGAAAAGCGATAAAGCAGCATTTATTAAAATGATACAGGAGAATTACAAATCAAACATTGAAAAATTAAATTTAAGTCTTTAACAACTTCTTATCCTGCGTGTCAGTCTGATTTAGGCTTGCAGCTAACTTGACATTTACCGACCTGTGTTTAGTCAGAACTCAAGTAATAGAATTCACTTCTCAAGTGATAGGTTTCACTTCTCAAGTGATGCGGATTTCTTTAATAATACAACAAATCAAAACTTTAGTGTTTTACAACCTTTGACAACCTCGTTGTCGAAAAGCAGAACTAATAAAAACCGAACTGAACCTAATAATCAGTAAATTTGACGCGTGAAAAGACTGCACAGCACATAACATAGGTAGCCGTTGCACAACCCTCTTTTTAATACAAAAATAAAGCAGAAACCAGAAAAATTGACTTCAATAGATGCGTTTTAAGAGAGGATGG
>Ga0194047_10001953_pt1 | contig 12101 bp, 12 predicted proteins | sample JunL225m_MetaG_2_FD_160070 | JGI IMG/M metagenome (GOLD analysis project Ga0194047, IMG submission 160070) | Anoxic zone freshwater microbial communities from boreal shield lake in IISD Experimental Lakes Area, Ontario, Canada - Jun2016-L221-5m | ecosystem: Environmental > Aquatic > Freshwater...
TTCTCACGCATCATCTGTAATTCGTGCGGTTGCTAGAGCATTGGTTGTTGTTGATCTACCTTTCGGTTCGTATCAGGGGAATTCAAAAGAAGCATTGGTTTCATCTATCAGAATTATGAAAGAAGCCGAGGCTCATGCAGTAAAATTAGAAGGCGGTGCTGAAGTGGTAGAGTCAGTAAAACGTATTCTTACAGCAGGAATTCCTGTGATGGGACACTTAGGATTAACACCTCAAAGTATTTATAAATTTGGCACATATGAAGTGCGTGCTAAAGAAGAAGTGGAAGCAGAAAAACTATTAAGCGATGCACAATTGCTTGAAGAAGCCGGATGCTTTGCAATTGTACTTGAAAAAATTCCTGCATTGCTTGCAAAAAGAGTTTCCGAAAACATTAAAATTCCTGTGATTGGAATTGGTGCCGGTCCTTTTGTTGATGGACAAGTTTTGGTTAGTCATGATATGTTAGGAATAAACAAAGATTTTTCTCCAAAATTTTTACGCAGATACCTCAATCTATTTGATGAAATAAAAGTTGCCGTAGAACAATATGTGAGTGATGTGAAGAGTAAGGATTTTCCTAACGAGAAAGAACAATATTAATACGATAATTAGATAATGATTTAATTTGATGATGAATAAATGTACAGATGAATAAATGAAATAAAATAGATTATGAATAATCATCAAATCATCAAATCATCAAATCATCAAATTATTTACGAAGACAATCATTTAATTGCTGCAGTAAAAAAAACTGGACAAACAGTGCAACCAGAGCCAAACAAACCTCAAAGTTTGGAAGAGGAAGTGAAGGCCTATATCAAAAAAAAATACGATAAACCGGGAGATGTTTTTTTGGGAGTGATTCATCGGTTGGATATGCCTGTGAGCGGAATTGTTTTGTTTGCTAAAACAAGTAAAGCTCTTGCCCGAATGAATGAATTATTTCATGACAGAAATGTAAAGAAATTTTACTTCGCAAAAGTTGAACACAAACCACCACATGCCGCTGATTTAATTACTCATTATTTAAAACGTGATGAGAAAAAGAATTTTACAAAAGCATTTGTTAGCGAAGTAAAAGACGGATCAAGAGCGCAATTAAAATATGAGGTGATTGAAAATAATGGAAAGTTTTCAATTCTTAAAATTGAATTACTTACCGGACGCAAACATCAGATAAGAGCACAGCTTTCAGCTATTGGTTGTCCGATTGCCGGTGATGTTAAATATGGCGCGTTAAAACCAAATGCCGATCATAGTATTTGTTTGCATGCTGCCGAATTAGTATTCGAACATCCGGTAAAAAAAGAAATGATTCACTTAAAAAATGCTCATCCCAAATGGTAAAATTTATTAATTTATTGGATTGCAAATAAAGCTTCCGGCAACTTTTCAATAATATCAGATGCAATGATGGTGGCTTTGTTTTTTGAAGCAATATCTCCTGCTAGTCCATGTAAAAATACACCAAGAATTGCTGCATCAATAGTTTCATAGCCTTGAGAAAGCAATGATGTAATTACTCCGGTTAATACATCTCCACAACCGGCTGTTGACATTGCAGAATTTCCTGTTGAGTTGAAATAAATTTTTCCATCAGGAGTGGCAATACTTGTATGTGCACCTTTTAACACCACAACTATTTTATGGTATTGAGCAAAATGAATTTGCTTTTGCAATCGTTCAAAACTGTTTTTAGAAATACCTGCAAGTCTGTCAAATTCTTTTGGGTGAGGAGTGATGATTGTATTTTTGGGAAAGTGAAATGAGTCGTGATGTTCTTGTAAAAGTTTTGCTGAAATATTTAATGCATCTGCATCAATCACGCAAGGTTTTGAAATTGTCGGCAACCATTTAGAAAAACTTTTTAAGGTGAAGTCATTCATCCCAATTCCCGGTCCAACTGCTATTGAATCAAAATCATTTGTATCTGGAAAATTTCTTATTTCATACAATTCATCATCCGTCATCACCATGCATTCAGGAAACGAAGTTTGCAAAATTGCATATCCAACTTTTGGAACAAATGAAGTAACTAAACCCGCACCGCTTCTTAAACAAGCTTTGCTCATTAATACATTCGCACCAATTTTTCCAAAACTACCACCAATGCAAATGCCATGACCGAAATTTCCTTTGTGAGAAAATTTATTTCGAGGGTTTAATTTTGGTAAATCGTTTTGAGTAGTATAAAAAATATTAGATGAAACAGTATCTAAAAAATCGTTTTTTAAACCAATATCAAGCACATGAAAATCTCCAACAAAAGGAAAAGTTTCGGCATGTAAAAAACTTTGTTTAGGTACTTGAAAAGTTAATGTTTGATGAGCATGGATAATTTTATTCTCAACTAATTCATCAATAGTGAAGGTCTCCGACTTTAATCCAGATGGTATATCAACAGCTATTGTGCATGTTGAATTTGTATTGATATGTTGAACAACTTTTAAAGCAAGTCCATCAATTTGTTTGTTCAAACCTGTTCCAAATAAAGCATCAATTACAATACAATTTTTGGTAATGATTGGAAGCTCAGAATTTGGAGAAATATAAGTGATGAGAACTTTTTTCTGATCGATTAATTTTTTCTCGTTCAACTTAAAATCTGCTGATTTTATTTTTGAATATTCTACAATGAAAACTTCAACATGAATTTTTTGTTCCGCCAATAAGCGAGAGATTGCTAAACCATCTCCTCCGTTGTTTCCGAGTCCGCAGAAAATTTTCACCACCTCGTCACGACTATTGTCGCGACACTCCTCCTGAAAGGAGGAGAACCATTTCGAAAAAGCAACAGCAGTACGTTCCATTAAATCAACAGATTTAATTTGTTCATGATTGATGGTATAAGCATCCCAATCTTTTATTTGTTGTGCAGTGAGGAGTTTCATTTTTTCTAAATTATCTAATCATCACATCTTCAAATTATCGTCACTTCAAAGTTACTTTCTTCAATCATCTTCCCAATTGGTACCATAAAATCATTTAAACCATTTTTCAGGAATAATTGTTGAATATCTTTAACAGATTCTGGTGAAACAGAAACCAATAAACCACCGCTTGTTTGCGGGTCATTCAATAAATATATTTTCCTCTGATCAGTTAAACCATTAGTTTTAGACTCATTGTTTTTCCAGTTCTTTTTTGTGTTACCTGGAATAATATTTTGGTTGAGATAATGATCAACAAAACTTAAAAGTGGAATTTTAGCGAAATCAATTTCAGCACTCACACCGCTTCCTTCTGTCATTTCAATCAAATGCCCGAGCAACGAAAATCCGGTAACATCTGTCATCGAATTCACACCTTCAATTGCCGATAAATCATTTCCAATTTTATTTAAGGTTGTCATCCATTTGATTGCAACTTCAATATGTTCATCGCTCACAACGCCTTTTTTTATTGACGATCCCATGATTCCCATTCCAAGTGGTTTGGTTAAAAAAAGGAAGTCGCCAACTTTTGCTGAATTATTTTTCTTTACATTTTTTGTATCGATAATTCCATTCACAGATAATCCAAAAATAGGTTCAGGAGCATCAATGCTATGTCCACCGGCAAGAGGAATTCCTGCTTCTTCACAAATTGAAATAGCCCCATTTAAAACTTCTCCTGCAATTAAAGGTGAAAGTTTTGCTATTGGCCAACCTAAAATTGCATTTGCAAAAACTGGTTTTCCGCCCATTGCATATACATCACTGATTGCATTTGCTGCCGCGATTCTTCCAAATTGAAAGGCATCATCAACAATAGGCATAAAAAAATCAACTGTGTTGATCATGCTCATTCCGTTACCTAAATCCCAAACTGCTGCGTCATCATTACTTTGATTTCCTACCAATAATTCTTTGAAAAAACTTCCACTTCTTTTATTGCTCAAGATTTCTGAAAGCACAGCAGGCTCAATTTTACAGCCACATCCACCTCCATGAGAGAATTGTGTTAACTTTATTTTTGTATCAGTTTCAACAGATTTTGATTGAGGCATAATTCGTATAATAGATTTCAAAATTACGTATTGTTTTTATTAACTCTTATGTTTGCGCTTTATTAATGGAAAAAAGCAAAATAAATATTACCAATAAACGTGCTTCATTTGAGTACAATCTTCAGCAAAAACATGTTGCAGGAATACAATTGTTAGGCACCGAAATAAAATCTGTTCGCGAAGGAAATGTAAACCTTAGCGATGCATTTTGTCTTTTTATTGGTGAAGAATTGTTTATGCGAAATATGCATATTGGCACATTTAAACAAGGTTCATATAACAACCACGAACCTTTACGTGTAAGAAAATTGTTGTTAAAGAAAAATGAACTTCACAAACTTCGAGTAAAAGCTGCCGAGCGCGGACATACAATTGTTCCATTAAAAATGTTTATTTCCGAAACCGGTTTTGCTAAAGTGGAGATCGCGGTTGCACAAGGAAAGAAAAGTTTTGATAAACGTGAATCTATTAAAGAGCGTGATGTGGAAAGAGAAATGCGCAGAGAAAAGTTTTAAAAGATTACTCAATTATTATTTGATATTTATCCAACAGACCAATTATGCCTGATGTTGAAAATTTTGCTTTCTTTACTTTATTTAATTCGAGATTGATAGAATAATTAACAGCAGTTCGAAAATCAACTTTTTCTAAATTAGTTTGTTGGAATATTGATCGTGTTAATTCGCAGTTAATAAAACTTGACGATGTTAGGTCAGCATTTGTAAAATCAACCTCTTTCACAGAGCAATCTTTAAAAATTGTTTTGATGATTTTTTTCTTTTGAAATATAGAATAATCTAAAGTGCATTTTTCAAAATGAAAAGAAAGTAAGAAATCCTTGCACCTGGAAAAATCAACACCAAGTAATTTACAATTCTTAAAACTCACATCTTTGAGTCCGGTATTATTAAATTTGATATTGCTAAAATTACATTCTTCAAATTTGCAGGATATAAAATCGTATCCTGTTAAATTGCATTTTGAGAAATCACAATCAATAAACGAACAGTTTTCAAATTCTTTATCGATTAAGTGGTTTATTGAAAAATCAATTTTAGTGTAATTGTTTTTAACCTGATTAAGATTATTCATATATAGGAAATAGCTTTTTATAAATTCAGAATTGTAACAAATATTCTTTCAGATTTCTAAATTTCCCATCAGCAATTGCAAACTGCGGATTGCTGAAAGTGGCATCTTCGGGAATAGCAATACATTTCATTCTCGCAGCTTTTGCAGCAATCACACCATTGATCGAATCTTCAAAAACGATACAATCATTTGCATTTGCATTTAACTTTTGTGCAGTGGTAATAAATATCCCGGGATGAGGTTTTCCAAAAGGTTCGAATTCGGCAGACCACAATACATCAAAATATTTTCTAATGTTTAATTTATCAACTACCACTTCAATTAAACTCATTGAAGAGGAAGATGCCAACGCCATTTTATAATTTTCTTTCGACAACTTTTCTAACACTTCATAAACACCTTCCATCGCTTCGGCATGATCAAAAATTAATTGCTTTACATAACTAAGAATATCATTTTCAGTTTTTTTGAAATCGGGATTTTGCCAAGGCTTATAATGATACCAATGTTGCACTACTTCGCTTAAACGGAATCCCATCACTTGCCTAAGTGTTTCATCACTTAGTTCCAGACCTAATTCACCGAATACTTGTTTCTCGGCAATTTTCCAATAAGGCTCAGAATCGATGAGCAAACCATCCATGTCAAAAATTGCAATTTTATTTTTCATCGTATGCAAAAATACTTTTGAATATGAATAGTAAGCAACAATTATATTTTTCTTTTTCAAAGAAATATTGTTTCAGATTTTGAAATCGATTTCTTAAAAATTTGTTAATATTTCATTTGCTAATTTGAAGCATACATTTTTTGTATAAATTTACATCATGCAAAAAAAGTTTAGCACAGCATTATTTTTTTTGATACTTGCTTTTACAAATTGTAAAAGGGGAGATCCTTGCGAAAATGCTGGAGTCATTAATTGTGTTGGGATTTATTACGGATCAACAAAACTAAATGACAGCTCAATGTCTTGGTTACCTTCAGTTATTTCACAAGATGTTTATTATAAATCACAAACAGACACAACAATATTAGTATTCAATTTTGCTAGTAAAAACAGGATGGTTTTTAAGGATATTTTATATAGTTATACCGAACAAAGAACCTGTGGAACCGCTTATTGCGATAATTACTGCAATTCTGAAAAAGAAACAATTGTATATCAAACAGAAAATGCTTTTTTTGATATAGAATTAAAAAGAGAGAAAGATTATTATGAATATTTGAATGTGATTTCCAATGAAAAAGTGCTGAATTCTCGTGACAGGTTAATGGTAAATTTAAATAGCAAAAATGATTCTAGTAAATTTTGTTTTAAAATTTTTATCGGTCAAAAAGATAGTTCTAATGGCTTTCGATATTATGATTCACTTGCATTAGGAAACAGAACTCATAAGAATGTTTATGAAAGATTTTACTCAAGACCAAATCAAAATGGTTTGTATGTTTTAGGTATTTATTATACTACTGATAATGGACTTGTTGGTTTTTATTTAAACAATAATCAGGTTTTGTATGTGCAATAAAACTCTTTTATAAATCAAATTCAGATTCCTCACTACGTTCGGAAAGACAATTGTTTGTATAAGGAGGCGTGCTCTGCGCGCCTCCTTATAATCTCTTAAACTGTCATCCCGACCGTAGTGAGGGAGCTCGATAAATATTTGTAAAATCTAAATTATGAAAGAAGTTTTATTAGCGAAATTATTTCATTTTGGTAAATCTCAATCGTATCGAATTTCCAATAACTACCACATCGCTAAATGCCATCGAAAGTGCTGCTAACATTGGACTTAAAAATCCCATAGCCGCTAATGGAATTGCAACTATATTATAAAAAAACGCCCAAAATAAATTTTGTTTAATGGTTCGGTAAGTTTGTTTTGAAATAATGTGAGCATAGTTAATTGTTCGGAAATCATTTTTGATTAGAATAATTTGTGCCGATTGTTTTGCTATTTCTGAAGCGTTACTAAATGAAATTGCAACTGATGCTTTGCTTAATGCCGGAGCATCATTAATGCCATCGCCAACCATCGCCAAATGTTTTTCTGATGAGATATCATCAATCAATTTTAATTTTTGATTGGGTAATTGTCCAGCAAAATATTTTTTAATTCCTATTTGTTCAGTTACTGCTTTACACTTTGTTTCATTATCTCCACTTAATAAAATCGTATCAATATTTTTATTATTGAAATAGGAAATTCCATCTTTTGCTCCCTCTTTTAATTCATCAGAAATAGTAAATGTTGCCAGTAATTTTTCATTCATCATTAAAAAAATATCTCCCGAAAGCAATTGCATACTTCCAGAAATATTTGTGGAACCTAATTCATAGTGATTGTTGTTTTCATCAACAGCAATCAAGCCTTTGCCTTTTTGTTCGTTAACTTGATTAAAATTTATTTTAGATGTGAGCCAACTTTTATTTTTTACAATTGATTTTGCAATAGGGTGTGATGAGTGCATTTCGAGATTGTATAAAATATTTTTTATTTCTTGTTCAGTATGATGATCATGAAATAAAATTTCAACTGTAAATTTCCCTGTTGTAAGTGTACCTGTTTTATCAAAAATGATAGAATTTATTTTCGAGAAATTTTCTAAAACTGATGCTTGTTTAATTAATATTCCGTTGCGAGCAGCTTTCCCAATTCCAACCATAACTGCTGTTGGAGTTGCCAACCCCATTGCACAAGGACAAGAAATAACCAATACGGCAATAGCTCGCATGATGGATGTACTTAATGTAAGATCTGCTACAAAATAATTAACTACAAAAGCAATTAATGCAATGATCAATACTGCAGGAACAAATATTGCGCTAATTTTATCGGCAAGTTTTTGAACTGATGGTTTATCGGCTTGTGCTGTTTTTACCATTTCAATAATTCCAGCAAGCACCGAAGTTTTGCTGTTTGCTGTTGCTTTCATTCTTAAATTTCCATCCAATAAAAGTGTTCCACCAATAACTTTTTCCAAGCTTGATTTAAGCACCGGAATACTTTCACCGGTTATCATAGCTTCGTCAACCGAACCTTCACCACTTGTTACATTCCCATCAATAGGGATTTGGTCACCAGAATTTACCATTAACACATCACCAATTTTTATGTCATCATAATTTATTTCATCAATTTGTTCGTTTCCGTTTTTATCCAATTGAATTTTTCTTGCTTTTATATTTCGCAACTTATTCAATTCATTCATTTCATTGGTGGTTCGCTTTACAGCTTTTTTCTCCATCAAATTACCAAGTAACACAAGCGTGATAATTGTTGTTCCTGTTTCAAAAAATAAATAATTGTGAATATCGTGAGTCTCGAAATACATGATCAGACCTGCGATGCTATATACAAATGCTGAGAGAGAACCTATAAAAATAAGCACATCCATATTTGGAACACCATTTTTAACAGAATGATAGGCGCTTCTTCCAAAGAATAAAAAACCAACAATATAAACAGGAAGAGATGCTACTAGTTGAAAAATTGGATCATGCAACAAGTTCAAAGGAATGAACATGTGCAAAAAAAGTGGAACTGAAAATATTAGGCAGAAATAAAATTTAGATTCGAGAGTGGCTAAGAATTTTTTTTTTCTTCTGCTTTGTTTGAAACAACATGGTATCCCAAGTCATCAATATTACTTATGATTTGGTCAACGGATAATGGTGTTGGGTTTTTAAAAGTAACTTCACCGCTAGCAAAATTCACATTCACATCAGCCATTCCATCTTTTTCCAACTTACGTCTAACAGTTGCTGCACAATTTGTGCAAGTCATACCTTCAACATTTAATTCAATTAAATTTTGTGTACTCATAATTTGGTTGGCGAATCTATTTAATTATAATCAATTTCTTAGTGCCTGAAGTTGTTTGTGATGTTTGAAGTTGATAAAAATATGTTCCATTACCAAGTTCAGTATTCAATTCAAGTGTACTGAACGCATCGGTAACAGTAAATCGTTTTATTTCTTTTCCATTTAAATCGAAGAAAACTATTTCTCCTTTATTGATACCAGTTGGTAATGCATAAGGTATGTTAACTTTTGCATCAGATGGATTAGGAAATGCATCAGCAATATTTACATCTTTAGTAATTGGTTTTACCATTAAAGGTAAATTACCAGAAAGACTGTAAATTCTTATAGCAGCTGGAGATGCTCCAGTTTTCCATTCTTGTAATATCATTTTGTAACCATTGGAGGTATTAACTATCGTTTTTGTATTGCTTATACCTTGACCATAACTTGTTACACTATCTTCAGCAAAAATCAAAGTAGTATCCTCATTATAAATTCTTACTTTTTGATATGATGATAGAGATGGTGGCAAATTATAAGCACTAACCAGTCTACAGAGAATTTCTATTTTATCATCATTATTAAATAAGTGATCTGAAAATGATTCTGGGTAAACAGAAAAAGAATCAACTCTTATTGAAATTGTTTTATAGAGTGAATGATCCAAATTATAAACATTTATAATGTGCTGTGGACTACCTCCAATATCATCAATATATTTTGTACCTATCGATGAAAATTTTACAGGAAAAAACTGGCTATGACGATTAGGATAAACGTGCTCTAAAGTAATTTGGGAAAATGATTTTGTGGTAAATGTTAATAACATAAGCAAACCAATTACTAAGTTTTTTGTATTCATAATCGTATAATTTATAAATCAAAAGTAAATGAAAATTAATGAAATTATAAAATGTATTTTTACCATTTAATAAATCCATAAAATCATATGAAAGCAAACAGAAGAAATTTTTTAAAAGCAACATCTGTCATCACTTTGGGAGTTGCTGCAAATATTTCAAAAGCTGAAAAAGTTTTTGGAGTGGAAGGCGTAACATCAGCATTTGAGTTGCCACCACTTGGTTATAGTTATGATTCACTTGAGCCATTTATTGATGCTCAAACAATGCAAATTCATCATGATAAACATCATTTGGCTTATGTAACAAAATTAAACGAAGCCATTGAAAAAGAACCATCGCTAAAAGGAAAATCATTAGAAGATCTAATAAAAAACATCAATGCTATTCCTGAAAATGTTCGTGGGGCAATTCGCAATCATGGTGGTGGGCATTGGAATCACAGCATGTTTTGGCAACTTCTTAAAAAAGATACCAAACCAGGAGAAAAAACATTGTTAGCCATAAACAGCAGTTTTGGTTCAATGGAGAATTTTAAAAAAGAATTTGAAAAATCAGCAATGGGTGTGTTTGGTTCCGGTTGGGCATGGGTAATTTTGGTTGATGGAAAATTAATTATTTGTAATACTCCAAATCAAGATAATCCTTTGATGGACATTGCTGTTAAAAAAGGAAAACCTATTGCATGTATTGATGTTTGGGAGCATGCCTATTATTTAAAATATCAGAACAAACGTGCCGATTATGTTCAAGGGTTTTGGAATGTATTGAACTGGGATAAAGTAGAAACTTTAATAAATTCGTAAAAACGAATTGACAAATTTTAAATAAAAGTTAGATTTGCACACCTTAAATATAAAAAGGTTGTTTTAGTTCTTCTTGATAATTATCGGAAGTATAGAACATCTAAATAAAATGGTGGTTTTAGCTCAGTTGGTTAGAGCATCGGTTTGTGGTACCGAGGGTCGTGGGTTCGAGCCCCATATTCCACCCAAACAAAATCAATGGTCTTAGCAAGTTAATTGTTAAGACCATTTTGTTTTTAAAACGCCTCATCGAATTTGTTTGATTTTCGGCTGTTAAAAAATCAAATCGTATATTGCAGCCCAAATGAAATTACATAAGAATTTAATAGAAGCAATAGTTAAGACATTACAACAAATTTTTAATGAAGGTAAATTTGCTGATAAGGCAATTGAAAAAGTGTTGGCATCTGATAAACGTTGGGGTGCTAGAGACAGAGGATTTATAGCCGAAAATATTTATGACATGGTTAGATGGTGGAGGTTATTGTCATTTATCTCTGGCGAAACAAAAATTGAATATGAAACTAAATTAACTCCTGAAAAAGCCTGGAATATTTTTGGTATTTGGTTACTCATCAGCGGAAAAGAATTACCCGATTGGAAAGAGTTTAAAAAAATCAACGAAAATGATGTGGCTAAACTTTCTTCAAAAGCTGATGGAGTTAGAAAAATTCGTGAATCAATTCCTGACTGGTTGGATGAACTTGGAGAAAAAGAATTAGGTGCGCAATGGGATATCGAATTGAAAGCTATGAATGAAACAGCTCCTGTAGTTATCAGAGCTAATACATTAAAAATCTCAAAAGCCGGATTAGGTAAATTATTAAACGATGATCAAATAGAAACATTTGCGATTACAGGTTATGATGATGCACTTACTTTAAAACGCAGAGCAAATTTATTTACCACACCTTATTTCAAGCAAGGTTTTTTTGAAGTTCAGGATGGTGCTTCACAAAAAGTTGCTGCCTTTTTACAGGTTGAACCGGGCATGAGGGTAATAGATGCTTGCGCAGGTGCAGGTGGAAAAACATTACATCTTGCAGCATTACTTAAAAATAAAGGCAGGGTAATCTCATTAGATACCGAGCAGTGGAAACTGGATGAATTAAAAAAGCGAGCACGAAGAGCAGGAGCTCAAAATGTTGAATCAAAATTAATAGAGGGAACAAAAACAATTAAACGTCTTCACGAATCAGTTGACAGATTATTATTGGATGTTCCATGTTCAGGATTGGGAGTTTTAAAAAGAAATCCAGATGCTAAATGGAAACTCGACATTACTTTTATTGATAGAGTAAAAAATATACAACGTGAAATTTTATCTTCTTATCCTTCCATGTTAAAAAAAGGAGGGAAGTTTGTATACGCTACTTGTAGTTTACTGCCATCAGAAGGAGAGGATCAGATAAAGCACTTTTTATCAGAAAATGAGGGTTTTGAATTAGAAGAAGAACTTCGTATTTCACCTGCCACATCAGGATTTGACGGTTTTTATATGGCACGCATTAAAAAAAACTAACATCTTAAAATTTGATT
>Ga0194047_10001954_pt1 | contig 12101 bp, 5 predicted proteins | sample JunL225m_MetaG_2_FD_160070 | JGI IMG/M metagenome (GOLD analysis project Ga0194047, IMG submission 160070) | Anoxic zone freshwater microbial communities from boreal shield lake in IISD Experimental Lakes Area, Ontario, Canada - Jun2016-L221-5m | ecosystem: Environmental > Aquatic > Freshwater >...
GCAAACGTCAATTAAAAAAATAAAATTGTATGACGGAAAAGATATCTGGCAGCAAAACTTAAACGACAAACATTTTATCAAACTCAGCAATTTAAATGAGGAAGAACTTTATTCCATCTTAAAAAAACAGTTGTATTTGAAGTTGAGCATAAAAGTACGTTTCGATAAGTTGGATAAATTAAATGATCGTGCTGTTAATTTTTACAGTACAATTTTATCGATTTTATGATGCTACAACATTTACAATTTTTCCCTTTACGAAAATTATTTTCTTAGGTTGTTTTCCTTCCAGCCATTTCAATACAATCTCATCATTCATTACCAATTGTTCCACTTCTGTTTGTGGCATATCCATTCCCATCTCAATATTGGTGCGATGTTTACCGTTAATGGATATTGGATAACTGAACGAATCCTCAATTAAAAATTCAGGGTTGAAAAGTGGAAAGGTTGCATTAATGATACTTGTTTTATTTCCGATTGCATTCCACAATTCTTCTGCAATATGAGGAGCATATGGCGAAAGACAAACTAGATAATCTGTTAATATTTTTTTCTTATTGCATTTTAAATCAGTCAACTCATTTACACAAATCATAAATGCTGGAATGGAAGTATTGAATGAAAAATTTTCAATGTCCTCTCCTACTTTTTTAATGAGTTTATGAATAGATTTCAGTTCTTTTTTAGAAGGTTCATCCTCACTTACAATTAAATTTCCTTCAGCATCGTAAAACAGCTTCCATAATTTTTTAAGAAAACGATGAACACCTTCAATACCTTGAGTACTCCATGGTTTGCTTTGCTCTAACGGACCAAGGAACATTTCATACAAACGCAAAGTATCAGCACCGTAATCTTCAATAATATTATCGGGAGTTACTACATTGTATTTTGACTTTGACATTTTTTCTACTTCACTTCCACAAATATATTTCCCATAAAATTCTTCAAGAGTTGGATTTCCATTTTCATCTTCTAAAATAAACTCAGCATCAACATTAAACTCCCTAAAACTATCAATATTTAGCTCATCGTTTTTAACAATGTTTACATCTACATGTAATTTTGAATAATGATAAGTTCCACTTTCATAAATTTCTTTCTTAATTAAAAACTCACTAAAAATTAAATGCCCTTCACCATAAATTTTTCCTTCTTCATCATAAATTTTATCAATCAAACCTTTTGATGCATAAAATGTAACCTTCTTTGTTTTGCTATTATTTTGGAACTCCACTCGATAAACAAAACTACTTCTCCCCGTTATCATCCCTTGATTAATCAACTTCTTAGCAGGTTCATTCATTGGAATCAAATCAAGATCATATAAAAATTTTGTCCAGAAACGGAAGTACAATAAATGTCCGGTAGCATGTTCGCTTCCTCCCAAATACAAATCAATTTGCTTCCAATAATCAACAGCTTCTTTGCTTACTAATTCGTTGGCATTTTTATTATCCATGTAACGCAAAAAATACCAAGAGCTTCCAGCCCAACCCGGCATGGTGGTAGTTTCAAGCACCCCTCCTATGTCCTCCCCATCGGGGAGGATTTCACTCTTTCTCCCTTCTCCTTTGGAGAAGGGTTGGGGATGAGGTGCATATTTCCAATTTGTTGCACGTGCCAAAGGTGGCTCACCGCTTTCGGTTGGAAGGTATTTATCAATTTCGGGAAGAATGAGTGGTAAATCTTTTTCATCAACGGTATATGGAATTCCATCATTGTAATAAACAGGAATGGGTTCGCCCCAATAACGTTGGCGTCCAAAAACAGCATCTCTCAAACGGTAATTTGTTTTGCCCTTTCCTATCTGTTTCTTTTCAATTTCTTCAATTGCTTTTTTAATGGCATCTTTAGTTTCGAGTCCGTTCAGAAAATCTGAATTAATTGCTATGCCACCAATTTTCTCATCAAAACTTTGATCATCAAAATTCCATTCAGTGTTAGGTTGTATAACTACAGGTTTTAACAAACCAAAATGTTTTGCAAATCCAAAGTCGCGCGAATCGTGTGCAGGAACTGCCATCACAGCACCTGTTCCATAACCGGCTAAAACGTAATCTCCTACCCAAATCGGAATTTGTTTTCCTGTAAATGGATGAATTGCATAGGAACCCGTAAACTCTCCTGAAATTTTCTTTACATCAGCCATGCGCTCACGCTCACTTCTGTTTTTAGAAAGTGTTACATATTCTTCAACAGCATTTTTTCTGTCAGGAGTTGTCAACTTTTCTACCAGTTCATGCTCGGGCGCAAGCGTTACAAAAGACACCCCAAAAATGGTATCAGGTCTTGTTGTAAATACTTCAATTGCAAATTGCGAATTGCTTATTGCAAATTTTATTGAGCTACCCTCCGATTTCCCAATCCAGTTTCTTTGTGTTTCTTTAAGTGATTCTGTCCAATCTAATTGATCGAGATCATTCAACAATCTATCAGCATATTTTGATATCCTCAAGCTCCACTGTAACATTAATTTTCTTTCAACAGGATAACCTCCACGTTCGCTCACACCATCTTTCACTTCATCATTTGCCAATACAGTTCCAAGCTGCGGACACCAATTAACGGAACTCTCGGCAAGAAATGCCAAACGATATTCCATCAAAACATCTGATTGTTCTTTCTCTGTTAATTCATCAAAAGATTTTTCTGAATTGTCAATTTTAAAAGTTGTTTTTTCAACTTTAAACTTTTCAATTAAAGTTTCAATTGGCTCAGCTTTATCAGTTTTTGGATTGTACCACGAATGAAAAAGTTTGATAAATATCCATTGTGTCCATTTATAATAATTCGGATCTGAAGTGCGAACTTCTCTGTCCCAATCATAACTAAAGCCAATTTTATCTAATTGTTCACGATAACGTTTAATGTTTTGCTCAGTAGTAATTGCAGGATGCTGACCGGTTTGAATTGCATATTGTTCGGCAGGCAAACCAAACGCATCATAACCCATGGGATGTAAAACGTTAAAACCTTTTAAGCGTTTAAATCGTGCAAAAATATCAGAAGCGATATAACCTAGAGGATGACCAACGTGCAGGCCTGCACCACTCGGATAAGGAAACATATCTAACACAAAATACTTCGGCTTATTTTTGTCTTCGGTAACTTTATAAATATTATTTTCTCTCCAGTAGTCTTGCCACTTTTTTTCTATTTCGCTGAAGTTGTAATCTTTCATAACTTTTTTATTTTTCTGCCTCAGATTACTCAGATTTATTTTTAAAAATAATGTGATTAATTTGTGAAATCTGTGGCTATTATTTATTTGTTTTCTGTCAAAAAAAAGAGGCTTATACGCCCCTATTTTTATTGTTGTTATTATTCTTTTTAAAAGGTCGGAAGTTATTGGGTTTCCCTCCATTTGGATTTGGATTGTTATTATTTCGAGGGCGGTTATTATTGCTTCCTTGAGTATTACTTTTATGCCGGAAATTTTTAGGACGATTTAAATTTACAGGTCGTTGATCAAAACTCTTAAACTCAAGATCATCATTTTGTACTAATTTTATTTGTCCTCCTGAAAGCATTTCAAGATGTGTAAGAATTTGATCGTCTTGCAGCATTTCGTCATTCCAATTGCGGCAAGCATTTTTCATAAACGTTCCAATCATGTTAATGTAAGCTGTTTTCACAGGACCATCTTCCATTTCGGTGGCTTTTGTTATCATCAATTCTACATTTTTTCCGTAAAATCGAAAACGAATTTTATTTTGTGGATAGCCTAAAGCATCAGGTTTGCTTGCTAACGTTTCGGCAGTTGGAATCGGATAAGGAGAATCTACATCTAATTTAAAATTAGAAATAAAGAAAAGATGATCCCATAATTTATGTTTATAATCTGCAATATCTCTAAGATGGGGGTTCAAGTTTCCCATCAATGCAATTAACGCTTGTGCAAGTCTGTTCCGTTTATCTCGATCATTTTCCAACAACGCATATTCTACCATCTTCTGAACATTTCTTCCATATTCAGATATTACTAGAAAATTGCGTTCAGTATTATATTCCAACGACTCTTTCATTCTTAAATTATTTGTTAGGGTTGCAAGTTAATGTTTTGAAACAAAAAACGAAATGCCTGAAAACTATTTGGCATCAACAATCTGCAGTTTAAAATTATTATAAAAATAGTTTGACTTGTTTCATAAATAAAATCAAAAAGATTGAGACTAAAAATTTATTGAAATTATTTTTTTTGTTTACTAAACAATTCAATAAAAGTGTCAAATTCATTTCTATAATATAATCCTATTCCTTGTGTAAGAGCAGGTGTTCTGTATATAGGATCATTTGTATTTTTACTGTATGCTTTAATTTTTAAATTTCCGTCTTTTGAAATATTGTATTGAGTTGAAATGTTCGCATTGTTGGCAAACTGAGGATCATAACTTGTTTGCACTTCAAGGCGATTATTATAGAATTTTTTAGATGCAGAAAAGATGGTTCTGCTTTTAGTAACATCCGTTGCATTTTGATAATCTAAATTAAAATCAAGTCCGGGAATAATATTACCAAAAAGATTATTCGCTTGAGAAGTTAAAATCCCACTGAGGGTAGTGGCATATCCGGAATTTAAAGTATTAGAAGAATTGGTATTATTACCAGTTAAGGGAACAAATTTCCCAAACAACATTAAACTCATTACCTGTTGATTCATTAAATCTGGTTCAGAACGTAAAGTGCGAACCACATTCTGAATTTCGGTAAGATTATTTGTTCCAATCGAGGATTGTAATTCGGGGAAATTCAAATCAAATTTTATTTCAGGAGAAGTAAGACTTCCTTTCACATAGAGTAAACATTCAACAGGCACTTTGCTATCGGAGGTGTTGGTTCCTGAAGATGTTGTAGAAGAAGAAACAAGTTCCGATATTGATACTTTTCGTAAAAAATACATCCCTTGAATATCCATTTGTGTTTGCATAGGATCGCCATTCCAGGATAAGGTTCCTCCTCTTAGAAGTGCGAATTTCTTTTTAAAAATATTAGCAGCGGTAAAACTATACTCTCCATCCTCAACAACAACTTGCCCATACATATTAAAATTTCCAAGTTTTGTTAATTCGAGTTTAACTGTTCCTGTTCCTTTTCCTTTAATTTTATCTCCGGTTCTTTCATCCAATATCAATTCAAAATCGGCATCAGGTGTTGTATGAATAATGCAATTTAATTCAAATCCTAAAGGCTCTACAGATTTAGTAAGAACAACTTTTATTAAAGTATCTTTATTTACAAAATTGATAAAACTCCCTTCTCCTGATTCTGATCCTGAGACAAGGGGAATATAAACAGCTGTTCCTTTATTTGTCGTCAGATCGGTCTCCAAAAGAATACTATTTACAACTCCTGAAACATGCACCGTTCCTGTACCGAAAGCCGTTCCATAAAACATCGTGTTATCTTTTGCCTTGGTATTTAGCAAATGAAAATGATCTAATTTTGAAGCTGTGATATCAAGACCAAAATCTGTGAACATTGAATGTGAAATCTTCCCATCAATTAGTCCTGTTTTACCAAATTCATCAACAACGATTGTTGGTTTTATATTGATAATATCATTATCAAAAGTTAAAGTTGAGTTTAATTTATAAGTAGTTTTAAGATAATCAACACGGAAATTTATTTTAGAAAGTTGAATTTCACCATCCATTTCAGGCTTCGAAACGGTTCCTGTAATTTTACATTTAGCAGAAACATTTCCATCATTTATCAAAACAAAATCTTTTAAAAATGGCTGTATAAAACGAATGTCTGATTCTTCGAGAACCACATTAACATTCATCTCCTTATCAGCAGCAGTTGAAATATACCCACCTGCTTCAAAGTTGTTTAATTTACTATTTAGGGATTTTGCATACCCAAGAAAACGTTGTTGTTTCTCGCTATAATTTGTAGACAATGAAAAATTCCCAAAAGTATCATTATCCAAAGTTAGGTTGTCGATTTGGGCAAGTGTATTTAAATAATTTTGATGGTTAACTCCTTTAAGAACTATTGTACCATTTAGTTTTCCTCCAAACTTGATATCTAATTTTGGCAAGAAAGTATTTACTAATCCGATATTAATATTGTTCATATCAATATTGAGTTTATGCATGTCATTAAAATCATAAAATCCATTTAGCAAAACATCTCCTCCACCCTGTGATAACTTGAAGTGATGACAAAACAAGTTTGAGTCATTTATAGAAAGGATACTACTATCTGAAATTGTAAATATCGTTTTCCTATAAGTAATTGTAGAAGGATTGAATACCATATTAATGGCCTCATTTTGAAAATCAATATTTGTAAAAATATCAGCATTGATCTTATTTGTTGAATCTGTGATTTTAATATAATTGGTTGCTCGGTTTTTTTGAATATTCGTGAGCATTGCAAAATCTTTCATCAATGAAGTATCGTGATATAAAACTTCATCAGCACCTGTAATAATCTGACCTTTCAAACCATTTTCCACTCCTAATTTTAAAGCAAAATTCTTGATAGCTAATTCATCATATATCAAATTAGATATCACACCATTCATCGATAGAAAGTTTTTATCAGAGTTCAATTTACCTTCCACATTCATATTATAAACTCTAAGTTCAGGATAAAACACATCACTAAAAAAATCTGAATTTTGAATAGCTAATTTATAGGTAAAATCTTCTGAACCCAACTTCCTATTTGCAGATTTTACATAATTTGGAAACATTGAATTCATAATATTCCTAACATTTGAAGGAAGGTCAACAAGTGTAAACTCACCTTTCATTTCCAAGTCAAATACCGGTGACTGAATTTTAATCAGTTTATTTATACCATCAAAACGAGTTTCGGCTTTTACCTGTTTAAAGCGATGATTAAAACTATCAGTCACAAACAAAATATCATTCAAAAAAATTGTCCCATGATTGTTGTCAATATTTTTATACGAAAAATCAATGTCAATATTTGTAGAGAAAACATTGTTTGTGTTTTGCAGTTTCAAAGCAAGTAAATCAGCATCGTTGATACTAGCTTTAAATTTAAACTTTTTGAAATCTGTTCGTAAATCTATTGTCCCGTTAAAATCCATTTTAGCGTTAGGATCATTAAGCGTTAATTTACCTTCAAAAATTTTTTTATTGATTAACCCGTTTATGTTAACATTTTGGTAGTTATATCCATTTACAAACAGATATTTTACTTCAGAATTAAATTTACTTTCGTGTGTCTTCAGGTCAAAACTTTTCCCTTTTATTGAAGCCTGCAAAGTTGTTCGGCCAATAATTTTTTCCATTCCTAAAATAGCTCCAATATCAAAATTAGTTAACGATATTTTACCTGAATAAGTTGGCAACGAATCAGGTTGATTCAGTTTCATATTTATGTCTGAACTAATTTCTCCGAGATTTGTACTGAATTGTCCGAATGCTACAAAATCATTATAAAAGCCCGTGTAATGACCTTTAAATTTCATCTTACCTAAGTGAGCATATTCATCAGATAAAATATTTCCAACAAGATATTCCAGATCAGCAACATTTGTTACAGCATTATCAGCCTTAACATCAATAAAAGTTTCGTTTATATCAGGCAATCCGTTTAAATTTATATTTCCTTCAAAACGACTATTCCCTCCGAAATTTATCACAAGATTCCGGCCTTTGATATTTTTTACTGGCCCGGTCATCTTACCGTCAATCATAAAAACCTGTTTGTTATCTTTAAAAAATGGAGCGATAAATCCGATATCTCTCATATCCAATTTAACACCCCTGAGGTTGGCAATCATATTTACCTTATCATTATAATCAGCCAACTCATCCCAACCATTATAAACCATCTCAAATTTATTAGTGATATGGCTATATTTAGTTTCTGCTAATAATTCTGTTGCCTTTATTCCAGAATAGGCAATTGTTACTTTACTTGAAAGTTTTATTAGTTCGATGCCGCAACGCTCAATACAGGAGAGATTTTTTAAATCAAAATTCAAAGAATCACCAATGATCCAAAAATCATTTGCAACAAGATTGATATGTTTATAATCCTGATTAAAACCATCAAAACCTTGTTTCTCAAAAACTTTTGTGGAGTCAACAATACTAAAATGTGAATCAGTTAAAGTTGTGTGATTAAAATAAAGTTTAAATTTTTGTGGTCCCGGAACGGTATCATTCGGATCCAAAATATTGAAAAGTACAGCGATATTAAAAGTATGATCGGGGTAAGTTACAATTTTACAATAAGCGCCTTCTGCCTTCACATCGTTAAGTGACAATCTTAAAGAATCAAAATCAAATCCCCCTAGATTAAATGTTAAATGTTGAACATAAAAAAGTGTATCATTTTTTTGATCTCCCCAATAAACATTATCCATTGAAAACTTCGTGAATGGCATGTAATTAATATGCCCGATAGTAATTGTAGTTTTAAATTTTGAACCAAGATAGTTTGTAATTCGATGGGAAAGCCAATTTTGAAAAGAGTTGCTATTTAAAACAATATACACCAGCGTGACCGAAGAGATCAGCAGGAAAAAAAATGTATATGCTGTTTTTTTTACTGTACGTTTCAAAAGTATATTGAGGTCAAATATAATTTTTATCTGCTAATACTCCATATTTGCAGGAAGTGAGTAAAAGTACTATAAATATTCTTGCCATCGAATCATCATGTGATGACACTGCTGCTGCAATTTTACAAAACGGAAAAATACTATGCAATCTTGTGGCATCACAAAAAATTCATGAAAAATGGGGCGGTGTTGTTCCTGAACTCGCCTCACGTGCTCATCAGCAAAACATTATTCCTGTAGTTGATGCAGCGATCAAACAATCAGGAATCGATAAAAAAGAATTAAGTGCAATTGCATTTACCACAAGTCCGGGTTTAATAGGTTCTCTAATTGTGGGTACTTCATTCGCAAAGTCTTTGGCCTTGGGATTAAATATTCCAATTATTGAGGTTAATCATATGCAAGCTCATATTTTATCTCATTTTATTGACGAGCCATTTCCAAGATTTCCTTTCTTGTGTTTAACTGTTTCAGGTGGACATACCTCCATTACCAAGATGAATAATTATTTCGATTTTGAAGTAATCGGAAAAACAACTGATGACGCTGCAGGTGAAGCATTTGATAAAGCCGCTAAGATTCTCGACCTTCCATATCCAGGTGGCCCTTTAATTGATGAATATGCAAAGAATGGAAACCCAAAAGCATTTCAATTTCCAACGCCTAATGTACCTAATCTTGATTTTAGCTTTAGCGGGTTAAAAACGGCTTACCTATATTTTGTAAGAGATAAAATTATTAACGATGAACATTTTATAAAAAATAATTTAAACGACATCTGTGCTTCAATTCAATTTTCAATCATTCAACATCTAATGAAAAAGTTGATAAAAGCTTCTGAAGAAACCGGAATAAAGGAAATTGCCATCGCAGGTGGAGTATCGGCAAATACAGGATTACGCAAAGCCATAGAAACAGAAGGACAGTTAAGAAACTGGAAAACACATATTCCAAAATTTGAATATTGTACCGACAATGCAGCAATGATAGCTATTACAGGGTATCACAAATTTTTAGCTCAAGATTTTGCAGACCAATCTGTTTCTCCAAGTGCACGATAATTATATTCTAAAATCAATTATCTGATGAATTTGATTTTGAATTATTATGTCTCATATATAAGTCACTGTTTGCAAAACTAAAACTCAACAAAATTTCTTTTTCTCGCAAAATCTTATATTTTTGTTCTACAAGGTGTGATTTACCCTTAATAATTCGAGAATGACTAAAAACTTTTTATATATCTTTTTATTCCTATTCATTACCCTATTTGTATTTGATGCGAATGCTCAAGTTCGCAAATATGAGGCTGATGAAACCTATTTGGCGCATGTTGACAGCAATACATTAAAAATCAGAAATAAACTTTACCCTCAAGTTCAGCAAGGTGATTTAAATATTTATGGCTTTGAAGAAAATGATATTCCGGTATATGCCGATTCAGTTTATGCCTACCGTTTATCGATTCTCGAATCTCAAATCCCTTTAGATTACAACGAATATGTTCGTCCTTACATTGATTTGTATACCATCAGAAAACGTAAGCTAGCTTCAAAAATTCTTTCTTGGTCAAAATATTACTTCCCGATTTTTGAAGAAGCACTTGACAAAGAAAAAATGCCCCTTGAGTTAAAATATCTTGCTGTAATAGAATCTGCACTTAACCCTCAAGCTACTTCACCGGTAGGTGCTGCCGGAATGTGGCAATTCATGGCTCCAACAGGAAGAATCTACGGTTTATCAACTTCTCATTATTATGATGAAAGAAGAGATGTTGCAAAAGCTACTGAAGCTGCAATAAAATATTTAAGAAATTCATATAAGATTTATGGCGATTGGCTTTTGGTTATTGCCTCATATAATTGTGGTCCCGGAAATGTGAATAAAGCTATCAAACGTGCCGGTGGGATTAAGAATTTTTGGGCTGTTCAACAATACCTTCCAAGAGAAACCAGAGGTTATGTTCCTGCATTTATTGCGGCAACATATATGATGAATTACCCTTCTGAACATAATATCTACCCTAATGAAGATGTAGTCATTAATTACCATCTTGATACCGTTTATGTTGACAATCGTTTTACCTTAGATCAACTTGCAGATGGATTAAAGATGAATCTTGATGATTTAAAAAATTATAATCCTTCACTACGCAGAGGGGTAATTCCTTTTACTTCAGCTAAAATACCTTTAACGCTACCTTACGACAAAGTATTTGAGTACATCCATTTAACATCCGACAGTTGTTTCAAACCAAATTCCGACAAAAAATTTATTGCTTATGGCAAACAAATTGAATTTGAAAAACACTCTAATAAGACTATTTTATATAAAGTAAAACACTCTGAGTTATTAGCTGAAATAGCTGACAGATATGATGTAAGTGTAAGCCAGTTAAAGAAATGGAATCATCTTAAAAACAATAAGATTGCAGCTGGAAAAAGAATCATTATTAAACTTAATAGGACTTAATTTATTTTTCTGCAATGAAACATTAGTTTTTTGTTTTCATTGTTTTGAGTAAAAAACAAATAGTCTTCACCCCCATCTTTTATCAAAAATAATTTCTTCAATTCATCTACCTCCATTGGGAAATTCCGTTTGGAAATATTTGCTTTTTGAATCCCCTTCTCGGTTAAATATTTCTTCACCAAAACTTTTCCAAATTCCATTTTGGCAATCACTTTAAAACTGCGTCCAAAAAAATCTTCTGTATGATTATCTGAAAGAAAAAAATAAGAATTTGGTGCAAGTATTTTCAAATGATTGGCAGTTGCATAGTTTTTTGAAATGCCTGATTTAATAAGACTAAGCGAAGGTTCATAGAAAAAATTACCCTCGTCAGAATAATTCATTTCAACCAATTGCTCATAGGTTGCCGAAAATGTTTGAGTATTTTCAGCAGTGATATTAACAGCATGAATTTGGGGTTTCTGAATTGTTTTAGAAAGTACAGCCAGCAACTCTTTCACTTCATTATCCAAAGAAACAACATAGATAGCTGAAACATTTTTTAGTTGATCAATCAAGGCGCTAATATCAAGCATTGGCGAAAGCTTCAGCAGAATGGTATCTGTTAATTCAAATAATCTTTTTTGTAATTGAAGTATGTTAGGATCCGAATCAGACAAACCTGCAACACGTTTATTTTTCAAATCAGGTCTCCTATCGGCATCCAAAAAAATCAAATCAAAGTGTCCTGGGGATTTTATAAATTCACTTGCATCTGCATCAATACGTTCTATTGTTGTGAGTTGCAACTTTTCATAATTTTTGCGAACTATCTGATTAAGTTCTTCATCAATATCTAAGGAAATAATTTTCGAAAACGAAAAAGAGAAAGCCCAATCATCTACACCTAAACCTCCTGATAAATCTAACAGATTGGCTCCTTTAAATAGTGTCGATTTATATTTTGCCAATTTCTCTGAACTTGCTTGTTCAAAACTTTTGGTCGTAAAAAAACAATAGGAAGTTGCAAACGTAGGAAGTTTTACTCTTGCCTTTTTATATAGCTTTAACTGCTCGGCTAATAAATTAAAAT
>Ga0194047_10001959_pt1 | contig 12068 bp, 7 predicted proteins | sample JunL225m_MetaG_2_FD_160070 | JGI IMG/M metagenome (GOLD analysis project Ga0194047, IMG submission 160070) | Anoxic zone freshwater microbial communities from boreal shield lake in IISD Experimental Lakes Area, Ontario, Canada - Jun2016-L221-5m | ecosystem: Environmental > Aquatic > Freshwater >...
CCATTGCCATCAATTGATCTGAAAGGATCTGTTTATATACCCGGGTATTATCCGGGAATTCTTTAGTAAATATTTGCCATGCGATTAGCCCGTCTATGTAGTCTTTTTTTCCTGTTGTTTTTAAATCAAGTTCCGGGCTTTTCTCAGGATAAGTCTGCTGTGTCAATTTTTAGCTGGACGGTTAAGTCGAACAAACTTCCTGCAGGAAAATATGAAGTCTTGTTCAATACACCCGGTGCTGCCGGATATCAATTATACGCCCCCTCACAAGACCTTGGCGGAACAGCCTCTGCTGACCTGAGCTTTGCAGACAGTTCAATACTGATCGATAGCTTTATGGTAGTGGGTAGTACCCAAACCATCCATTCGGCCATTTTTGATAACAAATTATTACGCATAAACGAAGGCCCGGTACAATGGCGGGCGGTCATACATTTTAAAAATACCATCCCCGCCAACCTGCTTGGTAACCTGTCTGTTTTTTATAATAAGGGCGATGAATTTGCACCGGATATTCCCTATGTCTTCAGCACTACAATAGAAGGCGGGGTGGCTTCGGGCAGTAAGATCAAGATCAACAGCATCGATATTAAACATCCTGTAAATGATTGTGGTGATGAGGGTACACAGAATAAAAGCCTGTTGTCCATTTTCTTTCTGGGATTGTTGGGCGGACTAATTGCGCTGATCACCCCTTGTGTATTTCCCATGATACCGGTTACGGTTACCTTCTTTACCAAAAAATCGCAGGACCGTAAAAAAGGGATCATCAATGCTGTGTTATATGGCCTGTTCATATTTTTGATCTATGTGGCCATCACCATTCCTTTCCATGTAGCCAGTAAGGCCATCAGTCCTGAAATATTCAACAATATCTCAACCAATATCTGGCTTAATCTGGTGTTCTTTGCGGTATTTGTATTATTTGCCTTATCGTTTTTCGGTTTATTTGAAATTGGACTTCCGGCAGGATTGGCCAATAAAACAGATGCTAAATCCGGGCTGGGTAATGTTGCCGGTATTTTTTTCATGGCAGGAACCCTGGCCATCGTATCTTTTTCTTGTACGGGTCCGATCTTGGGAACCCTGCTTGCCAATGTGGCCAATGAAGGACCATGGCCCCTGACAGCCGGTGCAGCCGGGTTCGGACTGGCACTGGGATTGCCTTTTGCCTTATTTGCTATGTTCCCGAACTGGTTGCATTCTTTGCCCAAATCGGGCGGATGGATGACCGACGTGAAAGTAGTATTGGGTTTTATAGAACTGGCATTGGCCGTTAAATTTTTGGCCAACGCAGATAATGTAGAGCAATGGGGTTTATTGAAACGCGAGATCTTTATCGGCTCCTGGGTCATTATTGCCATCGCCATCGTGTTATACCTGCTGGGTATCTTAAAAATGGCACATAGTTCACCAATAAAAAAATTCTCGATCACCCGAATTGCATTCATCATATTCTTTGGCGCCACTGCCATTTATCTGGTACCGGGTGTAACCAATACGAAATGGGCCAACCTGCGCATCATGAGTGGGTTCCCGCCACCGTTATCTTATTCTATTTATCCGCACCATGTATTGCTAACCAATGGCATTCATCCCATGCACAATGATTATGAAAAAGCATTGGCATTGGCAAAAGCCGAACACAAGCCATTGCTGATCGATTTTACCGGCTGGGCCTGTGTAAATTGTAGGCGTATGGAGGAAAAAGTTTGGACCCATAGTGAAGTGGATAGCCTGATGAGAACAGAATTTATTGTTGTGTCACTATATGTAGATGAACGCACCAAATTACCGGTTACTGAACAGTCAATGTTTACAACCAGTTCGGGCGGCACAAAATCACTGATCAGTGTAGGAGATAAATGGGCTACTTTCCAAACAGAAAATTTTGGAGCAACCTCGCAACCGCAGTACGCGATCATCAGTCCGGATGAAACAGTCCTCACCAAAACAAAATTTTACACACCCGATCCCGTGGAATTCGCCGACTGGCTGAAATGCGGGCTGGAGGCCATGCATAAAAAATAAAAAGCCCCCTGTTTTGCAGGAAGCTTTTTATTTTTTTGTAATGGGGGTTACAGTATCTACAGTGCAATTTGTCTTTCAGTCATCATTTTACGGAGATTGATCAGCCCGTAACGCATACGGCCTAATGCAGTGTTGATGCTGCAATGGGTGAGGTCGGCTATTTCTTTAAAGCTCAGGTCTGCATAATGGCGCAAAATGATCACTTCACGTTGGTCTTCGGGTAACAGATCAACCATTTGCTTTACCCTGTCATGGCTTTGGCCAGCCATCATCCGTTGGTCAGCTCCTGGCTCAAAAAAATTGAGCACTTCAAAAATATCGCGGTCATCACTGGTCTTAATTGTTGGGCTTCTTTTTACTTTTCTGAAATGGTCTACACACATATTGTGTGCAATACGCATGGCCCAGGGTAAAAATTTTCCTTCATCGGTGTAGCGGCCACCTTTCAGGGTATCGATTACACGGATAAATACATCCTGGAAAATATCTTCTGCCAAGTACCTGTCTTTTACCAGCAGATAAATGGAAGTGAAAATTTTGTCCTTGTAACGCATAATGATGGTTGCAAGAGCATCTGAATCTCCATCCACGTATAAATGGATGAGTTGTTGATCGGAAAGTGTGTTAAGGCATTTCATAACTTCTACAGTTTATTGGTTAGGACATTTGAGACAACCAAATAAGGGAAAAAATAGCGTAGAAGTCTAGTTGATAGGCAACGACGGCTTTTCACTTTTTTGGATATTGGACTGTGAAAATAGTGATAATTATGAACCGGCCAAAGCTTTTTGACACCTTAAAAATAAATCAAGTAATACTACGTAGTTTCACGCACCGTAATTTTATGGAAAATTTCACATTTCTACGCTAACACAACTGTAACTCAGTACTTTTGCCCCTTATTATGAGTAAAATTACTCCTCAATCAAATAAAGGATCAGTGTCCAAGAATTATCCCGATGGTATTTATATCAAAGGGGCCAGGGTACATAATCTTAAAAATATTACAGTAACTATTCCGCGTAATCAATTGATTGTGGTTACCGGAGTTTCAGGTTCGGGTAAATCATCACTGACCATTGATACTTTATTTGCTGAAGGACAAAGAAGATATGCAGAAAGTTTGAGTGCTTATGCCAGGCAGTTCATGCAACGAATGAATAAGCCTGATGTGGATTATATAAAGGGGTTGTGCCCGGCAATTGCTATTGAGCAAAAAGTAATTACACGAACACCAAGAAGTACGGTGGGTAGCATGACGGAGATCTATGATTATCTGAGGTTATTATATGCGCGAGCTGGGAAAACCATTTCTCCGGTAAGCGGCAGAGAAGTAAAGAAAGATGATGTGGCTGATGTACTGAAGGCAATCGGTACATTGAAAGAAGGCGATAAAGTACTGATGCTGGTAACCTTAAAAAAACCGCAGCACCGCGATATGCGGGAAGAGTTGAATATTCTTCTTCAAAAAGGATTTAGCAGGTTGTATGATGGGAAAGAGATCATTCGTATTGAAACCTTGCTGGAAGAAAAGAAAATTCTAATTCCCGCTGAAAAACTTTCGATTCTGATTGATCGATTGGTAATAAAAGCAATAGGCCCCGAGGGTATGGAGGAAGAAGATGCGCACCGTATCTCCGATTCAGTGAATACTGCTTTTTATGAAGGAGAGGGTGAAATGAAACTGGAGATCAACGGAAAAAAAATTCTGAGCTTCAGCAATAAATTTGAATTGGATGGCATTCAGTTTGAAGAGCCCGTGCCCAACCTGTTCTCTTTCAATAATCCCTATGGGGCATGCCCAACCTGTGAGGGATTCTCCATGATCCTGGGTATTGATGCTGACCTGATCATCCCCGACAAACAATTAAGTGTATATGAAGGCGCGGTAGCGCCCTGGAAAGGCGAGAAGCTGGGATTGTGGAAAGAACAATTTATCCGGGCTGCAAAAAAATTCGATTTTCCTGTACACAAACCCATTCACGAACTCACCGATGAACAATTGAAGGATCTGTGGGAAGGTAATACGCATGTAAACGGGATCAATGATTTTTTCAGAGAAGTAGAACAGAATTTATACAAGGTCCAGTACCGGGTACTGTTAAGCCGGTACCGCGGACGTACCAGCTGTACTTCGTGTATGGGTTACCGTTTACGAAAAGAAGCTTTATATGTGAAGGTGGGTGGAAAACATATCGGCGAATTGTGTGAATGGCCGGTGAAGGACCTTAAAGTTTGGTTTGATGCATTGCTGTTGAGTGCCTATGATCAACAGGTGGCTAAACGCATCCTCACGGAGATCGGATATCGCATCAATACCTTATTGGATGTGGGACTGGGATACCTTACGCTGAACCGACTGGCCAATTCACTCAGTGGTGGCGAGAGCCAGCGTATACAACTGACCCGTAGCCTCGGCAGCAATCTCACCAATGCTTTATATATTTTGGATGAACCTTCGATTGGATTACATTCCCGTGATACGGCGCGACTGATTCATGTATTGAAAGGATTGCGTGATCTGGATAATACCGTAGTGGTGGTGGAACATGATGAAATGATGATGCGTGAAGCGGATCATATCATCGATATGGGCCCACTGGCCAGTCACCAGGGAGGCGAAGTGGTGGCCGAAGGCAACTATGATGCCATTATCAACAATCTGGATAGTCTCACGGGTAAATATTTATCAGGGAAACTATCAATCGATCCACCGGCATTGGTTCGCAAATGGAACAGGTCAGTAACGGTAACGGGTGCTCGACAAAACAATTTGAAAGATATTACGGTGGAATTTCCCCTGAATACACTTTGTGTGGTGAGCGGGGTGAGCGGTAGTGGCAAAACAACCCTTGTGAAGCAGATCCTTTACCCGGCCCTGCAAAAAATGAAAGGGGAACCGGTAGAAAAGGCAGGATGGCATCGCAGCATCACCGGCGATATAGATCGTATTGCCCGTATCGAAATGATCGATCAGAATCCGATCGGTAAATCATCGCGCAGCAATCCTGTTACCTATATCAAGGCCTATGACGAGATCCGTGATCTGTTCAGTGATCAACCGCTCAGTAAGATGCGCGGATTTCAACCCCGGCATTTTTCATTCAATGTGGATGGCGGTCGATGTGATGCTTGCAAAGGAGAAGGAGAACAGGTTGTAGAAATGCAGTTCCTGGCCGATGTGCACCTGACCTGTGAAGTATGTGGCGGAAAAAGATTTAAGGAAGAAGTATTAGAAGTAAAATATCGCGATAAAAATATCCACGACATACTTGAAATGAGCGTAGATGATGCGATCGATTTTTTTGCCAGTGAAAATGCTGTGGCTAAAAAAATTCAGCCGCTGAGTGAGGTAGGACTGGGCTATGTGAAACTCGGTCAATCTTCCGATACCCTTAGTGGTGGAGAAGCACAGCGGGTAAAACTGGCTTCTTTTTTGGGTAAGGGTACCGGACAAGGAAGTTTGTTGTTCATTTTTGATGAACCCACTACCGGATTACATTTTCATGATATAAAAAAACTGTTGGCTTCTTTTCATGCCTTGATAGAACAGGGGCATTCGGTAATAGTTATTGAGCACAATACCGATGTGATCCGCTCGGCCGATTGGGTCATTGATCTGGGGCCCGAAGCAGGTGATGTAGGTGGCAACCTGGTATTCGCCGGAAAACCTGCCGACCTGGTGAAATGTAAAGCAAGTATCACCGGGCAATACCTGAACAGATAATTGTTTTAGCGAAGTCTATCACTCTCTTTTATGATCTTGCTGTCTTTCCGAATTCCTTTAGCCGCCATAAAAAAACTGAAGATGATCAGTGGGTGTAATATTGCTGTTAGGGAATAAGTGCCCGCTTTAAAATTCTGTACTTCGCGGTAATATAAAAAAATGAGTAAAGCTTCCAGCAGTATACCCAATAAGCTGAGTTGGAATTGGAGCGACCTATTCTTAAAAAGAAATATGGTGATCAATGCCAATCCTCCTACTGCCAGGGTGGTCAGTAATAATAAAATATTTTCGGTACCCATTAATTCATACGGAGATAATCCTTTCGCATTGGTGCCACTGTAAAATGAAAATTTAAAACCTGCAAATGCACAGGCTGCAGCCAGCAAGAGCCAAAGAGTTTGAAGGCGTTGTATCATAGTAAAATTGTTTTCACGAAATTAACTGATTGGATGCATACAAAAAAGCTTCCCAAAAGGGAAGCTGCTATAAACAAAATGTTTTTATCCTTTTGGGATGAGCGTTCTTTATTGTTTTTGTGGTGGGTTGCTGATCTTTTCTCCCTTTGTACCAGCCGCTATTGGCAAACTGCCAGCCATTGGCACAAAACCAGCGGGTGGAATATAATCTTTGGTAGCCGTAACTTTTACAGCAGGCGATATCCTGGTATCAGTAGGTTTAAAATTACCACCCGGAACGATGGGCGCAATTGGGGAAGCGCCCAGCTTGGCTGCGATAGGCTTTGGCTCTAGGTTATCATTTAGCGGCACGGCCAATGAACTGGTTTCATTTGTTTTTTTTGAAGCCAACTGATAACTGCTGTTATTGGTTTTTTGCGCATCAGCTGCGAAGTTGAAACACAATCCCAAACTTAGGGTAGCTATTATTTTTAGCGATTGATACATGTGTACTTAAGTTTGATTATTTATTGTTTTACAAATCGGTAAGTCATTTTACTTCCATCCTCTTTCACCACCTGTAAGAAATAAGTGCCTGATGCCAATGGCATTACTTTCAATTCTACCATATTGCTTATGGGTTTGATGGATGATATGAATTTACCATCGCTTCCATAAACCTGAAGCGTTACTTTATTGATATATGATGACGGCAACTGTATATTCAAGATATCTACCGCAGGATTCGGGAAGATCTTGATGTCTTCCATACCCTTATCAAATTTCACGGCGCGTACAGGTGAGTAACTGAAATTGCCTGTTTTGTCGATCATTTTTAAGCGGTAATAATTCCATCCGGTTGCCGGAGCAGGATCATAATCGGTATACAGAGCCTGTGTACGTTGCAACGAGTTTACTGTTGATAAAAGCGAGAAGCCATTCGCCGTCAGCGATTTTTCCACTTCATATACACGCATATCCTGTTCATTGGTCACGTTCCAGTTCAACCTTACTTTATTGCCATCTGCAAGGGCTGTAAAATAAAGGAGTTTCAGGGGTAGGTTATTGTATTTGCTTTCGGTGCCAATAGTAAATCTTCTTTGTGATGAATCAAAGCTACCACTAATGAATCTTGAATTTACGTAACCAGAAAGACTATCAGCACCTATATTAAGTCCAGTAATCCAACCAGCTGGGTTATCCCACATTAACGGCGGACGGTTGATATATTGAGCTACTAATAAACTATCTCTTGTAGCCGAATTATTGCTTACCCGGCTATGACCTCTCCAGGATAAATTGACCTTAGCATCATCATCGGCGCCCGAACTAATATTGCTGCTGATCTCCCAGTATTCAACCCTGCTGATATGCTCAATGGGAGGATTAAAAACATTTAAATAATCAATGGGCAATCCATCGAAATATTCTGCGGTCCAGGTAGCAGTATTGGTATTTTGTTTCAGCAGTTGAATAGGGGCATACAGGCTATCTGTTTTACCAATTGGGAACAGGTAGAAAGTAGCAGTGGAATTACCTACACGGCTCAAACGTCCGTTCACCCAGCTTTTTCCATAAGTGCTGGTAGATGAAATTGCCGTAGTTGCCGGGTTCGATACCAGCAGACTATCTTTCCAAATACCGCTTCGCGTATAAACGTAACCGGTATCCAGGTGCAGCAGATTCCTTACCTCGCAGGATGAAAGTAAAGTATCGCCAACTGCATTCCTGATCGTAAGGTCGTAAAATCTTGTCTTGCCAAAAAAGCTTTGTAAAAAAGATCCGTTAAAAAAAACATTACCGGTACTGCTTATATCCATAACACCAGCGGCAGTAGAATCCAACCATCCTTCGGGGTTGGTGCCTGTATTTTTATACAAATAAGTTTCTCCGTTGTTGATGAAATTGCTGGTACCCTTGAAAGTGATACCACCCGTCATGACGAGCTTAGTACCAGCACTGGACACTAAGGTTACATCCGTAGCCCTAACCAATTGCTGACCCTTCGAGTTTAGGGCAAACAACACACACAATGACAATCCCGTTTTCTTTAAAAACATAACAGGTGTTTTAAAATGATCAATATGTGGTTTAAAATGGGTTGGAATTAGGCTAAGGCAATTTACACAATATATTTCTTTTTAAAGCATGTCCATTTTAGGGGCAATAAAAATACTCTGTTACACCGAACTCCAATCACATTTTAAACAATCTTTAAATCGTTTTATATATTCTAGAATAGCTACTTTTTCTCCAGTTTTTCTATCCGGATGATCAGTTCTTCAATTGTTTTCTGTTGCTTATCAATCTGTTGCTGCTGTTCTTTAAATGCATTGATATAGGAAACCAGGATCGGATGAAAATCAAAAGTCAGGTATCCTCCCTTGCCTGTTTTAACGGCTTCCGGGAATATTTTTTGAACTTCCTGTGCAGAAAATCCGTAAAACTGTTCGTCTGTAGGTAAGTGAAGTTCATTACCCTGCTTATAGTGATACATGATGGTATTGAGCTTCAACACTTCATTCAATCCCTTGTTATAAGTTCCATTGATGGTCTTTAGCCGCTCATCAGAAGAGACTGTCCATAAGTTGCTGCCTGGTTTTGCTGCTGAATTAGACGATAATTCCAGTTGAAAAGCTGGAGTATTGGTACCGATACCTACTCTTGATAGCCCAAGATCAACGGTAAGTACATCAGCCCCTCCTGCTAAAAAATTGAATTTATCATTTCCATCCTGGTACTGCAAACCCCATGTGGGAAAGGCTTTGCTATGTGCTACCAGCATCCTATCGGCATTTGCGGTTCCGCTTTTAAACATATAGTTCATCACCGGCACACTGTTATCGAATTGGATGGTACCCGAATTGCCTACCAAAAAATTATTTGCTACTGAAAAACTTGAATCTGGCGTGGTTATACCAATGCCCACTTTAGTATTTGAGGTTGCTCCATTAACTCCATTGATGCTACCCAGCACCATGCTATTGCTTTGTGCCACATAGGCTTTGGCGCCAATGGCTGTAGCATTGTCCAGATTGCTTGCGCTGGTATTTGAAAAATATCCAATGGCAGTGTTATACGATCCGGTAAAGTTGTTGGTCAGTACACTATCACCCAGGGCAGAGTTACCGTTACCCGAAGTATTATTAATTAAGGTGCGGGTGCCAACCGCTGAATTTCCGGTACCGGTACTGTTGAAATATAAAGGTCCCAAACCAACAGCAGTATTGCTTTTTCCACTGGTGTTGAAAGCAAGGGAATAGGTACCGATGCCAGTATTTTCAATTCCCCGAAGCGAATCGGCTCCGGCGCCATATCCAGCATAACTGCCCACGAAGGTATTTTGATCAGCAATATTTTTGTACCCTGCATAGGCCCCAATATTGGTCGTATAATTCACATAATAATTGCTGGTAGGTATTCCGGCACCATAGCCCGAGGCATAAAAACCCATAGAAGTATTGTACGTTCCACCTTTTGCAAAACTGGCGCCTCTACCTACGGCAGTATTATAAGATGATGAATCGGTGTATTCAATTGTGCCTACACCCAAGGCTGTATTTTCAAATCCGTTTTTAGTGTAGCGTAATGCACGGTAGCCTAGTGCCGCATTGAAGGATCCAGAAGTATCAAAATACATAGCTTCAGCACCCACCGCGGTATTTACGTCGAATTTTTTATGATTATACATAGCATTGATTCCAATTGCAGTATTTCCGCCACCGGTAATATTATTGAACATAGACTGAAAACCAACCGCCACATTATTAAAACCATTATTCTGATTAAACAAACTGTTTACACCGAGTGCGGTATTATAAGAACCACTGGTATCATTACGGAGAGAACTTGTACCCACTGCGGTATTGTTAAAACCCCGCAAGTTTTGATACATCGACAAATACCCGAGGGCAGTATTATACACACCGGCAGTATCATTTCGGAGCGCTCCTGCGCCTACACCGGTTTGTCCGTAGTACCGTGTAAACCTCAATACATCATTACCCACGGCAGTATTGTCATATACATTACTAGGATTTGCATTATTTCTGGCAAGATACATGGCTGCATTTCCAATGGCGGTATTATTGACACCTACTTTGTTTATACTTAATGCATAACTGCCCAATGCGGTATTCGCGTAGCCGGTACTGTTACTGTCTAAACTTAAATACCCAACTGCCGTATTGGGATAAGTAGAATTATTATTGGTCAACGATTTGAAACCCACCGCCACATTATAACTTGAATTGAAACCCCGGCTCATAGCGGAATCACCCATGGCGGTGTTATATTCCCCGTATTGATTATTGCTGAGCGTAGCATTACCCATACTGGTATTGCCGCTTCCATAACTATTTGCTTGGGCGGAGTCGCCTACTGCGGTATTCATATTTCCTGGCGGACCGAAAATATAAAATCCATCAAGATATTTGGCCAATGCATAAAAACCTACGGCTGTATTCTTGCTTCCGTTTGCATTCGACTGTAGTGTTTTTGTTCCGATTGCGGTGTTCTCTATAGCTTCATTACTAGTTGATGATAAACTATTAAAGATCAGTGCGCGGTATCCGACAGCTGTAATATAATCACGGTTATTATAGTAGGCAGCGCTATAACCCACAGCAGTATTCCTGATTCCCACTTTATTATATGTAAGAGTATAGGAACCAAGTGCTGTATTGGCGTAGCCTGTTGAATCGAAATAGGCCGATTGATAACCCACAGCAGTATTGTATGAAGCACTGTCTACTTGCGTCATAGAAGAGTATCCAATTGCGGTATTGCCAAGTCCCTTTGCATTATTGAACAGGGCAGATCTTCCCACAGCAGTATTGTAACTTCCTTTGTTATTGGCTTCCATAGATCCTACTCCTACTGCAGTGTTTTCTACGCCTTGTTTATTATTTCTAAGTGAGCGCCAACCGATGGCTACATTGGCATAGCCAATACTATCTTTTTCCAGGGATTCCATTCCAACAGCAGTATTATTATCACCTTTGAGGTGATTTACCATGCTGCCTTGCCCAATAGCCGTATTGCCAATGGTATTAGTAGCACTTATCAAGGCTGCCCTACCCACTGCGGTTGTATAATAGTTGCTATCTGCTAACAGCATTGCACCAGCACCTATCGCTACATTTGAATAACCCACTCGGAGAGTTTGCATTGCAGAATTTCCAACAGCGGTGTTATCATACCCTGTACTATTATTCTGCAATACCTGGTGGCCAATGGCGGTATTCCAATATCCCGATGTTACACTATCGAGCGATAAATAACCCAATGCAGTATTTCCATAACCAGAGCTGTTATTGGCTAGTGACCGGTAACCAAGTCCGGTGTTTTGTGAGATCGAATCTAATATCCCCGAAGGCATATTCCTGATCCTGAACCGTAAAGCACTGTCATTGGTACTGCCAATGAAATTGGTTGATTTGATATTGCCGTTCCCGGTTATTTTCCAGGCAGTGGTATCCGAATTGTTGGCATCAGATAACCAGGCCCATTTGCTGCCATCATAATAATAAAAACCTGTGCTGTCAGGACTATTCTGAAAAATAAGTAGCCCGGTAGCGGGTGATGCGATCGAAGTTTTTTCTGCTTTACTCATTCGGGGAACCAATACTCCCTTGGCCGTACTTTTCACATCCAGCAAGGCACTGGGGTGTGCTGAACTTCCATCGGTATTGATGCTGAGGGATTGAGATGCGCCATTAAAATGAGCGGCTACAGCAGTTGAAACAATAATGCATAGACGAAGTAAATTGAACTTCATGTCAATAAGTTTTTATCATAAATAAATAAAAATCAGGGAGATCTTTGCAGGAATTGGAGAATAGGAGGGTGCGGATCTGTTATTTATAATCGACTTCTACAAGCAATCATGAACTAGTGAAGCCTTATTATATGTT
>Ga0194047_10001960_pt1 | contig 12052 bp, 12 predicted proteins | sample JunL225m_MetaG_2_FD_160070 | JGI IMG/M metagenome (GOLD analysis project Ga0194047, IMG submission 160070) | Anoxic zone freshwater microbial communities from boreal shield lake in IISD Experimental Lakes Area, Ontario, Canada - Jun2016-L221-5m | ecosystem: Environmental > Aquatic > Freshwater...
GAGAGTAGGTAGATCCATCATTGCCTAAGAACTTGCCAGACTGACTTGTGACTGAAGGAACTTGATAAATTTGTGTCCAAGTAGCTGTAGTACCATCAGTAGATAGATGCTGTCCATTGTGACCAGTCTGTGTTGGCAGTCCGATTAAAGATGCCCATGCTGGACCACCCGCAACTACAGTTAAAACTTGTCCAGTTGAACCTATAGCAACTCTTCCCGCAACACCACCAGAGTTACCAGCAATCAAATCACCCAAAGTAGTCATTGGGTTGGCAAAGCCTGAAGGTATTGCGCTCCAAGAAGCTGTTGTTCCGTTGGTCGTTAAGTATTCGCCATTATGAGCAGTCTGTGTAGGTAGACCAGAAGGCAACGTAGTCCAGTTAATGTTCGTACCATCTGAAGTTAAATACTGACCGCTATGAGTGACCGGAGATGGCACAATAGCTGAAGGGGTCCAATAGGGATTGGATCCGTTTGAATAAAGAACAGAACCAGTTGCGCCAATTCCCAACCTTGTAGCTGCCCCCGAAGTCCCACCGACAATCAAATCACCTGCGGTAGTCATTGGATTAGCTAAGGTGTTAATCGTAGTCCATTGGACAGACCAAACACCACCACTAAAAACAGAAGTCAATGCTTGACCGTCTGTACCGTGGCCTAATCTTATCGCTGCACCAGCAGTGTCACCTACGATTATGTCCGCTTGAGCAGACATAGGATTAGAAAATCCAGATGGCGGATTATCCCAAGCGATAGTGGTGCCATTCGTAGTTAAGAACTTCCCTGTATTGCCAGTGACAGTTGGCAATACGCTTACTAACGTGTTCCACGAATATGAGCTTCCATCATTGGTCAATACTTTCCCAGCTTGACCAACCGTTGATGGCACCTGAGAAATGCTATACCATAGTGTAGAATTTCCATCATTACCTAAGAACTTTCCAGATTGACCAGTTACAGTCGGAGGATTGGTGTTCGCTACCCATTGTGCAACAGAACCATTGTTTGAGAGAATCTTGCCAGATTCCGGTCCAGAGATTGCTGGAATCTCATAAAATGTTTGCCATTGTGTGATGGTGCCATTGTTGGTTAACAGCTTACCGCTGTTACCTGATAACGTTGGAATTTGGGTAGTCCAAACAAGACTGGTGCCGGATACCGTTAATACTTGATTGTCAGTTCCGTGTGCTAATCGCCCAGCCAGTCCTCCGGTGCCGCCAACAATAATGTCTCCAGGAGAAGACATCGGATTGGTCAGCCAAGCGGGAGTCAAGCTCCAAGATACTGTGGATCCGTTCGTGGTTAAGAATTCAGCATTATGACCAGCTTGATTTGGCAACTCTGGAGGAACCACGCCCCAAGAAACGGACGTTCCGTTAGTAGTTAGGAACTTTGCATTGTGGCCCGTTTGATTGGGCAACTCTGGAGTCGTATGGATTGCGCTTGAAAAGATAGATGATATGATAATGATTCGTAATGAATCAGTTAATGGTGCAGTTGTAAAATGTACAGAAATGATATTTGCTGAAACAATGCTAACCGAACATTCCACAGAGCGTTTGAGGCCACTAGCCTCCCAAACTCCACAGATGATAGATTCGGTGCCTAAGTTATGAGTTACGCTGATGGTGGTACTAGAGCCGTTTCCAATCAACGCAGTATATGAAGCATTGTTGTATAGAGAACTAACGTCTTCCCATTCAGTGAGACTATTTGCTGAAGTTAAAATATTGACGGTAGGAGTGGTATTACTAGCCAACCTCGTAGGAGCGCCATTGATGCCGCCCACAATTAAGTCACCGGGAGTAGCCATCGGATTTAAGAAACCCGAGCCACCACCGCCACTACCGTCTTCTTCCCACGTTGTTCCGTTAAACGTGCGTTTCTTTTTACTGATTGTATTGAAATAGATCTGACCTTGTTTCGGGCTAGGAGGATCGGCAGATAAATTTTCAAGAACAGGACGCAGCAACTCATGTTGCTGCATATTGATTGTTCCCGTTACTTGAACATCTGTCCCCTGCTTGTAGCCCATTTACTATTCTCTTTCATGGAGGATCTGCGTTAAACCTTCTAACCCAGCCATGATCTGCTGAATAAATGGAGCTAATGCAGCATCTTGGAGAGCTTCGCCAACATTAAGAGTCCACGGTTCAAGTGGAGTCCAATATCGCAGAACATCATTAGCGTCAACAACGACTCGTTGACGCTCAAAAGTACAAGTAGGATATTCTTTTAACGGATTCTTAACATGAATGTCAGACACCCGCTCTCTACTTGTAAGCTGTTCTACATTCCAATTCTCAACAGGCATCTTTGATCCTTATTCAAAGTAACCGTCAAATGTAACGTTGCCACGAACCACACAAGTAGTACCAGCAGCACCGACAATAGGAAGTCTAAGAATAGCGTGAATCCAGCGGCCAGGAAGTGCAACAAGCGGAGTTCCAGGGTGCCAGTCAAGATCAGGCCCGATAATAGTACCAACTGTAGCAACTGCAACACCAGCAAGCGTTTGAGTGCCAATTGCCATCTTATTTGGCATATAAGAAGTACCAACCGTCGTTGTAGTAGCGAGTGAAGCAGCACTTGAGTTAACTGCTACTCCCCATTGTGCGATTACAGGTGCAGTAAGACCAGTTGCTAATGAAAGCACAACCATTGATCCAATGTGAACACCTGTACAATAGTATTTCAATGGAGCAGGAACCTGGAATGCAAACATTGGATAATCGGATTCACCACCAGCAATCATAGTGAACTGGAATAGTCCACCAAGCGTTGCCGTAGCAGGAGCAGTTGAAGCAGTCATGGTTGATGCGCCAGGAGCAGCACCAATGGTGTAAGTTTGAGCCTGAACATAAGTAACTGGGTTAACCGAACCGTTCAGGCCAAGTGCTGATTGCACATGTGACCACGGCTGTTGTCTATTTACGTCATAGAGAACAACCATACAATCAGAAAGATAATTGTGAGTTATTGGAGAAGCACCCGGAACACCAACATTATACATTCTATCAAAAATAGGAAGATGCGTAGTCTGCCATGCTCTTGACTGTGCAAGAGGAATGTTTAAAGTCTGTTCAGAAATAGAACGTCCTGTTGAAACGTCCTGACAAATGAAAATAACTTGATCATCATCTGCAATAATTTCCCAACTGTAATAGTTTGATGAACCACCCGCAGCAGCAAGAGCAGTAGAAATATCCGCACCAGTGATTTCAGAACTGTTGAAGCTGATAACAGGAACAACAGAACCAGCAGAGTTATATCTCCAAGAAGCCCCGGTTGGTACGATTGGAGTTACAGCGTTAGTTGGAGAGCCGAAACCAAAATCAGCAACAACGTTTGTCTGTGGCACATAACGTTTACGCATTCTTAAACGAATTGGACCCTGTTGAACCTTAGTAAACTGACGCGCCGAAACAATCATTGCGCCGTTAGCATTTGTCGTATTTGCGCCAGCGCCAATATTAATACCAGCGGGGTTTAACTGGGTAGGAACGGTCCACGTTGTCAAAGATGGTGCCCAAAGTGCATAGTTTAATGTCGTGCCTTCGCACGAATCATTAAACAACATTTGATCAGAACCTATTCTAAGGTTACCGTATCTATCTAAACGCGCACCACGCCATGCACCATCGTTTCTACCGCCGATAGCAACAAAGCCAGGACTTGCTGGTAGGTTTGTTCCCGATGTTTGAGTAATAGGATTACCCAAAGCATCAACAAGAACAACTTGAGCAGCATTTGCGGTAGAAAGCGCATTGATTGCAATACCATTTGCGCCGTAAAGTTGTATGCCCATAAGTTACTCTCCTAATTGTGCCATTCCCAGGCGATTGAATATTGACCAAATGATCGACCAACGTTAGTTTTGGCGTAGATTGTAAATCCGGTTCCAGGAACAATATTACCAGCAATTACCTCAAGATCATCTGCCCAATGTTCATCAACGCTATGGTCAGATGTGGTTTTTGCTATAATCCATGTTCCAAGAATAGAACCATCTAAGATGGCTGTTTGTCCAGTTATGTCAACGTGTGCGTCTGAATTACCCGGAGCAGTACCAAAATCTACTGTTGTAATTCCTGAATAAAGAACAGGTCTTGCATTTAATGCACTATTTAAATCTGTTTGATCTGCTAATGTGCCAATGATTGATCCCCAGGAGACTGTACTTCCTGCGGCAAGCATCGTTCCATTGAAATAGAGAGAACCACCACTAGCATAAAGTGCATTTGCTGTTGAAGATGGAGCGCCATTCTGAATCGTAATACCAATATTACCAGCGAGTGAAATAGGAACAGTAGGAGTGATGGCAATATCAGAAATAGTCAATCTAAGATTCGACGCCATAGTGCCACCCGTAAAGAAGGTGACATTCTTGGACGCCGTTCCGGTTCCAATTGATAAATGTGAACTAGGTGTATAAAGATAACCGTCTAATGGGCCATTAATTGTCCAAGTACCCACAGAATATGTGCTTGAGTTGATACCCAAATCAACATAGTTAGCAGAGTCAGTGCCGGTATCTGCCGTAGCACAAATATCAGTTGAAGCACTAACATCACTGCTTAAATTTTGAATAGAAATCTGCATCCAACTTGCGGCTGTGTCGTATGCATAGATTTCTGCATTAGGCATTGAAATGGGAGAGCCAGTACCAGCTAAAACAATCTTTTTAGATGTTAACTGTCCCGTAGATGGATTAAACCGCAATCCTGCTGATGACACTTCAACTGCTGAAAGATTGCCAGTTGAAGCAGTTGAAAACATCACATAATAACTTGTGTTGTCAGCGTTATCATCAGAAACAGAAATGCTTCCACCAGCAGCGGCCCATGAACCATCTGCTCTAAGGAAGTTTGTTGTTCCACCACCACTAGCGGGAACGAATCCCGCTAGTGTGGAAGAAAACTGATTATTAAAATGACTCATAGTTTAGATGATATACCAAGCGGTTCCGTTGTAGACAACCGTGATTGCATTCCACTGAGCGGGAAGTGTCTGGTTCGCAGCACCATCGATGTTCTTGCCGTTACCAGCAACCGTGATGGCGTTGACCGAAGAATCGATCTTCTTAATCGTGTAAGTTTCACCAGCCACAGGAGAAGCGGTAAGCGTCACCGCGAAAGCACCAGATGTTGCGTCACAAAGAATGATCTCGTCAGCAGTCGTGACCGGATAAGCGGCTGTTTTAGCAGCAGCAGTAATGGTTCTCGCTTTAGCGCCTGTAGTCGGAAGTGCTGACCAAGGAATCCCGGTAAAGTTCGTACCAGTTAATGTTGGAGTTGTTGACCAAGCAGGAATGGCAGAGGCCGAACCAACGAGGACGCCAGCGGCACCCGCGATAGTTTGTGGAACGCCAGTAGCGCCGGAAATCTGAACGCCATAGTTCGCTGAAGAATAGAACGATGTTGCGCCAGCGCCAGTTTGGTAAGGCATTTGGTTCGTGGTTCCAGCCGCAAGATTAGTTGCGGTTGTGACCGCACTATTAATCGCTGAACCAGGAATGGCACTGAAATTCGTACCAGTTAAGGTAGGGGTGGTAGACCAAGCGGGAATTGCTGAAGCGGAACCGACAAGAACACCCGCTGCGCCAGCAGTAACCACCGGAACGCCAGTCGCTCCAGTAGTCAAAACACCGTAGTTGCCAGCCGTGGCAAAAGCGGTAACGCCAGCACCAGACTGATAAAGAACCTGATTCGCAGTACCCGCAGCAATCGCAGTAGCTAATGAAGCAGTACCCGTGAAACTCGTCGAAGTGATCGATGTCATTCCGGCGAGAGTTGTCTGAGTACCAGTACCACCATTAATCGTTAATGCTGTAGTGCCTAAATACATCGTCTGGTTCTGAGCGGCTGGCGTAAAGCCAAGTCCGACATTCAGAATGTCCCAGTTCGTAGCTGTAGAACCTGGAGTATCAACTAAAGCACGAATGCTGTCGCCAATCTTAACTGCCGTGCCGCCCAAAGTACCTGCGACACTGATGTACCACAGATCGCCCTTGAGAATCGCACCAGCAGTACCCGAACCACCAGTTGAAGGCCAAGTGTTGCTGGAAGCATTGAATGAACCGCGATCATCCAACAGACCAGTAACCGCGTTATCGACATAAGTTTTAACGGCGTTCTGAGTCGGGAATAATGTGTCACTTGTGCCAAGTGATGTTGTTGTACTCTTGTTAGCTGTCGCTTCATACGCAGTTGAAGTGAAAGCGTTTGAACCAAGCGTACCACCACCAGCGGGAATGGTCAGAGTGGACGTATCATCTGCGGCTGAAAGAGTAATTGTTCTATTAACAGTCAATGTCTTTGACGTTGTGCCACCCGCGACGGTAAAACCAGTCGCAGCGGCAACAAATGTCAATCCATTAACCGTTGTTGGCGTAATAGCGCCAAGAGTGAAGGCAAGAGTTTGCGTGGTAGTGCCAGACACTGAAGCAGAAACGCCATTCTGTGTTGTGACAGCAACAGCATTGACGGTTCCGCCACCAGCACCATAACCCTGATTCTTAACCCACGCTGTCGTAGCAATCGTGGTGCTATTATCAGGAGTTGAAGCTGTTGGTGCTTGAGGATTGCCAGTGAAGACTGGGCTATTTAAAAAATGAGACATATTTCATCTCCCTACTAGAGAATATACCAGTTATTCGAATAAAACACAAGATCGAAAGCATTTGTCGTAAGAAGCTGGTAACTGACAGCGCCTTCGACAGTGTTTGCGCCGCTCGTCATAAAAGTGATTTTGCCTACTCCGATATTTCGCATTCTGTAGTTCTTACCATCCACACCTTCTGGTAAGAACACAGCACAGTCGGTTGCAGAATTAATGAGGACAATGCTTTCATTTGTAAGAACGTGAGTTCCGGTAATCAACGTTACCGTAGGCTTGTCCAACTTCAAATCCATTGCAGTTTGGTTAGGAACGGCAGCACCATTCCAATACAAAACACTATCTACCTGATAAAAAGTATCAGTCACAACGGATGGAGTTCCGTTACCGATGGCAAGACCCTTGCCACCCGCAAGGGTTGCACCTTCATCTAGGTTTAGTAGATGTTTGACAGGAATTGACACAATTATCCAATCACCGTGACTTTGTAAGCGTTGTTGGCGGGAGCCGAAGCAAACAGAATGTTGATTGAATTGATTGAACCGATCTGGACTTCAGCCATGACCTGTCTGCCTAATCCATTATTCTCACGAACGAGAACAACGATATCCTGAGTTCCTAAGTTATGCGTCACAACGTAAGTGGTAGCCGAATTGTCACCAATCGTTGTGGTAAATTTAGTTGTTGCTCCTAAGTTCGTTCTAGCCTGTGAAGCAGTTGTCGCATTTGTGCCACCACGATTAACAGGCAGCGTTCCTGTGACCTTTGTATCAGCGAGATCAACTGCACCTGTCGCAAGCTTCCCAGCAGTAACGCCAAGGTCTTTTAATTGAGTAGTATCAACACCCTGATTCTTAACTTCAAGTTTATTAGTTGAAAAATCAAGCGTAACACCATCGGCATCAACAGCAAACGTTGTTCCGGTCTTGGTTAAACCCTGACCAGCCGTAATGACGCTGGCGCTTGAAAAAAGAACGAAGGTTAAAGCTGTCGTACCTAATGTAATTGGATTAGGTGTGCTGAGAACGTACTGATTGCCAATTAAAGTTCCACCATCGATATAGACGAACATGCCAGACGTAACTTCAAGACTGGTATCTGCGTCAATACTTCTTGTCATCGGAACAGCAGCACCGTTCCAATCGTAAATACCGTTGGCAGAAGCGGTAGCCTGATCCTTCAATAAGACGCGATTTCCTGGGGCCAAAGTAACGCCGCCAATCGCTGCACCCGGAGCCGCAATGTTAACGTTCTCGGTGGACGCAGCATGAGCCGCATCCTTCACGGTGAGGGCCTGACGGGACGCATCAACGTATGCCTTAGTCGCTGCATCGGTTCCCGCAGTGGGATTCGCCAGATTTATAATCCTTTGCGAATTCAAATTCAGGGATGAAGTTGTGACCGCAAAAGAACTGAGTGAATAAGCCTGAACCACTGAAGCGAGGTCAGAGATCGTTGAAGCTGTCTGCGTCCCAGTGTGGTTAGCGCGGGTAGTGAAGTAGGCCGAATTCTGGCCGTTAAATAATGCGGCGTTTGAAGCCGTACCAGTCAGCGTAGCGGTAATGACATTCGCAGTGAAATCACCATTGCCATCGCGTCTGACAAGCGTATTTAAGCTGGCATTATGAGTCGCGCCATTGACGAGAATCCAATGCGCCATCGACATTGAACCAGCACCAGTTCCATTCGCCGCAGCAATGGTAACTTGAGCAGATCCGCCAGTCTGATTGACGATAATCGGGAAAGCGCCAGAAACGGTGTTGACCGAACCAGAGCCAGGAGACACCCATCCCAAACCGTCATAGTAAGAGAACAGTTTGGTAAGCGTGTCGAAATAGATCTGACCGTCAGCAGGGTTGGTCGGAGCAGCCGCTCTTGGGTCAACGATTGCGCCAATTAGTTTTGATTTGCCACCAAGATCGAGATCTTGGACAACATTGATAGACATGAATCACCCCTATAGGCGCAGGAAGGCACGACCAGTTGCGGGATCAGCAAACGTGATCCTAATTGTGTGCGAATCGATGTACGCCACCTGACCAGTAATCACGTTACCAATCAGATCTGTGAGGTCAACAATTGGGTTTACGGCAAGATTGTGAACAATGATCCATTCCGCAGCAGGGTTCAACTGCTCGTAGATGATCTGAGCAGAAGCCACGGCGTAAATAAGATGTGCTGTTCCGTCTTGGGGAGTTGAGAAAGTAATCGTTACTGTGTTCAGTGTCGTATAATCGATTTCAGCCATCAACACATTCCCAAGAGTGTCCATAACCGTAACGGCTGGACTCTGATTGAGATTGTGGTTGATGACCCAAGAGGTTGAAGCAACTGACTGCGTGTGGATGTAAGCTCTGCGTAAACCACCAAGGAGAATTTTTAGATATTCACCGATCTGATCAAGCGCAGCGGCAGTAGAGTTCGAACCGATAATAACGTTGCTAGATTTGTACCGAACTTGAGCGGCTGTTGGTTCACATGGACGAACGTCTTGCACTGCCGTAATGTAACCCGCAAGCGTAGTAACGATTGCCATCGGCATACAGCCTAATGGGAAACCAGTTGTGTTTGAGGTTACGTTCTGATTGACGCGATAAACGTAGTTTGTCGTGTCATTCGCAAGCGTGATATGACCCATCGCGTAAGTGCTGATCTGTCCGTATTGATCGAACAGTGTTCCGCCATAGTAATAGTAGTTTAAGCCTGAAGACTGAATCGGGTTATAACCGAAGTCAGTTTTCATCGCGGCATCTGTGATGAGTCTGAAGTCATCAAGAGCCTGAGTACCCGGAGTTTCCCCTAAGCTCCATCCATAACCAATGCCAAACTTAGGAGTATTGATTCTAGGCATACGAAGTCCTTCTTCCCTTACTTCTTTTTCTTCTTAGACTTCTTCGCTTTGATCTGATCAATCACTGGCATTCTGAAGTGTTTGATGATCTCAGCGTCCTTGCTAAATGCGCTTGCGCATTTGGCAAGATGCACTTTCTTATGCCGAAAGTTTTTGATTGGAATCATGGGACCATCCAGCTTCTAGTCTATCATAAATCATCACAGGATGTTATCCCTTCTCTCTGAAGAAATGCAGCAAGCTTTTTGTCGTGAATCAAAATGTGATCATACAGAGATTGCCGAATCGGAGTTAAGTCTGCGTTGGTGGCGATTTCTTTCAAAGCAAGAGGCGTCATCTTTGCGATCAACATCTGCATATCTGTATGTGCCTGATGATGCTCATCTAAGTCTGGATAGAAGCTACGCCGCATTAGACGCTCTTCAAGCGTGAAGTGATCAAGCAAATAATCTAAAAGACGAGACATAATCATATGTCTGTCCTGATAGTTACTCGCGTACAACAAAGATACTACATTGAGAATATTTTCGTGGTCTTGATCGATCTGCGTGAATCCCGTTATAAGTTCAAGGTCTAGCATGAGCCCAAATCCTTTTTAAAAGTGCTGGCACACTCTCGGCAAATACCGTGAGTGGACTTTCTATGGCTTTTAGCAAAGTCTTCTGGAACGATCCATTCGCCATTTTCATGGATCTTGTTGCACCAAGCGCAAACACGAATAAACTCTTCAAGATAGATGATTCTTTTTACTGCTAAACAAGAAGCATAAATGGTTAAAGTGCCAATCAACATAATGACTAAAGATTCAATCAAAATGTGATGTGCGTAATCTACCTTGGGCATCAATGCATTAATGATAAGAAGTATTAGAAACCCAGTGGCTTCGTACAGAGCAATGTATTTTACTTGTTTGAGTTTGTATTTGCTCACTTCATCTCGACTTGAATATGAGGTTAATCACAAAAATTAAAAAAAGAAAAAGAATAGACAGTGGACCGAATAAGACACACCATCCAACTGTCGCAGCTTTCTTTTCTATCATCACTTGCTTTGCTGCCATCAGTCCGATGAGAGTACCGATCAGACACCACACGACAACGAACAATACACTAGCGAAACATCCCATGCTATACTCCGGCTTTAAAGAAACCGTTACGAAATGCTGAATAGTATTTACGATCTGATGCCTTAACGTGTTGGTATACTGATTGCCCCATCACCACAAGCTTATTGCGCATACGAGTACGCTGATTGGCTGGGATTTCTTCAAATGCTCTGATATGAAGAGCCGCAGTCTTCGAGTCTTCATGCTCTAAAGCTGCGATTAAAGAACGGACACTGGTTCTGTCTACACGTTTAATGTGATGTACATTGAAGATGGACAGAACCTTACCGTACATCAAGTAGTATTCCACAACTGCTGGCATTCCGTCAACGTAGTGCTTGTCAATGGGTAAAAGATTGAAAGAAGCGGCGTGTTTTGCCCCTTCTCTTTCAAGAGCATCTCGTCCGAAGGAAGTTACCGAAGCTCTAATTGGCATTTCCGGCAAGTAGAAAGAAGCTGTCATTCTAGCTGTTTTGCTCTTCTTAGTGTTAACTAACCTAGCGGCCATGTCGAGTGAAATCCTACCAAATGTTGGAGTTCTATGCTTCGCCAACAATCCAAGAGAGTTCGAAAAGAGTTTCGCTTGTTCCAGAATCCGCGCCATGATGACAAGAGCCTGTGCAGAGGCTACATTATCAGCATAGACTAAGGAGAAAAAAGAAGGATTAAACCTGTCATTACAAACGACAGGTAAGAAAACTCTGAAATCACCAAATGACATCAAGTGTTGGATCATCGCATCAAAGCTAACGAAGTTATCTTTGCAGTAGTTTGCGAAATCATCACCAATGAGTGCAATCTGTGTTTGAACCATCTTGTCGGTGCTTACTTTCCCGGTAGCCATCGCTAACCTCCATGATTGCTGACATAAAGAATTGTACAACGGTTATGGGATGGGGTCAAGGAGAATCCCTTGACGGGCCTACGGGATCTGCTAGACTTGAGGGATGTGGGGCCAAAGGGTGAAATGCTGCGGGAAACCCTCCGATGCGAATCGGGGGGTTTCTTGCGTTTACGGTGCCGCTTCACAGTCCTTCACAGTCGGACACGCGGATTTGGGTTTGGAAGTCCAACCACTGCAAGTGGTTGGGGTGCAACTTCACCAGCTTCACAGCACTGACACGGTAAATGTCGCGGCCCTGGCGAACGTAAGTTCACTGGAATCAGGCTCAAAACTTACGCAGTCACGCTACAGCGAAAATCGAGTTTTAAAATATACCCTCACGCGAGGGAAAAACTTCATCTTTTCTCTCTTCTCGCGCGCACATGAGGCTGTATTTTCAAACACGATTTTGTCTGTAGTGTGTATGTTGGGCATCAAGTCGAAGAAAACATGGGGCTTACGCTGCGCCTTTTCGCAACTTTCCCTGTGTCAGCACCGTGAAGGAATGTGACGGTCCTCCCCAACCCAAAGATTCCAGGGAGGTTATTCGATGAGAAAGTACAAGCCCGACTGTGAAGCTCTGTGTAAGTAAATT
>Ga0194047_10001962_pt1 | contig 12043 bp, 3 predicted proteins | sample JunL225m_MetaG_2_FD_160070 | JGI IMG/M metagenome (GOLD analysis project Ga0194047, IMG submission 160070) | Anoxic zone freshwater microbial communities from boreal shield lake in IISD Experimental Lakes Area, Ontario, Canada - Jun2016-L221-5m | ecosystem: Environmental > Aquatic > Freshwater >...
GCGTTGCGGTGGATATCTCCGGTCGGCCCTACCTGGTCTATCACGTCAATCTCCCTAAGGTGAAGATCGGTGAATTCGACGTGGAACTGGCCCGGGAGTTCTTTCAGGCCTTTGTCAACCACTGCGGTCTGAACCTGCATATCAATGTAATGTACGGTGATAATGTTCACCATATCATAGAGGCCTGCTTCAAGGCCTTTGCCCGGGCAATGGATGTCGCCACCCAACTTGACCCGCGAGTGGAAGGGGTCATGTCAACCAAGGGAATGTTGTAAGGAACGGTCCCGATGAGGAAAGATCGATTTGTAAAAATCATTGAATAATCTGCCATGAATGGCTGGATTTAGGAAATTTTCAAGATATTCATCAGCGGGTGTCGGCGGATCGTGGCACAAAATATGGCGTCGGGGATGGGGACAATACGGAAGGATCGTTATTGTTTCTCTAACCTCGGCGCCATTATTATTTTAAATTGTGTGTCAGTTTTTTTATTCCTGACTAAAATCCGTAGCGCTTCGGGGTGAGAGAAGGAATATCAGTTAACATGTCTGTCGAAAAAGTTTACACCTGAGTCAAATTATAAAATGACGTTTGTAATTTTTTAGCGCAATTGCCTGTAATGTATACAATATTAATTATTGGCACTTAAATTGCTTAGATTTTTCCTCATTTCTATTGCGTGAATATCCAAAATGTAAAAACACCATAAATTAGGAGGTTTAACAGTCATGCCTACTTTTAGAAATCTGGTTATTTCGCTGGTTGTCGTTATTTCGCTAACTATTTCAAATCAGGCGCTGGCGGTGCCCAACTTTGACAACGGGTTTTCTGGCTGGAGTGGGCAGTTAAGCGGCAATGGTGTTGAAGTCGCTGACCTGACATCGGATCCTCATTTCAGCCTCAGTGGCAATATTGCCACCATCAGTTATTCGGATACAAGCGACACGTATTGGAATTTCACCCTCTCTCAAAATATGCTAGCCGATCAACTAAGCGGTGCTGGTTACCATTTGAATATGTCGTTCTATTTGAAACTGGAATTTGGCCTTGATGGAAATGGACAGACAAGCAATTTTGATAACCATATTATTAGTGCCACGCTTGGTTCTGATGCTCTTTTAAACACCGATGATCAGTCTATTCGTGATCGTCTTCTTACTGGGGGTATGTTCACTGCGGACATAACCAATTTTGCCGGGACACCTTCCTTGTTAGCCTTCACGCTTAGTGATTTTGACTATAGTGTTACTGATTACCTGCGGATTGGTGATTTCTCCTTCTCACAGGTAGCGCCAATTGGTGCACCGGTGCCGGAACCTTCAACTGTGCTACTGTTTGGCGCTGGGTTGGCAGGTCTGGCGTTTTACCGTAAACGGGTAAAAGCATAACCGCTTGTCGAAAAACTTTACACTTTGTTTTTATAATGAAATGATTTTGGGGGGCAGTTTTCATGGGGTGACTTCACAAAGAAGTGAATGGGTACGTTTATTTTCTCCTAACGATAATCATAATAATGCAGTAATCGAATCCCGCCCGTGGGTATGACTCTTCAGTGGGTCAAAAACATGCAGGCGGGATTTTGTTTTATTTCTGTTAAGTTTTGATAGTTCAGCAAAGCTATTGTTATATTTGTGTCTTACGCCAAGCGCATTTATAGATCGATTCCGGACATCTAATGATAATCATATTTTACAACAGGGGTGCTAAATGAATAATCAGATTTGCAATCTTCAAGCGATGGCTCTTTTTATGGTCTTTTTGTTCTTGTTGCCGGTCCATGCTATAGGCGCTGGAAATGATACCGCCAAAACCGACTATTCAGTGAGCGTTATCGATAAGCGGATTTCGGTGAAAGCACAAAACACTGATTTCAAGGTTTTGCTCAAAGAACTTGGAGAGAAGAGCGGCATCGAAGTCCAGATATTCCCAGGGGTGGCCGATCGGAAGATTTCCGTTGATGTTAGGGATATCCCGTTTGTTGCGGTCGGTACATTGCTTGAGAACATGGGGATTAAAAATTACGGCGTTGCCCGTGAAGGTGGCTCAGGGAAAATTTATGTGTATGTCGTCAACGCTGGCACCGAACTTGAGGAGGTAATGAAAGGCAAGATAGCTATCAGGAAGCTTGATTTTACCGCTCGTACTGACCTGTCGAAAGTCAAAGGCAAAGAGATTGTGACCAGCAAGCCGGATAAGAACGGCGTAAGCGTTAGCTACATTAAGGATGAACTGCTGATTAAGTTCAAACTCGGCACAAAGCCCGAGGAAATAAAGGAACTTCTGACAAAGTACAACCTGAGTTCGACTGACGATTCCTCTCTTGTAAAGATCGGTTATATCAAGGCAACCATTACAGACGGTAAAACTGTTGAAGAGATTACCAAAGCTGTTGCCAAAGAACGGATCGTCAAACGGCCCGAACCAAACTTCATCCAAAGGACACTTGCCGTAACGGATCCGCTTTACCCCGACCAGTGGTATGTCCAGAACAGCCGGTTCGACAAAGCCTGGGAAATGAGCAAGAGCATTAAAAGCATTACAGTAGCTGTTATCGACAGCGGTGTTCAGGCAGATCATCCGGATCTCAAATATGCGATTCTTTCAGGATACGATTTTGTCAGCAACAAAGTTAACGCATTTGATGACAACGGTCACGGTACCTTTGTTGCCGGTATAATTGCGGCCAGAGCCAATGACATAGGAATCAAAGGGCTTTACGCAAACGTGCGAATTCTTCCTGTTAAAGTCATGGACGCCAATGGTGCGGGTACTTATGAGGATACCGCCAAGGGGATAATCTATGCTGCAGACAACGGCGCCAAGGTCATTAACCTAAGTATCGGCGGGTACGGCAATTCATCTATGCTTCAGGAAGCGGTTGATTATGCGTTATCCAAAGGGTGCATTGTGGTGGCTGCAGGCGGTAATGATGGCGTTGCACAGGAAATCTACCCGGCGGCCTATCCAGATGTTATCGGTGTTGGCGCAATCAGCGAAGGCGATTCGATCTGGCAGTATTCCAATCGTGGAAAACATATCGATGTTGTTGCACCGGGGGTAAATGTAATTTCGACCTCGCTGGAGAGCGGCTATGCTGTTGCATCCGGCACTTCAGCAGCTGCACCTGTGGTTTCAGCTATGGCTGCTCTGCTTGCCACTGAACGCCCTGATCTTTCGGCTTCGGTTATCGCCAGGATTATTCAGCAGTCGGCAAGGGATCTGGGGGATAACGGGCGTGACAATGTGTATGGCAGTGGGGCCATTGATGTGCAGGCAGGGCTGATTCAGCAGGTTACCCCGTTTCATGATGTGGCGGTAAGAGGATTAATCTTAGAAACCCCAAAAGTATCAGAAGGTAATAGCTTCATCCTGACTACCAGTTTGATAAATCAGGGAACCTTCTCTCCAGAATTTTGTGATGTTTCTTTTTCCAGAATAAATGAAATAGGAAAACAGCTACTTTCACAGCAAAATGGGGTATCTGTTGTTAGTAAAAAAACAGTGGCGTTTTCCTGGCAACAAACTGATCAGGATAAAACAGTAGAGTTTGAAGTAAGTGCCTCATGCATGGATGAGGGCAACTTATCCAACAACTATGCAAAATCGGGACGTTATACGGTTAGGACATCTGGCAATCTTCATGTGCTTTATCCCGATATACCACCTGTGCATGGTTGGATTGCTTATCAAGCATATAAGTTGCTACCAGATTCTTCATTAAAAACCGAAATATTTAACTATATTAAGCTTGACGGTGGCGATAACGATCCAAAGCTGAGTAAAGATTTTAGTGTACCACCAGGATGGAATGATACTTATTGGTTCGATGAGGATAATAGCACTCCTTATTGCCCGAATGCTGCAAGTGGTTGTGATACTGCATTATTAGAGGGTGCGTGGGAAGAAGATAATCCTAACACGAGGAGCCTTAATCATTTTTGGGATATAAGAGGGGGGTACAAAGATGGGCTTGGGCCCACTAACCCATGGAGTTTTCTTGATGCTGATAGTGCCGTAATGGCTGCAAATGATAGATTTAAACAAAGCGTCGACTTTTATAAATCTGGAATACAACAAAATAAGAATATTGCTTTCTGGTGGCTCGGCAGAACAGCACATCTTCTTGCTGATATGGCCGCACCAGCTCATTCACTAAAAGATCCACATGCTAGAGTATTATTTGGAGATATACTGCCAAAATCATCTGATAGTTATGAAAATTGGCTTGCATTCGAAAATAATTACAAAAAAATCGCGGTTAATGAAGACAATAGGGGAACATTTATTATTCCTAGCTACCAAACTAATAACCACTTGGTATTAAAAGACTTACCGTCGTCAAGTTCATATAATGCTAACTTAACAGAACTATTCTATAATCTCTCCGACCTTGGAAATGATTATTGTAGTGATGATAAGAAGGGTGAAAAAAGACCATGCAATGACACTTCTGATATTTTTATCAGCTATGGAGACAATATTTGGCCGACTTATATAGATATCAAAAGCGAAAATATTTCAAAAAATATTGCTTCTGTCAAAATATTACCTGATAAAGAATTAGTTCAGGGAACTGATTATGAGGTGCATAATTCAAAATTAGGTGGACCAAATGGTGAAGCTGTAAATAGGGTGTATTTCGGCTGGAATATTATTGGTAAATCAGATAAGACAAGAATAACTTTTGTCAATAATGATTTTCAAGAGGACTCAGCGTTTCATAATAGGTCTGATCTAACTGAAACTCCTAACTTTATGAATTATGAGATAATACCTGGTACTTTGCTAGAAAGAGTGTACCAACCTGTGCTGGAAAAAAATGCAATCAGTTATGTTGCAGCCCTTTATCAACTCTTCTGGGAAAAAACCCACTTACTTCCGACGATTAAGACTCAAGGTGCTGATGTTCAGGTTTTGTCTAATGTCAGCTTTACCGGTAGTATTTTAGCCGGTACCCTTCCAACAACTTGGGAATGGGACTTTAATTACGACGGAACTACATTTAATCCCGACCAGAAGACAGGAATAATAGTTAACAATGTTTTCAAAACTTCTGGGATGAAGAGAGTTGCTTTAAGAGTTTCTGAGCCTGGGTTCGAGCCTGCAATTGTTGATATTAATATTAACGTAACACAGTACCCCATCAATGTCACCCAACCGAACAACAACCCAAAATCCTTGACCGTCAACTTCACCACACCTGTATCAGCGGCCATAACCAACTACAATTGGAGTTTTGGTGACGGAACAACTGATACTGGCACAAACACAAACCCCACACATACCTACGCACTCCCTGGAACATACACTGTCACTCTTACCATAACCGCCACTGTCGGCACGGAAAGCACGGTAAGCACCTCCACAACCGAAGTAACCATTCAGGGGAATGTTCAGAAAGTTGAACTGGGAGCCCCGATAAAACTTGAAGCAGCAGGAACGGCGACTGACACCTATAAGTGGAATCTCGGAAGCTCAACGTGGTCATATCCTCCCTCAGGAGTTGAACTAAATCTGGATAACAGTGCATTAGTGACCGGGGATACTGCTAATTGGAATACCAGATATCTGGTGACCAAAGATACTTTTGCCAGAAATGCCGGTGACAGTTTCACTGGCCGTATTACGGTGAAACCCGGCGGTAACAGGTATGTCATGTGGGGGCTTAAGGACTCCAGTACGAACTATTCCTATACGCAGTTCTACTATGCTATCTATTTTGTCAATAACAACATTCAGATATACGAATCAAACAATTACCGTGGGCAATTTGCCACCTTTAGCGACAATGTAAGCTATGATGTAAAAATAGACGTTAAAACTGCTGGCGCGTCATATTATTATCGGAAAACCGGAGATGCAAACTGGATAACACTCTATAATTCTACATATTCTTCAGCATCACCTTTCCGTGTCGGAGCAACTGTTCACAGCGGTGCTATAAACTTTAGTGGATTTACTTCCCCAGCAGGAAATGTCAACTTGATAGATGCCCTTATCACCAACCAGCAATCTGTCACCGCAAGTTATTACGCAGTTGGATCATATCCAGCAACCGTTACAGTGACAAACTCCGCGCAACAGACAACCAACTCTACGACCTATGTTGTTGTTGTTAATGGCGAAGCACCGGTAGCAAAGACTGGCGGCCCCTATCAAACCAATGTAGACATTCCGACCAGATTCAATGCTCGCGCCTCAACTGATGATTACGGGATAAAATGGTATGAGTGGAATTTCGGTGACGGAGAGAGCGTAAAAACCCGGAACCCTTGGGTTGACCATCGTTACACAGTGGCAAACAGTTATACCGCAACTCTTACCGTAACCGATTTTGCCGGACACACCGCAAGCGAATCAACAACGGTAAGTGTCAGTGCAGACCCAGTGGTATCATGCGTGCCGTGGCAGTTTGCCGGCGGCACTTCAGTGCCGCATGATACGTGGAACGGCAAACAGATTACCCTGAAAGGGGTCGCCTGGTCACTGAGTACTCCGTTGACCTACCGCTGGGATTTCGGGGATGGGACTGCTGCAGTCAGCGGCACCGTAGCCGATAAGCGGGCAATTCAGGCGACACATATCTACAACAACATCAGAGAAGGTGAAACCGTTGTTGCCACCTTGACAGTTACCGACTCACTGGGGAGAACAACTTCAGATCAATACAGTGTCCGCATTAGGCCGAAATCATTGGATGTAGAGATGAATGTCGCTATCGATGAAGGCCTCTGGTGGACACATAAGAATCAGAATCGCTCAGCCTTCGGTAAAGGAACTTATGGAAATGCCACCATAGATTACGGTTATTGGGACAACGCTGGGGGATGGAATGGCGATGCAGGTAGCGGGATTAGCGGCATGTACACATCTTCTCCGACAGCATCTTCAGTACAAGCTTTCCAGGTAAATGGCCACCTTGAACTAGGAGATGTCCGAAAAGATCCATATGTGGAAACTGTTGCAAGAGGCCTCCGCTTTACCTCATCAAGAATGAGAAGTGTCGCTATTGGCGTTCAGACTTACGGAGATCCGGATACCAATGGTAATGGTGTGGGTGTAGAAACGATTGAAGGCAGACCGGCTTACGAAATTGGCCAAGTAATGGATTGTCTAGTAGCATCAGGCAGTCGTGATACATATGCGATTACAGGGCCCACCGGTATCATCGGTAGAAGCAATTATGACTTGGTTACCGACATGCTTGATATGTACGCTTGGGGGCAAGGTGATGCAGCGTCTGGAGCTTCTGCAGGCGGTTGGCAATACACTTGGAACGGTAGTTCTGACAACTCAGTTGCACAATGGGGGGCAATCGGCATGCTGGCGGCCGAAGAGGTCTGGAAAATAAAGGCGCCGCAATGGGTTAAAGACAGGAACAATGTCTTTATAAATGCAACATATAATGGTGTCGGATTTGGGTATAGCGGCCCTGGTAATGGCACTAACACCACCCCATCAGGTATGGTTCAATTGGCATTTGACGGCATGACCGGTTACGACGACCCGTCGACAACGTCTGATGATCGTGATGCGAGATGGAAAACTGCTGAAGCATATATTGCAAATAATTGGTCTGGCTCTTGGTGGTATCCCAATTCTAACCTTAATAATAGATTTACCTATTATGGATACTACGCTTTTGCCAAGGCAATGCGTTCAGCTTATCCCAAACCGGTAGTCAATCTGAAAACAACCGGACTTGACTGGTTCAAAGACAATACGAACGGCATGGCGCGACGTCTTATTAACAGACAGCAAAGCGATGGAAGCTGGCCCATGGATCAGGATCCTGGGTCCTACGTTGGTTATGACCTCACTACAGCGTGGTCAGTACTAATCTTAACACCAACTTTATTCGTTCAGCCTCCGGTAGCCGATGCCGGTGAGGATCGCATCTGGGGAGTGGACACGGTTATTGAATTTGACGGTTCACGTTCGTTCCATCTTGATCCTTCCCGAAAAATAGTCAAGTACGAATGGGATCTGAATGGTGATGGCACCTTCGAAACCAGCAGCACAGATCCGAAGGCTTCATATAACTTTAGATCTCTGGATTACCCGAGCAATACCCTACCGAGGGTCGTCAATGTGACATTACGCGTGACCGACGACAATGATCCGCCCAAGTCGTCTACGGACTCGGTAAAAATCACACTTACACTTCCACCGCACCCGCCTTATGCTGTAGCAGGTGGACCGTATACCTGTTATGTCGGCATCCCGTGCCGTCTTGACGGCAGCAAGTCATATGATATCAACCCAACCGACTTCATTACCGCATGGGAATGGGACACCAACAATGACCGTGTGTACGGTGATATTACCGGCGCACGCCCTTATATTACCTATACATCACCCGGCACCTTCATTATTGGCCTCAGGGTTACCGATAATGCTGTACTCAATGATTTGAACGGCAATGGCTTGCCTGACATTAACGAGCGCAAAGAGAATTTCGCGTTTACAACAGTCACGGTCAAAGCGAATAGTGCACCGGTTTCGCGAACCGGTGGGCCATACACAGTAAATGAAGGCGTTTCCATCCTGTTGGATGGCAGCGGTTCAAGCGACCCGGATGGAAATGAAATCACCTACTCATGGGATCTTGACAATGACGGCATCTATGAAACCACCGGAGCTAAACCGACGTTCCTGCGTCTGGATAACGGGACTTTCACAGTTAAATTGAAAGTTTCTGACGGTGCTCTTGAGTCAACCAGCAGCACAACAGTAACAGTATTAAATGTTGCGCCTACGATCTCGCCGATACAAAACGCAACCATCAATGAAGGCAGTTCTTTCACCGTTTCCGGATCTTTTAGTGATTCAGGAAGTGACACTTGGACCGCTACCGTAAATTATGGTGACGGTTCCGGTATAGTTCCTCTTACTCTAAATGCTGATAAGTCGTTCCTGTTAAACCGTGGCTATCCTCAAAATGGTACGTATACTGTTGTGGTTACCGTTACAGACAAGGACGGAGGAGTTGCCACCAAGAATATTGTTGTTACAGTAAACAATGTAATTCCTGTGGTTAGCGCTACTCCCGGCACTGCAATCTATCCTAAAGGGACCTTCACTGGAACCGGACAGTTCACTGATCCCGGAGCTGACACCTGGACGGCAACAGTCAATTATGGTGACGGGACTGGCGGGATGCCTCTTGCCTTAAACTTGGATAAGGGTTTCACACTTAACCACTTGTACACGCAGAGTGGAAGTTTCCCAGTAACTATAGCAGTAACTGACAGTGACGGAGGAAAAGGTACTTTCAATACTCTTGCAACAGTGCTTGACGACAATACAGGACCTGAGTTGTCCATCTCAGCATTGTCTGGCGGTTCATACACCAGCGTTGAGACACTCAACTTTTCAGGAAACGTTTCTGATCTTCAGAGCGGATTTAAGTTGCTGACAGTCAACGGGATAGAAGTTCCTGTGGACTTAAACAACAATAACAGGTTTACACTTCCGGTTACTCTTGTTCTTGGACCCAATGCATTCATATTTGTTGCGGAAGACAATTCAGGCAATAAAACAACAACTGGCAGGATTATCAACTACGATCCGAATGCTCCTAGACTGATAATTACTGCTCCGTCAGATAACAGCATTACCAACCAGTCTTTCACGGATGTCAAAGGAACCATTGACGAGAATGCTTCAGTGTCTGTCTCGGTCAACACCAAAAGCCCTGAATTGGCTGCACTTAACGGTTCCGACTTCTCGTACAGCGCAAATCTTAGCCCTGGAACGAATACCATCGAGGTTACTGCTACTGATCTAGCCAAGAACGTCAGTAGCGCCAAGCGCACGGTTGTCTACGATAATCTAAGTCCATCGCTGGCAATTACCGTACCTTCGCAGGACATTACAACATCCCAGAACAGCATCACTCTGAAAGGTACTGTTACGGACTCTTTGACGGATGTTACGATGACGGTCGTGGTTGATGGTGCATCTTTCAACCCTCCGGTTGTCAACGGCACTTTTGAACAAAAGATTAATTTCACTACCCAGAAGAGTTACACAATTACTGCAACAGCAACCGACGAGGCGAAGAACAGCACCAGCGTGCAGCGGAATGTGATTTATGCTACACAGAATTGGAACAGTATTACGCCACCGATCATATTGACGAAATCAGGCACCCTTTATGACAGCGTTAATAACAACTATTTTGTCAATATTGCCTTAAAGAATGGCGGGACAACGGCAATCGAAGGCCCAATACGACTCGTCATCACCAACCCAAGCATTCCTGTCAAAACATTACAGGGTATAGGTCTAAAGCCAAGTGGAACATCCGGGGCTGAAACCTATTTTGAAATTATCCCAACAGGCGGTTCGCTCGCACCCGGTGCTACTCTGAGCAATCAGAGGGTGAACTTCAACAATGTTAGAACACCACTGACCTTCGGTATGCGAGCTGATCAATTCAAGTGATGTATTATGTTCCTCCATCCCTCGCCAAGAACGGGGGGTGGAGGAAATATGGAATTTATGCTTCATGCTTTTTTAAAGTCGGAAATGAGCCTTGTAATTGTTATTATGCCGGCCCATTATGCCGACTTTTTTCATCAGAAAGAGAGTCGAGGACAACTTCATGTACATTGTTCAACTGTTTCTCTTGCTATTCTTTGTTTCTTCTGTATTTGCCAATGACTCAGCTCTTCGAACAGAAGTTTTGCCACCAGGGATTGCCCCTATACCTGCAATAACACCTCTCGTACAACCTTCCTCTGTTGAAAAAATAGCCCCAGGCATTTTCCGGATAGGTGAGATCGTAATAAACAAACATGAAAAAAGTATTTCTTTTCCAGCTCAAGTGAACATGGATAAGGGGCTTCTGGAGTATCTGCTGGTAAGAAACGGGGGGAAAACTCATGAGAGCCTTCTCCGTACCTTGGTTGAACCGTACAATCTTCAGTTGGCCTGCCTTCTCCTCGGGCTTGAAGGGACATCGAGACCTTTGGCATTTCAAGGGGCTCCTGAAAATCCAACGGGTGATATGGTTGAACTGCGCATCACTCATGCGGACAAGGGTGGTAAGCCCATCAACATACGACCAGAGGAATGGCTGGCTACTATGCAAGAATCGAAGGCGACGCCGGTGAAGAATCTGGCTCTTGTGTACACAGGATCAATCATCAACGAAGGGCGGTTTCTCGCTCAGCTTGAAGGTTCGATGATCGCCCTTTACCACGATCCGGTCGCAATTGTTGACAATGCTTCTCCCGGTGGGGAGATTCACAGTCACTGGGCTATCAGGGAGGGGACTGTTCCGGCGGTTGGGACAACGGTCACTGTAACTATTAGACCTAAAGGGAACATCCGTTGAAAGATGTGTAGGTTATGCTGTAGTATGCGAGCAACATCGTTCTGGATTAAAATCAAAGGGCACCTCCGACTAAAGAGTGCCCCTTTGTTTGATACAAGCCCGACTGCGCGTGTGTAGAATTTACTTTATTTCCTTCAACAGATCCCTGGCCTTTTTGGCCTCTGTGCTTTTCGGAAATCCCTCCGCCAGTTTTTTCAACACGTATCTGGCACTCTTTAAATCGTTTATGTCTCTGAATGTCATCGCCTGCTTGAGCATGGCGGCAGCAACCTTTTCCTTGCCCGGATAATTTTTTATGACCTCCTGATAGGCCAGAATGGCTGACTCATAGCTCTTTTCGCTGTAGTAGGTCTCTCCGATCCAGTAGTGCGCGTTGGCTGCCAGATCGTGTTGTGGGCTCTGTTCGAGGAATTTTGAGAACTGCTCGCGGGCGGACGGCATGTCTCCGGATTTGAAAGTCTCCAGCCCTTTCATGTAGAGAACATCTGGCGTTGCAGGAATCTCTCCCGACTTTACTTTCGTCAGTTCGCCAAGTTTTTTTGATAAATCATCAATGGCTGCCTGCTGTTTGAGAATACGATCCTCCAAGGCGAAAATACGCTTGTCTGCGTCCTCACGATAACGTGACAGATCTTCTATGGGCTTTTTTATGGCCGATGCCGCATCGTCCACCCTGCCATTTAAAGCTTGCATCTCACC
>Ga0194047_10001963_pt1 | contig 12039 bp, 4 predicted proteins | sample JunL225m_MetaG_2_FD_160070 | JGI IMG/M metagenome (GOLD analysis project Ga0194047, IMG submission 160070) | Anoxic zone freshwater microbial communities from boreal shield lake in IISD Experimental Lakes Area, Ontario, Canada - Jun2016-L221-5m | ecosystem: Environmental > Aquatic > Freshwater >...
TCCTGAATGTACATGATTACCTCCTAAAGTTATAGTGTTTGCAAATGCTCTTGTTCCTGTGGATTGAATTTCACCACCATTAATCGTGAGGGCGCAATTGGTTCCCCCCAAACTATTGTTACCTGAAACGATTATTGCTCCTGCATTTAATGTAAAACCAAAATTAGTTGCATTAAGAGCATTACTTTGAGCTCCAATACTCCAGATACCAGCTCCATTTTTTACGAAACCGACACTGCTTGCTGATGTTGACCAACCTTGTCCAGTCCATGTTAAAGTGCTTCCTGCACCAATATCAAGTATTCTTGCTGCTGTAGTTGATAACGTTCCTCCAGCTGTCATTGTAACTGTCACCCCATTTGCAACAGTTACATTTCCTAGAGTTGTAGTAGCAAAAGTAAGAGTTGAATTTGCTGTAAAAACTGCATTAGAACCTGATACCCAAGCAGAGCCTCCAGTTGAAGTTGGCGAGCTACTCCAATATGAACTTGTCGTCCATGTCCCTGATGTTCCATCTGTTCTCCAATATAGTGCCGTTGGTGCAGCGCTTACTTCGGTTCCTGCTGACCAAGTTGTTCCTCTTCTTGTGAAGAATTTATAATAATACGTATTACCTATTGCTAACCCTGTAACTGTTTGGCTGCTTGTTGAACCTTTATATACCACAAACCCATTGCCTAAAGCTGTTCCGCTTCCGTAAGCTAAGTTGGCCGTATAAGCACTTCCGTCACCTGATGGTGTTCCGCTATTGGCAACGGTTGAGGCAATTATCAGTATTTCGGTATAGCAAAGTGGGTTTGCCCATGTGAGGGTAGAACTCGGGCTTGATGTAGCTGTAGCTGCCGCGCTTGTAACATTTGTTGGTGTACAATCTGTTGTTGTTCCGTTGGTTGTTTGAGCTGATGCTTTTAAATAAGAATAGGTAGCCGCATTGGTACCATCCCATGTATAGGGAACTACTAGTATATTATAAGTAGTTCCGGTAGAAAGTCCTGTGATGGTTATACCTGTTGAAGGTGCGGTTGGCAGTGATGTTGCCGTAGTTGAAAAAATATTACCAACACCTGCAGCAGGTGCATTTCCGTTTGCTGAGGATAATGTTGGTGTTCCTGTAGAATAAATAACCACATATCCTGCCTTTGTTGCCCCGCTGCCTGGGAAAGTAGCCGCCCCAATTGTAATATCTAACGTTGTTTGTTGAGGATTGGTTAAACTTAATGAACTTGCTTGAACTGTAGGAGCAGTTGAAAGGGTATAAAAATTACCTTCACTGCTTAAAGTTGTTCCTCCTGAGTTTGTTGCATAGCCTGCATAATAATAATGTGTTTGTGGACTAAGCGTTCTGGAATGACTGAAAACCGAAACAGCTGTTCCTCCTTCTGCCAATATATTATCGGTAATAGCAACTGGTGATGAGGTTTTATAAACGGTGCCACGCTCTGTTAATGCTGCACCGTTATTACTGGTTACAGTTGCACCTAATAGTGCCGAAACATCGGTGATAGAAGTTGCTGTAGGTGTAGTAATACTTGGAGGAACAGCATTGGTTGTGCCACCAGTTGTGCTGCCAAATGCTGTTTCGGTGCTTGCTCCGTTGCGAGCCTTTACTTTAAAGGTATAAGTAGTGTTAGAAGTTAAGCCTGTTACAGTTTTGGTACTCCATGTTAAAGCTGTTTGCCATGCTGCTGTTGCGCTTAATGTACCTCCAGTTTGAACATAATTACCTGTAGAAGTTTCCTGAATAGCATACTCTGTTGAACTTGGATTGCCATCACCACTGGTTATGGCCACATTTAAACTTGAAGTTGTGGGTGTGCCAACTGTGGGTGCACTTGGCACATTGGCAAGGGTATAAAAACTAAGTTCAGGTGCACTTAAAGTGGTACCCGCTGAATTTGTTGCGTATGCTTTAAAGAAATAGTGTGTATTTACATTAAGGGTTGCACTATAGGTGAATGCACCAGTGGTGCCAGCCACTGTAGTTGGATTATCAGTGATAGTTGCACCTGCTGAAGTTTTATAAACAAACCCTCTATCAGTGATAGTTGCTCCCCCATCGGAAGTTACGTTTCCGTTGAGAGTGGCTGATGTGGTAGCAAGTGATGTGGCAGCAGATGATGTAACCGATGCTGCTATTGCATTAGTTGTTCCATTGGCTGTGCTGCCAAAAGCTGTTTCGGTGCTTGCTCCATTGCGTGCCTTTACTTCAAATGTATAGGTGGTATTGTAGGTTAAACCTGTTACTGTTATGGTGCTCCATGCAGAAGCTGTTTGCCATATAGCCGATGTGTTTAATGTTCCATCAGCCTGTACATAATTACCTGAGGTTGTTTCTTGTATTGCATATTCGGTTGTGCCCGGGTTACCATCGCCACTTGTTATTGCCACATGTAAACTGCTTGACGTAGGTGTGCCCACTGTAGGAGCACTTGGTATATTGGCAAGGGTATAAAAGTTTTGCTCAGAAGACAATGTTGTGCCTGCTGAATTGATTGCATACGCTTTAAAATAATAATGTGTGTTTACACTAAGGGTTGAACTAAGGGTATAAGCTCCGGTAGTTCCGCTCACAGTAGTTTTATTATCTGTAATTAGCACTCCTGATGCTGTTTTATACACGAAACCTCTGTCGGTTATTGTGGAAGCACCATCGGATGTAACATTACCGTTTAAGGTAGCAGATGCTGCTGCAAGCGATGTAGCCGCGCTTGAGGAAACTGTTGGAGCTTCAATTGTGCTTGCTGTAGTTGTGCTGCTAAAAGATGTTTCTGTGTTGGCTCCGTTTCGGGCTTTTGCTTTAAAGGTATAAGAAGTAAATGACGACAAGCCTGTTACTGTTTTCGTTCCCCATGCAGAAGCTGTTTGCCATGCTGCCGTTCCGGTCAATGTTCCACCTGCTTGCACATAATTACCTGAGGTTGTTTCTTGTATTGCATATTCGGTTGTGCCCGGGTTTCCATCGCCACTTGTAATTGCCACATCTAATGTGTTTACTGTTGCGTTGTTTACTGTAGGTGCACTTGGTGCATTAGCAAGGGTATAAAAACTTAGTTCGGGGCTGCTTAATGTTGTGCCTGCTGAATTAATTGCATATGCTTTAAAGTAATATGGTGTGTTTACATTAAGGGTTGGACTAAGGGTGTAAGCTCCTGTGGTTCCTGCAACTGTGGTTTTATTATCAGTAATTGTAACACCAGTTGATGTTTTATACACAAACCCTCTATCCGTTACCGTTGCTCCTCCATCGGCTGTTACATTGCCATTTAAGGTGGCTGATGTAGCAGTAACAGTAGTGGCATCAGAGGAAGAAAGAATTGGAGAAGTTGATCCTGCACTGGTTGTTCCATTGGCTGAACTGCCAAAAGCCGTTGAAGTACTTGCCCCGTTTTGAGCTTTTACTTCAAAAGAATATGTTGTACTTGGGGCTAAACCTGTAACTGTAATTGTACCCCACGTTGTAGCTGTTTGCCATACTACTGTTGTATATAATGTTCCATTTGCTTGTACATAATTTCCTGATACTGGCTCATGAATAGCATATTGGGTTGTGCCGGGGTTTCCATCACCATTAGTTATAGCTACATCAATAGTGCTTACAGTAGGATTGTTTACTGTAGGTGAACTTGGAGTATTAGCTAGGGTATAAAAATTAAGTTCGGGTGTGCTCAATACAGTGCCTACTGTATTTATTGCATACGCTTTAAAATAATAGTGTGTATTTACACTAAAAGCAGGTGTTAGAGTATAAGCTCCGGTGGTGCCTGCCACTGTAGTTGGATTATCGGTAATGGTAACACCAGTTGATGTTTTATACACAAAGCCTCTATCAGAAATAGTTACTCCTCCATCAGATGTTACATTGCCGTTTAATATAGCAGATGTAGCGGCTAGTGATGTGGCAGCGCTTGAAGTAACTGATGGGGTTGTGGTTGTGGTTGCAGTGGTTGTGCTGCTAAATGCTGTTTCGGTGCTTGCACCATTTCGGGCTTTAACCTTATAGGTGTAAGCCGTGCCTTGCGATAAACCTGTTACAGTTTTGGTGCTCCATGATGATGATGCTTGCCAAACTGCTGTTGCACTTAATGAACCATCAGCTTGTACATAATTACCTGAGGTTGTTTCCTGTATTGCATACACTGTATTACTTGGGTTTCCATCACCAGCGGTTATTGCCACATCTAAAGTGTTTACAGTTGCATTGTTTACTGTAGGTGCACTTGGTGCATTGGCTAAGGTATAAAAGTTTTGCTCAGAAGACAATGTTGTGCCCGCTGAATTGATTGCATACGCTTTAAAATAATATTGAGAGTTTACACTAAGGGTTGGACTAAGGGTATAAGCTCCTGTGGTGCCAGCCACTGTAGTTGGATTATCGGTAATGGTAACACCAGTTGATGTTTTATACACAAACCCTCTGTCGGAAATAGTTGCTCCTCCATCAGAAGTTACATTGCCATTAAAAGTTGCTGATGCAGCTGCAAGCGATGTAGCCGCACTTGAAGTAACAGTTGGTACAGCAATGGTACTTAATGTTGTTGTGCTGCTAAAAGATGTTTCTGTGTTGGCTCCGTTTCGGGCTTTTGCCTTAAAGGTATATGAGGTAAATGACGACAAGCCTGTTACCGTTAAGGTGCTCCAAGTGGCTGCTGTTTGCCATACAGCCGTTGCGCTTAATGTGCCACTTGCTTGTACATAATTACCTGAGGTTGTTTCCTGAATAGCATATTCGGTTGAACTTGGATTTCCATCACCACTGGTTATGGCCACATTTAAACTTGAAGTTGTGGGTGTGCCAACTGTGGGTGCACTTGGAGCATTAGCAAGGGTATAAAAACTTAGTACGGGGCTACTTAATGTAGTACCTACTGAATTTATAGCGTATGATTTAAAATAATAGTGGGTGTTTACACTTAGAGTTGGGGTTAGAGAATATACTCCGGTTCCGGAACCTACACCTGTTTTGTTATCTGAAATAGTAACACCTGTTAAGGTATTATACACAAACCCTTTATCTGTTACTGTTGCTCCATTATCGGATGTTACAGTTCCGTTTAATGTGGCTGCTATAGTAGTTATTGAGGATGCTGCGCTTGAGGTGATAGAGGGCGCTGAAGGTGCATTGGTTGTTGCAGTTGCTGTGCTGCCAAAAGCTGTTTCAGTAGTTGCTCCGTTACGGGCTTTTGCTTTAAAAGTATAGGATGTACTTGCACTTAAACCTGTTACCGTTTTGGTACTCCATACAGCAGCCGTTTGCCATACTGCAGAGACTCCAAGAGAACCATTTGCTTGTACATAATTAGTTGAAGTTGTTTCTTGAATAGCATACTCGGTAGCGCTAGTATTTCCATCACCACTGGTTATTGCCACATTTAAACTTGAAGTTGTTGGTGTGCCAACTGTTGGTGCACTTGGTGCATTGGCTAAGGTATAAAAACTAAGTTCGGGTGAGCTTAATGTAGTGCCAACTGAATTTATTGCATATGCTTTAAAATAATATTGTGTGTTTACGCTAAGAGTAGGTGCTAGAGTATAAGCTCCTGTAGTGCCGCTCACTGCGGTTTTGTTATCACTGATAGTAGCTCCAGCTGATGTTTTATACACAAATCCTCTATCTGTTACCGTTGCTCCTCCATCAGAAGTTACATTGCCGTTTAACACTGCTGATGTAGCTGCAAGCGATGTAGCTGCGCTTGAGGTAACTGTTGGTGCTGAGGAGGATGAGGAGGCTGTTACTACAAACGTAGATCCATTCTCAACTCTACATGTAGTTGTGGATGCATTAAGTGCATTTGGTATTATATAAATATTAAGAACCTGACTAGCTCCAACTGAAATGGGGGTTGCAGGTGTAAAAGTATATGTGACAGCTAAACCAGTTGGAGTAAAACTTCCAATTACAGTTGCAGGTGTACTCCCTCCGATACTGTATTGAACACTAATGTTTGGAGAACCTGTAGCAGTACTTACTCTAGATATGATGTTTAATTGACTTAATGTGAAAGTAACAGCTGAACTACTGGTAATTGAGAAAGTATACCATTTAGAATTAGTAATATTGTTTGCTAATGTCCCAGTAAAACCAGTTCCGGTAATTGCACCAGCAACTGTTCCACACGTAACTCCTGAGCCTCTTGTAATGTTTGAGAACGTCAATCCTGTAGGGGGTGTCGTCCATGTAGCTGTAGGAGTAAAAGGGCATGTTCCTCCTGCGAGTCCTCCAAGTGTAACTGTTGTTTGCCCCCAACCACTTATCGGAAATAAGCAGGTAAAGAGAACAAGGCAGCAAATTACTGAAGTTGTTTTGCGTATATTGTTAAATAAGGTTTTCATATAGTTTGGTGCTTAGAATAAATTGTGTGAATGTGTTTACTTGTTTACTACAAGAGCCATATATAAAATGAATAGAAGTGTTAAAATTTTTAATTGCTGATTTGGTTCAAAAATATGTTCGATTTGTACTGAATCATGTTAACAAGATGTTATATTTTTGTGATGAAATCTAGTAGCTAATTGATCCACTATTTATAAGATAATTCAATGCATCAAGCTATGTTTAAGATCTATTGAATGATTAATAACATCTTAAATATTTAGCCAGTTTGATTACTAAAAAAACATTCAATATTTCAAGTAATGATTATGGGAAATTTCGTGTATTTGTTAATACAATTCAATGGCACTAAAAATCAATTATAGTGGGGTGGGGATTTGATGAGAAATGATTTGCGAAAACAGAAAAAGGTAATTACATCTTAAGTTCATAGGCCTAACTGAATGAAGTAATCCATAAGAGTAATTTGAGTTAGTAGGATAAAAAATTGAGTGTTTCATATTGCGTTTGTTTTAAGGTTATATAAATACTGCTTTGAAATCGAAAATATTAAAATACATAACTTGATTGATTATTAAATTCGATAAGTTTTTTTCAATAAAATTTGCAATTCAAATTCCAACATAGACATGACGAGAAGCCTAAATACTTTAACAAGTAGAAGAGTTAGGACGTTTATTGTTATAGCATGGAGGATGAATGCTATTGAGTGAGTTGAGTTGTACATAGGATTGTAAGTTGAGTTTTATTTCATAGCTAAAATTTCATTACTCAAACATAGCAGACAAAAATGAGAAAATCAAACGTGTGTTTGGATTATTTCTCATCTAATAATTAAACTGCCTTTTTTGAAATAAGAATCTATACAAAGAATGAGTTACAGAGGATTATGTAAAGGATGTTTTGCAGGAAAAATGGTTTCAACCATTTTACTTTTTGATTACAAAATATTATTAACCTGTTCTTTTATTTTTTCTAATTCATCTTTCATTTCAACTACGCGTTGTTGAATTTTAAAATGATTGGCTTTTGAACCCAGAGTGTTGATTTCTCGACCCATCTCTTGAGTGATGAATCCTAACTTTTTGCCTGTTGATTTTAGTTTCATTGTTTCCAAAAAATAGTTGCAATGATTAATCAATCTGGCTTTTTCTTCCGATATATCTAACTTCTCTATGTAAAAAATCAATTCCTGTTCGAATCGATTTTTATCAATATTTTCTTCTTTTATTTTGGAAACTTCTTCGGTAATTCGGTTACGGATATTTTCAACACGTTCCGGTTCCATTTCCTCTACTTCTTTTACCAAACGCAAAATGGCTTGAGTCATTCTGTTTAATTCTTCACTCAACATTTCGCCTTCTTTTATTCTGAATTTTTCAAAGTCGGTGAAAGCTTCATTCAATACATGCATCAAAGCTTTGTCATCTTCTTCGGTATTTTCTTGTTCAACAACCTGAAAAACATTTGGTATGGTTAAGATACTCTGAGAAAGTGTGCTTGTTCCTAAATTAAACTCCTTGCTCAGTTCTGATAATTCGTTCAAATAGTAGCGGGCAACTTCTTTGTTTATTGGAAGTATTTTATCTTCTGCTTTTCTAAAAGTAACATTCACGGATATGCTGCAACTGCCCCTTTCTATTAACTTTGACATCTCTCTTCTCAGTTCCAAATCTCTGTTTTGCCAAACTTTTGGTAAACGAAGATTGAGTTCGAGAAATTTATTGTTAAGCGATTTAAATTCTATCTTGATGGTGTAGCGTTCGGTTTCTATTTCTGCTTCTCCGAAGCCTGTCATTGATCTTAGCATATGCTTTTACTTTCGACAAATGTATAATAAATAATGGTAGAGTGCATGTGAACAGAATAACTATAAAATTATTCCGCTTTTAATTTTCTGCTCACTAAAAAAACTCCTGAAAAAATAATGAGTATAAAAACAATCTTCTCAAAAGTGAGCAAATCTTTTCCCGAAAAAATAGCAATAAGCGTTGCCAACACCGGTTGTAAATAAATATACGAACCAACCAACGAAGGCGATGCATGCCTTAGTGCATAAGCGTTTAACACATACGTTACGAAAGTTGAACAAATGGTTACAAATAAAATACAGAACCAAATATGTGCAGGAAAAGTATGCCATTGTATTTCCATAAATTCTTTCCATGCAAATGGAATAATTAAAATTGCACCAATCATAAAAGCATACAGTGTGATGGTTAGTGGATGGTATTTTTGTGCAAGCGGTTTTGCATACACTAAATAAAAAGCATAAATAATAGCATTGGCTGAAACGAATACATCACCTAAAGCTGTTTGTGAATTGAAAGAAAAATTTGTTCCTCCCATTAACAATATTGCACCAATTGCTGCAATAATAATTCCTGCAATTTTTTTAAACGCCAACTTTTCTTTTAATAAGATTGCAGCAAACACCACCACAAAAATCGGAGTGTTCATCATCAGTACTGATGCATTGATTGGAACCGTTAGCGATAAGCCTTTAAAGAATAACAACATATTGGCAACCACACCAAAAATGCTACAGATAAATAATTTTTTATAATCCGATTTATCCGAAATTTTTCCATTGATAAATGTTCGGTGAAATAAAAAAAGAAGAGCCGCAGCAACCCAAATTCTCAGCAAAATAAATGCAAATGGTTTTACATACAATGGCATCACTTCTTTGGCAATTGTAAATGTTGCACCATAAATTAAGGATACAATAAAAAGTGCAATATGTACTTTAACCGTTCTACTCATGATGATGTAATTTTCATTTGATGAATATCTTTAAACACATCAATTTTTTTGCTCAATCGAACAAAACGCCAACTCAACATTGCAGCCGAAAAAGTTAACCCAATCAACAAACCAATCCAGATTCCGTATAAACTCAAACCAAAATTAAAAGCAAGAAAATAGCCAACAGGAATTCCAATTATCCAATAGGAAATGATGGTAATTACAGTAGGTATTTTGGTGTCTTCAATTCCACGTAAAATTCCCAAACTCACACATTGAATTCCATCAGATAATTGAAAAAATGCAGCTATCAAAATTAAAAAAACCGCCATATCGGCAACGGCTGCATCATCAATATAAAACCCAACAATCACTTTGCTGAATGAAGATAAAATTACCGCGCCACCAGCCATAAATAATGCACCAAGGATAAGTGCTGCTTTTCCTGAACGAGCAATATCTTGTTTATTTTTTCTTCCCAAAGCATCGCCAACAAGAATGGAACCTGCAGCCGAAATTCCGGTTGCAATCATATACGTAATGGAAGCAATATTTAATGCAATGTGATGAGCGGCTTGTTCATTTTTTCCAATCCATCCAATAATAATTCCTGAAGCAGAAAATGCAGCTATCTCAAAAAAATATTGAAACCCAGATGGCAATCCCACACTAAATATTTCTTTGAAAAACTTAGCTTGTTTCACTTTTTCTTTGAGTCGAATAAAATGCTTGTATTGTTTATGCCATAAAACAAAAGCCAGCATACAAACAGCCATAAAAATTCTTCCGATAAGTGTTGCCAAACCAGCACCAACCAAGCCTAATTTTGGAAATCCGTAATTGCCATAAATGAGCAACCAGTTTAAAATAACATTAATAGCTAAAGCAATGATTGTAATGATTGCTGAAGGTTTTGTAAATGATAAACCATCACTAAATTGTTTGGATGCTGTAAACAAAAGCAAAGGAAGCGTTCCTAAATTTAAGAGATTTAAAAACTGAGCAGATAATGCAGTTACTTCTTCATTTTGCTTAAAAATTTGCATGTTGGATGAAATCAAAAACAAAATGAAACTGATACAAATACTCAATACGATTGATGCAAAAATTCCTTGCCTGAAAAATGCAGCACATTCATTATTATGTCCTGCACCTTTTGATTGCGCAACCAATGATGAAATAGCCATCAACGTTCCAATGCCAAGGATGGCAACAAGAAAAAAAATGGAATTTGCCAATCCGGCTGCAGCAAGATTTGTTGCATCCACACGACCAATCATAATCACATCGGCAACACCCATTAACACGATTCCAATTTGCCCGATAATAATTGGATAACTGAGCTGTGCTATTTTTTTAAAATAAGGAGTGTATGCAGATAAGATGGCTTTCAAGAATGTTCTTGTTTTATAAGGGAGATTAAATTTGTTTATATAAAAAACCGAAGCTCAATGAACTTCGGTTTCCTAAAATAAATGCCTGTTACGAAAGATTATTTTCCTTCTTTTAAAGCGGATGCTTTTGCAATATATTTATCAATATCTTGTGCTTCTTTACTATTAGAGAAATCTTTTTTAATGATGGTATACACATCAACTGCATCACCATATTCTTTTTTCTCTTCATACACCATTCCAGCTTTTTTATAAAACACCGGTGAAGTTAAATCGTTCTTGCTCATCTTGGCAGCTTTCATGTAATATTTTACGCCTTTTTCTAAATCATTCAATTCAACGTAAGCATCTCCAATTGCTCCGGTAGCAAGAGGCGCAACAAGTTTGTTGTCTGATTTAAAATCTTCCAATTGATCAATTGCTTCTTGGAATTTTCCTGTTCTCAAAAAACAAATTCCTGCATAATAATGTGCAAGGTTTCCCACTTTAGATGCACCATATTCGTGAGCGATATCTTCAAATCCTTTGAATTTATCAGTACCTTTTAATGCAAGGTTAAATGAATCCATCTCGAATAATTGTTGTGCACGGAAAATTTCTTTTTGTGCTTCAGCTTCCATCGGTTCAACATATAATTTATTGTAAGCAACATAGCCTCCAATAATTACAAGCAATGCGATAAGCGCATACGTAATTTGTTTTTTGTTTTTATGATAAAAATCTTCAACCTTATGCGTTGTTTCCACAAGGGTTTTTTCGATTTCGAGTTCGCTGTGATCTTTTTTGTCAGTCATTGTAATAATTTATTCTGTTATAAATGGATAATTAGGTTCGGCATAAACATCCGTGTATATCTCTGACGGGTCAGGGAAAGGAGATTGTTCGGCAAACTCCACACTTTGGTTTACTGTTTTTTCAGTTTTTATTTCAATCTCTTCAAACCACTTTTCATCTGCAAATTTATTTTTTAAAATGGTATTTCTTGATTGTTCAATAGGATCTTTCTTTTTGTATTCCTCTACTTCCTCTTTCGAGCGGTATTTTGCAGGATCGCTCATGCTGTGACCACGGTAACGGTATGTTTTTATTTCGAGTAAAGTTGGTCCTTCTCCTTTTCTTGCTCTATCGGTTGCTTCGGCAACTGCTTCATGAACCGTTTCACATTGCATTCCATCCACACTTAAACTTGGCATATTATAAGCAGCACCAATTTTATAAATATCAAGAACATTTGTAGTTCGTTCAACGGAAGTTCCCATGGCATAACCGTTATTTTCGCAAATAAATATTACAGGTAATTTCCAAAGCATGGCCATGTTAAAGGTTTCATGAAGTGCACCTTGACGTGCCGCTCCATCACCAAAATAACAAACGGTTACATTGTCATTTCCCTTATATTGATCTGCCATTGCTATGCCGGCTCCTAAAGGAATTTGCCCGCCCACAATTCCATGTCCACCAAAAAAATTATGCTCTTTTGAAAACATGTGCATCGAGCCACCTTTTCCTTTTGAACATCCGGTAACCTTACCATAAAGTTCGGCCATAACTTCGTTTGCAGAAAGC
>Ga0194047_10001964_pt1 | contig 12038 bp, 8 predicted proteins | sample JunL225m_MetaG_2_FD_160070 | JGI IMG/M metagenome (GOLD analysis project Ga0194047, IMG submission 160070) | Anoxic zone freshwater microbial communities from boreal shield lake in IISD Experimental Lakes Area, Ontario, Canada - Jun2016-L221-5m | ecosystem: Environmental > Aquatic > Freshwater >...
GGTAAGGTGGTAGACAAGCTACCAATTGGTGATGGTTGTGATGGCGTTGCTTTTGACAATAAATTAAAATTTATTTTCACTTCTAACGGAGAAGGTACTGTAACGGTTATTAAAGAAAACAGTGCCACCGATTTTAAAGTAGTCGAAACTTTAAAAACTAAAAAAGGGGCAAGAACCATTGGTAACGATGAGTCTACACACAATATTTACCTACCTACTGCCGATTTTGAAAAGCAAGAAGCTGGTGATAAATCAAGACCTAAAATGATTCCAGGAAGTTTTCAAATTTTGGTTTTCGGTAGAAAATAATTCCAAATTAAATTCTTAAATGGCCTATTGCTACATAGCTTTAGGCCATTTTTTATTATATTTACTGATAAATTAATTAAACCTTTTTTGAATTATTGCATCTTAGAGCAAATAAATCAAATCGAAATGCGTACATCCAAATTTTTCTTATTCTTTATTGTTGCATTTGTATTCATTTCTATTGATTTAACTGCGCAGTCAAATACCAACGAAGACAGTCTTGGGAAGCCCGTATTTAAAATCCAATTGGATTATTTAAACAATTATGTATACAATGGCCGTGTCGATTCCATTAAGGCCCCGTATCAAATCACTACTGCTTCATTAAATTTCGGAAATGGGATTTATGCTAATTTGATTGCCAATTATTTACTAACACCTAATGAAAATAGATTTGATTTTTTTGAATTTGATTTGGGATATCAATACAAATTAGGAAAAAAATGGACGGGTGAAATTTATGGCTCTAAATATTCTTATTCTAGTCAAAGTAATTTATTAAATGGAGACATTACTAGTGATTTTGGAGCCACTGCTAATTATGATTTTGGAATTTTTCAATTCAATAATACATTTGATGTATTTTTTTCAGGTAAGTCTGATTTTCAATACATGCCAGGTATCGAAAAAACTTTTGAATTTGGCGAAAGCAATTCTAAATGGGAAATCACCCCAGGAATTTATTCTGTATTTAGTTCCTTAAATTATTACGAGAGTGTCTTAACAAGAAAACAAAACGCTTTAAAGAATTTAAAAACTAAACCTGGTCAACCAGCCAATACTGTTCAAACAGCCAATGTATTGAGTACTACAACCATCTTAGAAAAAGGAGTTAAGTTATTGGACATGGAGATGAGTTTGCCTATTAGCTATCAAACAAACAATTGGTCTATTGTATTCACCCCAACATGGGCCATCCCTTATCATCCCATCCACACTTTAACCGTAAATAGTACTACCTTACCCAATGGGTCTACTTCTTCCAACAAAATTGATTCCACACCTTACTCTGAAAGATTCTTAAACAATCAGTTTTATTTTCAAATTGGGTTCAATTACAAATTCTAAATATGGCATTGAATAAGGCTACTAAAATTTTATTGATTGCCTCAAGTTTATGGTATTTTGGCGAAGGTTTATTTGGCCCCCTTTTTGCCATATATGCTGAAAAAATTGGCGGTAATTTATTAGACATTACTTCGGCTTGGGCTATTTATTTAATTGCTACCGGAATATTTTACGCTGTTGTTGGAAAATTATTTACCCATTCAAAATTCAAAAATCATTTGATGGTTTTTGGATATGGTTTAAATGCACTACTTACTTTTGGCTATATTTTTGTACACAATACACAGGAGCTTTTTATGTTACAAGTTGGCTTGGGTATTGCTGAAGCGGTGAGCACACCCATCTGGGATTCATTATTTGCTTCAAATTTAGAAGACAACGAAAATACCTTTCATTGGAGTTTAGCCACTGGACATACCCATTTTGTGTCTGGTATTGCCATTGCGCTAGGGGGCTTAATTGCCAATTATATTTCCTTTCAGGCACTATTTATTACCATGGGTTGTATACAATTATTGGCCACCTTTACACAAGCCAAATTGCTTTTTTCGATAAAGAATGACTCAAAAAACTAATCTAATTACTCTAGTTTTTCTGTAACTTCAAAAGGTCATTCAATTAATTTAAACAAAAATGTTTACACCATGAGTAATGCTGTACCTAAAACGAATGTATCTAATAGACTTTTATCATTAGATGCTTTAAGAGGTTTTGATATGTTTTGGATTATGGGCGCAGAAGAAATTGTGCATACACTATTTAAAGCTACTGGAAATTCTTTTTGGGGTGGTTTTTCAGATCAATTATCCCATCCAGCTTGGAATGGGTTTCATTTTTATGATTTAATTTTCCCGCTTTTTTTATTCATCGCAGGTGTAGCCACGCCCTATTCTGTTGGTAGAGAAATAGAATTGGGTAAAACCAAACAACAGGTAATGTTGCGTGTTTTGAAAAGAGCTTTTATTTTAGTTTTATTAGGTTTAGTGGTAAACAACGGTTTACAAATTAGACCCATTGCAGAGATTCGTTTTGGAAGTGTATTGGGTAGAATTGGCTTGGCTTATATGTTTGCTAATTTTATTTATATCAATACCAAGAAACAAAATACGCAAATTGCTTTTTTTGCTATTTTGTTAATAGGTTATTATTTATTACTCAAATTTACTGCTGCACCAGGATTCCCAATAGGAGATTTAACACAAGCTGGTAATTTTGCTTCTTATTTAGATCGTTCTATTTTACCAGGCAGGTTGTATTTAGGCAATCATGATCCAGAAGGTCTTATTTCTACCATACCTGCTATTGGTACAGGTTTATTAGGCATCTTGGTAGGTAAGTATTTAAAAAATAATACAGATACAGGTACGAGAAAATCAATTAAACTTTTGTTTTTAGGTACTTTATTTGTTGGTATTGCGCTTTTGTGGAATATAGATTTTCCAATCAATAAAAATTTATGGACCAGTTCTTTTGTCATGCTAGTGGGTGGATTGAGTATGATACTCTTATCTTTTTTCTATTTTATTATTGACGTGAAAGGCTATTATAAATGGGCTTTCTTTTTCAAAATCATTGGAATGAATTCGATATTAATATATGTATCTGGACATTTTATCAATTGGGAATACACCACGCTTGCTTTATTTCATTGGTTAGGTCAATTGATTGGGGCGCCATACAATATGGTTGTTTTGGCTTCTATGTATGTTGGCATTGAGTGGTCCTTTCTATACTTTATGTTTAAAATGAAAATTTTCTTAAAAGTATAATTGCTTTATAATTTAGTAAATACTTAATTTTAAGGGTATGAAAAGATTAGCATCGCTCGATTTTATGCGTGGCTTGATTATGGTGCTATTGGCCTTAGAAAGTACAGGCCTTTATGAACATTTATTTAAAGCCACTGCGCATAATTATTTAAATGGTTTTTTTGTACAATTTTTTCATCATCCTTGGAATGGACTTCATTTTTGGGATTTAATTCAGCCAGGTTTTATGTTTATGGCGGGTGTATCAATGGCTTATTCCTTGCACAATCAAAAGCAAGAGGGGTTTAGTTGGAATAAGTCCTTTATTAAAATTCTTAAAAGAAGTGGTTGGCTATTTTTCTGGGGCGTATTGGATTATGCGGTCAGGCCTAAGGGCTTGTCTTTTGAATTATGGGATGTACTTACTCAGTTGTCATTTACTACTTTAATAGCATTTTTGGTTTTTGAATGGAAAACGAGTTACCAAATTTTATTTTGTATCGGGCTGTTGTTATTGACAGAATTTTTATACCGATTTATGCATGTACCAGGTTTTGATCAACCATTTGTTGATCAACATAATTTTGGTAATTATATTGATACTGTTTTAATGAACAAAATAAATAGTGGGGGCTGGGTGGCCATCAATTGTATACCCACTGCGGTGCACACCATAGCAGGGGCCATCATTGGGAAAATATTTTTAAATGACATGAAGGCTAAAATCAATCATTTGTTTTATACAGCTGTTGGTTGTTTACTGCTTGGTTATGGATTAGATTTTATTGGTATTACACCCATTATCAAAAGAATTGCTACTAGTTCGTTTACCATTGTTTCCTTGGGTTATTGTTTATTGGGCTTGTTAATTTGTTATTGGTGGATAGACTTACTGAACCACAGAAAATATTTATTTTTCTTTAAAGTCGTCGGGATGAATTCACTTTTTATTTATCTATTTTTTGAAATTGTCGGAGCTAGGTGGTTGAATGAATATAGCGCTCAAATAAGTAATGGAGTTTTAGCCATGGTTTCTAGTCTTACCCTATTGAATCAAATTATTTCTTCCTTGGTTATTTTTAGCTTGGAGTGGGGGCTATGTTATTTCTTATATAATAAGAAAATATTTTTTAAGCTTTAATTATTTAATACCAAATATTTTAACTTTTAAATTTCTCATTTGCAGGTTGATGGGGCGAACATTGGAGAAGAAGGACAAATCAAATACCAGACTTTTTGATTTGTTATAATCTTTTATGGTAAACAAATCACTTGTAGAAGCTTGATTCCATTGCTTTTCAATAAAATCATTCTTTGTCATTTGTACAATATTGTGATTGGTCCAAAATAAGAAATTCCTTTTTTTATTTATTGTATCAATCATTGATAATCTAAAGGAAGGTTGATCTTCTAATCCAGGAGAAAGAAAATTGATCTCGGCGGACACTTCTACTGAAATGAATTTATTATTTTTTGATATAGGTAATTCTGGAATAATAGTGCTATCGGAGAGTTTTGTGATGATATTTTGAATTTTTGGATTAAAATAATCAAGTAGTAATTCCCTTTTTTCATTAACTTCTAAATTTTGATTGGGATACAATGCATTTTTTGCACAAACCCAGTCGTTAATAAGTTTAAAATTATTTAATAATTTGAGCATATGACTTTTTACAGAATCATTATCCACCTTAATTTCAAGCAAGTCTGGAGTAAGCTTATACAACTGTGTTCCTGATAAATAGTAATCTTTATAAATATAGTCTGTAATTTCTCTACTCCATTCCATAAATGGCATAGATTGATTGTTTCTGAATGCAACTGCCGTATCCATGACATCTGCCATCCAAGGCACTTCGTTGGGTCTATTTTTTAAATGTGGGTAATTGTTTAAAATTAAGTTGCTGAGGGTGGGCGCTATGTTATTATGAGAATTCACTGAATAAAACTTCTTGGGTGCTTTTAACATAGGGGAATATACAATCAATGGTACGTGATAATCGTCGATTCCACCTGTAGATGGAAAAGAACCTATATGATGATCTCCCGTTATAATAAAAATAGTGTTTTTGTATTCTGATTTTTTGGCGAACTTTTCAAAAAAGTTTTTAATGCAATCATCAGCAAACATATAAGTGACCAAAACCTGCTTTGTTTCTTTTAAAATATTTTTTACTTTAGATGAATCTGGTATGGAGCTTATTTTTTTATCAAACAATTTACCATACTCTTTTTGCTGATCAAATAGATAGGGCATATGCGTTGTGCCTGTATGGTAAATATTTAAATAAGGAGTTTTAGGAATCGAATCCATTACTTCAAAACTCCTATTAAATAAGGCATCATCTGGATACCCCATGGTCCATCCTTCTTCACCAACGCCCATCATTTTATATTTAGAACTGTATTTGGTTAAAATCATATCCGTCCCTTGTAAACGCATATAGCCTCCCATATTGTCAAAGTCGGGATTAAATCCAATTAGAAATTTTGTATGATACCCGTTGGCGCGTAAAATTTTTATTAAAGACAAATGATTAGGCAGTACATTAATGACAGAAAATCCGCGGTTTCCATAGGGAACCGAGCCTGTAAGTGCTGGTTGTGCTGCAAAGGTGCCAGGTGCGGTACTTAAGAAATTATTCCATACCAAACTCTTACTAGAAAGTTGATCTAAGAAAGGCGTAAAGCTCCCTGCATAGGCTTTGTCTCCACTAAAATCGTGAGACAAACCTTCTACTACCAATAAAACGATATTGGGCGGATTGTCTTTATCCAGATTAAAAAAACTGCCTAAAACATCTGGATGATTGTTTTTATGCAGTAAGGGATAATTGGGATTGGTAAAATCAAAGGGTTGATTTTTTTGATAAAATTGAACCTCGTTCATCAATTCTTGCTTACTCAATCTGGTTGCATCAAATTTATTTTTATCATGTATAAAATGATAAATGTCTGTAATCCAAAAATTGAATTTATTAGAAACTAAATAATAAGTTCTTTTTTCACTAAATCTATTTTCGGAAGGATTGGAATAATTTATAAACACTACACTCAAAAGTGCTGTGATGATCCATCCATTTTTAAATTTATTACCAATGACTATTTTTTTATTAAATTGAATTAATAAATAAAAATAAAGTGTAATAAAAAAAATAAAAGGAACAAATAAAGTAAAACTACTTGTCATCATTTGCTTGGTCGTAATCCAAGATTCTTGAATACTTCTTGTTAGTATCTCATGATCAAAAGGGGCATTTCTTTCAGAAAAAACCAAGATCAATCCAATATAGGTAATAATAAAAAGTACATTCAATAAATGTGCAAGGAATTTATTAATTCTAAAATTAAATAGGGAGATTATAAAAAGCGGTATGCCAATAAGAACACTATATATCAAGCAAATCCAAATATCATAAATACATCCGCTCATTTCATATAAATAGGATTTTCTATTAAATGATTTAGATGCAATCAATACATATTCGTATCCTCTTAATAAACAAAAGGCGATGATTAAAGCTAAAACAGCTTTAATGTAAAAATTCAAAAATAAATCCCACTTTTTTAACATCATTCAATTTTGGGGCAATAAGGTAAAAGGTTCCTATTAGAAATTTAAAAGGTTAATGCCATTGACAAAGATACAATATTGTAAAGTTTAAAAATTCACTTTATTCCAATACCATTTATCATTTTAAAAACAATATTTATTATAAATTCCCTACATTCATATTGGCTTTAAGCTCTTTGGTTTGAAGTTATAAAATTATCAAATTTAAGTGGATGCGCTATTTTTTTCAATATCTTTTGTTGGTTTTATTTTTAACTTTGACAATGGTATCTTTTTCACAATCAATTGTCGAAAACACTGATAGTTTAGCTGGTAGATTTATAAGTCATTTAAGATCTAAAACCAATGAACAATTATTGGTACACACCAATAAAAGATTATACATTACAGGAGAAGAGATATGGATGAAAGCCTGGATCGTAAATTCATTGTCTCATAAGTATTATTCCCATAGTAAAACATTGTATATTGATTTAGTCAATGAAAAAGATAGTGCAGTTGCTAAGCTGCTCCTTAATATTCCAAGCGAAAGAACCGAAGCAAATATTAAATTATCAGATTCATTGAAAGAAGGTTATTATTGGCTAAGGGCGTATACTGCGCATATGCAAAAACGAGATACCAATTCTATTTCTGTTACGCCATTATACATTGTCAATAAGAAATCGCCTATTGCATTTAATGAAATTGCTTTAAATAAAAAGTCAATAACTAGTACAAATAATACAGCTCCTTCATTAAGTATATATCCTGAAGGAGGGGAATTGATATCTGGTATTAATTCAGTAGTTGCCATAAAAGCGACAAATAATGAAGGCAAACCAGTTATGCTCGAAGGATACATTAATGACAATATTGATACTTCTGCTATCACTTGGTTTAAGACAGATAGTTCAACTGGATTGGACAAAGTGGTCTTTTTTGTTGCTAAAAACAAAAACTATACGGCCAATGTGAAGTGGGAAAATCAAATAATCAAATTTCCTTTGCCTTTAGTGAATCACTTTGCGAGTCAAATTGCTATTAAAGAACAAAATGCCTCAAGCATTAAATTGGTTATCTCGCAAGGAGATTCCTTATATAAAAAAGGGAAGTATTCTTATTTATTAGGTATAAGCAGAGACAGTCTATGTTTTGCTAGTGTTGGCAATGACATGTTCGAAGTGTCTATTTCTAAATCCAATTTCCCTGCAGGCATCTCAAAGTTTTTATTATTCAATGAAAATCAGGAAGTGGTTAGTGAAAGAACAGTATACATTGACAAACCCAAAGAAGACTATTTTATAACTACTGATAAACAAAATTACAAAGCAAGAGAAAAAGTAACCCTCAGCATCAATAATGGAGATTCTTTGTTACATCCAAGTTTTACTGCACTTTCGGTCGCAGTAACCGATGATAATTTAATAAAGGAACTTTCCTATTTAGATAAGGAAGAAAGCTTGCCTTTCACATTTTATGAATCAAAGCCAAGCATAGATGATCTTGAAATGCTTACTGCACCATTAATGTTCAAAGGGAAAAGTTTTAATAAAGAATCATCGTTACGTGCTCAATTGGCTAAAGAAATAGAAGTGCCCTCTGATACTATTTTTTCAAATATCAATGGCCGAATTTTAAATAAGAAAAATATGCCTGTTTCCAATAGAGTAGTTACGCTTTATACCAACAAGCGTTTCTATCTTTTTGATACAGACACCACTAAAACCAATGGACAATTTAAATTTACGGTACCTCCTTATCTAGACAGTATCCCTTTTATTATTCAAGTGGCCAATTTAAAAGGGGATAAAGTAAATGATAAAATTATAATAGATGTGACATCGCCCTTTCCAAGTTTTTCAACACCAATTTCTTTAAAAAAGAAACTCGTTCTGCAAAGAACAGATCTGGAAAATTATTTTAATAATACAAAAAATTTTCAAGACGTTTATATGGGTAGTGGTAAAGAGTGGCTAAAATCTGTCATTGTCAAATCTAGTATTAAAGCAAATAGCTACAATGTAAGTAAAAGAGTAAGTAATTTTTCTACCATCATGACTGGAGAAGCGCTTCAGAAAATGAACCCCAATGATGCAAGTACAGGGTTGTTAATGATACCTGGTTTGCATTTAAGATCGGGTTATTTAACATTAGGAGGTGTTACTTCTTGGACAGTATCTGAAAAAGATGAGCCCTTGCTTATAGTAGATGGAGTGATGATGGCAGGTGGAAATAGTCAACAAGCAGATACGGATGCGATCAATCTATATTTTACATCTAGCCCTTTAATGCGCGCATTGCAAACCATTTCACCCGATATTATTGATTTTATTGAAGTTCTAAAAGGACCAGAAGCTGCTTATTATGGATCTAGGGCTATGAATGGTGTCATTTTAGTAAATACGCAAAGAAAATCAAATTTTAGTTCACATTATGAAAACTACGGGGTATTGCAATATTACCCCGCATCTTATCATTTAGCACCTTTGTACAGCATGCCCGATTACGAAAATTTAGAAGTTAAAAACGGGAGCTTTAAAGACAATAGGGCTACACTTTATTGGAATGGACATTTGTATAGTAATGCTAAAGGAAATGCAAAGATTGAATTTTATACTGGAGACATTAACACTACGTATACCATCACAGTTACCGGTATCACCAATGGTGGCAATATCATTTATAAAAAAAGCAGCTTTAAAAGAAGCTTATAAAGTTTTATAATTTATTGATCATATGCCCCAATATATCCTTAAATGAAAAACCTTCTGTTAATTTTTCTTTATTCAATTTTTTATTTTCTACTAAGGCCCATAAAATAAATTCTTTCATAAAGTAGGCATCTTCCTTTGTAGTATCAGGAGCATACTTTTTCATCAGGGCATCTAGTGGTTTTACCTCGTCTAAAATTTTCTTATATTGTTTTTCATCAAAATCTTCATACAATTCAAAGCCGCCTTCTGCTATAAACCAATCAAGTAAATCTGAATAAGCGTTTCTTTCATTTTGCTTTTCTAGTTTACTAATTTTTGGAAATTGAAATTTAAACAAAGTGCTTATGGCCTTTTCTATTAAAAGATTAGCAATTACTTCAGCACCTTCTTGCTCTCCTTCGTATACAAGTTCTACTTTTCCGGTAATGGCTGGAATAATGCCCATGAAATCGGATAAGCGCACTGCCGTTTTAGTTAAACCATTTTTTAAAGCCCTTCTTTCTGCTGTGCTAATTAAGTTTTCCATTGCGGAAATAGTCATTCTTGCACTTACACCACTTTTGGCATCAATGTATTCACTGGCTCTTGCTTCAAAACTAATTTGCTCTATAATGTCTTTAGCTAGACTAGGAACATAAACGAGTTCAGATTGTACCGCATTTATTTTTGCCTCCTGTTCGGTAATTTTTTTAGCCACCGCAATGTTTTTTGGGTAATGCGTTAAAATTTGTGAGCCTATTCTGTCTTTCAAAGGTGTTACAATACTGCCTCTATTGGTATAGTCTTCAGGGTTAGCGGTGAAAATAAATTGAATGTCTAAATTCATTCTTAGTTTAAAACCTCTAATTTGAATATCGCCCTCTTGTAGTATATTAAATAAGGCTACTTGTATTCTAGCTTGTAAATCGGGAAGCTCATTAATTACAAATATGCTTCTATTGGCTCTTGGAATCATACCAAAATGTATTACACGTTCATCGGCATAAGACAATTTTAAATTCGCTGCCTTAATAGGGTCTACATCTCCAATAATATCTGCTATGGTTACATCCGGGGTAGCCAATTTTTCAAAGAACCTTTCATTGCGGTGCAGCCATTCAATAGGAGTAGCATCGCCTTTCTCTGCAATTAAATCCTTGGCGAATCTTGAAATAGGGGCTAAAGGGTCGTCGTTAATTTCAGAGCCAGCTACAAAAGGAATATACTCGTCTAATAACTGAATCATTAAGCGCGCTAATTTTGTTTTGGCCTGACCTCTTAAGCCTAATAAATTAATATTATGCTTAGATAAAATGGCTCTCTCAATTTCAGGAATAACGGTTTCTTCAAAACCATGTATGCCTTCAAAAGCAGGTATCCCTTCCTTTATTTTAAGAATTAGATTATCTCTTAATTCATCTTTAATGCTTTTGCTTTGATAACCTTGTTTTTTTAAATCACCAAGGGTTTTTATTTTGTCAATTTTCATATAAATATGTTTGTACTAATTATTTAAGTTTCTTTTTTCTATTGGTTTCGTAGTCTTCAAATATCATTTCTCCTAAACCTTTTAAGCCTGTATAAAATGCTTTACCCTGATTCGCTTCGGTAAACTCATTCACAAATCTTTGTAAATAGGGGTCCTGTGCAATCATGAAGGTGGTAATAGGAATATGTAATTTTCTAGCCATCTTCGCTTGGCTATAACATTTCTCTACTATGTATTGGTCTAGTCCATTGCTATTCATATAATAATTACCATCGGGCTCTTTAATACAACTAGGCTTACCATCGGTAATCATAAAAATTTGCTTATTCGTATTTCTTTTCCTTCTTAGTATGTCCATGGCCAACTGCAAGCCCGCTACCGTATTGGTATGATAGGGCCCTACTTTTAAATAAGGTAGCTCTTGAATGCTAATAGTCCAGGCATCGTCTCCAAATACTAGAATATCAATGGTGTCTTTAGGATAACGCGTGGTAATTAATTCTGCTAATGCCATGGCCACTTTTTTAGCAGGTGTAATTCTATCTTCTCCATATAAAATCATGCTATGACTTATATCAATCATAAGCACGGTGCTCATTTGTGATTTTTGTTCGGTCTGTTCTACTACTAAATCATCTTCTGTTAAATTAAATGTATCAATGCCATGGTTAATTTGTGCATTTTTAATACTCTCTGTTAAAGAAATATTTTCGATGTTGTCGCCAAAATTAAATTCTTTGAATTCTCCATTTTTTTCATCGCCTTGTCCTAGGGTTTTTGTTTTATGATTGCCCTTGCCCGCAGTTTTTAAATCTCCGAAAATATTATTTAGGGCAGTTTGTCGAATGGCCCTTTCTGTTTTCGCAGTTATTTTTGTTTCCCCATCTCCACCACCATCTTTAATTTCTTGTTTGATATAGCCTTTCTTTTTTAGGTCTTCTATAAAATCGTCAATGGTATATTTTTCGTCTGTTAATTTATATTCTACATCTAACTCGCGCATCCAACTAATGGCTTCGTCAAAATCGCCAGAAGTATGCACAATGAGTTCTTTGAATATTTCAAACAATTTATCAAAGGGCGATTGATCTGGAGCTTCGTATGTTTTAAACTGAAATCCTTTCATTATTTACGAATTAGGCGGGTGTAAATTTACTTGTAAAAACCGAGTTTTA
>Ga0194047_10001965_pt1 | contig 12024 bp, 10 predicted proteins | sample JunL225m_MetaG_2_FD_160070 | JGI IMG/M metagenome (GOLD analysis project Ga0194047, IMG submission 160070) | Anoxic zone freshwater microbial communities from boreal shield lake in IISD Experimental Lakes Area, Ontario, Canada - Jun2016-L221-5m | ecosystem: Environmental > Aquatic > Freshwater...
TAAATCTACTTTCCATCCTGTTGGCGAATGAATCACTTTAATTTGATGGGGAATTTTATCAAAGGAGCTTTGGTAACTAATGATGGTATGATTGCTGTCGAGGGCTTGAACCTCATTAATTTGAATGGAGGCTTGTCTAAATTCTTGCCTTCCTTCCTTGTCTAATTTGAAATAAGCAGTAGAAATGTCTTTTAAATAGCTTTGATTTTCTGGATTGTCCACCAGGTAGAAGTTGGCTTTTTTGAAATCACCTTGCTTGCAATTTTCTAAAAAATACCTTCCACCATCTAAAGCATTGTCCGCTATCTCGTCATTGGAAGCATTGCCACAGCCCCATAGGAGCGCCATCCATGCCATTCCAACCAAAATCTTTTTGCTCATTTTTACCATCATGTCCAAAGTTAAGTCAATTTATAATTCCTAAACAGAACGATTTATATTAATTTTGTAAGCAGGAACAACCACCCATGCATGATAAAAAATAAATTGATTAAGGAAATTATTAAGAAGCAATCCTATTTGTGTGTTGGCTTAGATTCCGATATGGATAAATTGCCCAAAGGATTTCCCAAAACAGCGCAGGGGGTGATAGACTTTAACAAAGCCATCATTGATGCGACTGCTGATTATTGTGTGAGTTATAAAATCAATACTGCTTTTTACGAATCACTTGGGGTAAAAGGATGGCAAGCCATGGAAGCAACCTTAGCGCATATTCCAAGTTCTCATTTTACCATTGCAGATGCAAAACGCGGCGACATCGGAAATACATCGGCTCAATATGCAAAAACATTTTTTGAAGTATTGCCTTTTGATGCGATTACAGTGGCGCCTTATATGGGTAGGGATAGTATAGAACCCTTTTTAGCCTATACCAATAAATGTACCATCGTACTTGGACTTACTTCCAATGAAGGAAGTCAAAACTTTGAACAACAAAAATTAGCTTCAGGTCAATTTTTATACGAATCAGTTTTAGAACAAGTGTCCACTTGGGGTGCTGCCGATCAAATCATGTTTGTGGTAGGAGCTACAAAAGCAAAAGAGTTTGAAAGCATACGAAAAATCATTCCAGCTCATTTTATTTTGGTACCTGGTGTTGGAGCACAGGGAGGTAGTTTAGCAGAAGTCACTCAATATGGTAAGAATGCAGAAGTTGGCTTACTGGTGAACGCGAGTAGGGCCATTATTTTTGCAAGCAGTGAAAATGACTTTGCTGAAAAAGCAGCCATCGCTGCAAAACAATATGCCCAGGAAATGAAGTCCTTGTTAGTGTAAATGAATTGTTTCCCCTTCCGATTTTGAAATAACTAAGGTGGCAGCGCTATTGCCAATGATATTGGTAATGGCTCGGGCTTCACTCATAAATTTATCTACGCCTAACAAAAAAGCCAATCCTTCAATTGGTATTTTTTGCAAAGTGGCTAAGGTAGAAGCCAAAACAATAAATCCACTTCCAGTGACACCAGCTGCGCCTTTGGAAGTGAGCATTAAAATTAAAATCATCGTTACAATTTCACCAGTACTTAATTGTACATTGTACAGCTGAGCAATAAAGATGACGGCCATGGACAAATAAATTGAAGTACCGTCCAGATTAAAAGAATAGCCAGTAGGTACCACCAATCCCACCACCGATTTAGAACAACCCATTTTTTCTAATTTAATCATCAGAGAGGGCATGGCTGGTTCAGAAGAGGAAGTGGCAAATACAATTAACAATTCCTCTTTGATATTTTTTAATAATTTAAAAATGGAGAGTTGGTAATATTTCAAAATAAGTCCAAGTACAATCACAATAAAAAAAGCCATGGTCAAGTACATGGTGCCCATTAATTTACCTAAAGGGATCAGTGTTTTTAAACCATACTTGCCAACGGCAAAAGACATGCCTCCTAAGGCGCCTAGAGGTGCTAAGTACATTACATATTTCAAAGCCATAAAAACATAATGTGTTAACCTGCCCAATTGATGAATGTATTTTTCGCGCTTCGTTAAAAAATTTAATACAAAGCCAAGTACAATGGCCAGCAATAAAATTTGCAAATTGGTATTTTGTTTAACAATGGGCCATAAGTTAAACTGAGTAGCTTGCGTGTATTTAGAAGGATCTTGCATTTGCAATCCATCTTTATTGATATTTCCTGGTTGAATCCAAAGGGCCATAAAAACACCAATGGCCAATGAAAGGGTACTCACTATTTCAAAGTACACAAGTGATTTGACCCCGATGCGCCCCACTTTTTTCAAATCACCCATACTTGCAATACCTAATGATACGGTAAGAAAAATAATGGGGTAAGTGAAAATTTTAATTAGGCTTATGAAATTTTTAGCCAGCGGTTCTAGTTGAATGGCGATTGCTGGCTCATAGATGCCTAAGATGATCCCTGCAATAATGGCAAGTAAAACGTAGAAACTTAAGTGGGTGATTACTTTTTGCATGTTAATTATTGTTGTTGTAAATATACTTTTTTACTGCCGTTTCTGTTACCTTTACAATGGATTGTTTATTACCTAAATGTATTCCTTATGGCAGTTAGAACCGACTTGTTTGAATCGCCCGACTATTACCAATTGGATGAATTGCTTACCGAAGAGCAACGCATGGTGCGTTCGGCAATAAGAGCGTATGTAAAAAAAGAAATTTCTCCCATTATAGAAGACTATGCCCAAAAAGCCGAGTTCCCGATACAAATTATAAAACAATTAGGAGACCTTGGGTGTTTTGGTCCAACCGTTCCGGTGGAATATGGCGGGGGTGGATTGGATTATATTAGTTACGGCATCATGATGCAGGAATTAGAAAGAGGGGATAGTGGAGTAAGAAGTACAGCGAGTGTGCAAGGTTCATTGGTCATGTTTCCAATTTATGCCTATGGCAATGAAGCGCAAAAGAAAAAATATTTACCTAAGCTGGCTTCTGGAGAATGGTTGGGTTGTTTTGGCTTAACCGAGCCCGATCATGGTTCAGACCCATCGAGTATGATCACCAATATTAAAGAAGCTGGGGATCATGTTATTTTAAATGGGGCTAAAATGTGGATCAGTAATGCGCCTTTTGCGCAATTGGCCGTAGTATGGGCAAAAAATGAAGCAGGAGAAATAATTGGACTGATCGTGGAAAGAGGCATGGAAGGATTTTCAACACCCACAACGCATGGTAAATGGAGTTTGAGAGCCAGTGCGACAGGGGAATTGGTTTTTGACAATGTTAAAGTTCCTAAAGAAAATATATTGCCTAACGTGAAAGGACTAAAAGGTCCATTGGGTTGTTTAAGCAAAGCCAGATATGGCATTGCCTGGGGTGCATTAGGTGCTGCGATGGATTGTTATGATACCGCTTTGCGTTATAGCAAAGAACGTTTACAATTTGACAAACCCATTGGTGCTTTTCAATTGCAACAAAAAAAATTGGCCGAAATGATTACCGAAATCACCAAAGCGCAATTGATGGTTTGGCGATTAGGCGTATTGATGAATGAAGGTCGTGCCACGCCTCCGCAAATAAGTATGGCCAAAAGAAACAGTTGTGAAATAGCGGTACAAATAACAAGAGATGCTCGACAAATGCTAGGTGGGATGGGTATTACAGGAGAATATTCTATTATGAGACATATGATGAATTTAGAAAGCGTGATTACTTACGAAGGAACTCATGACATTCATTTATTAATTACAGGAATGGATGTAACCGGATTTAATGCGTTCAAATAGAAGCAAATTGTATGGCAGCAGAAAAAATATTTTTAATAGGTATGATGGGTTCGGGAAAAACTTTCTGGACAAAAAAAATAGCTCAATGGATTAAATCCGCCGGTTATGATTTAGATGATTTGATTGAGATGACCGAAGAAAAAACCATCTCTGAAATTTTTGAAGAAGACGGCGAAGAGTATTTTAGAAAATTGGAAGCTAAAATATTGAGATGGTTTAAAGAGAAAAAAAAGTACGTGTTGGCTACTGGGGGAGGAACGCCTTGTTTTCTAGAAAATATAAGTTGGATGAAAAAAGAAGGCGTGGTGATTTGGTTGGATGAGTCGGTGGAGGTATTGGTAGAAAGATTGTCTGCAGAAAAAGCGCATCGACCATTGATTGCTCACTTATCCAAGGAGGAGATGGCTCAATTTATCCAACAAAAATTAGTGGAACGACATGCGTATTATCAACAAGCCAATTACCGATTAACATCGGATCAAATTACAGAGGCAGGGGTAAAAAAATTAATCTTAAAACATGCATCGTAAAATTTTAATTTGGGGTTTATTATTTTCCTTGCTTTCCATTGTTTTTGGCGCCTTTGGGGCACACGCTTTAAAAGCCGTTCTCCATCCCGAACATTTAGCCACTTTTGAAACTGGGGTTAGGTATCAATGGATGCATGGCATGGCCCTGATTGTTTTATCCATCTATGGGAGTCAAAATCAAATCATCAAAGGGGCGCAAAAAGGACTGGGCTGGGCTTCTAATTTTTTTATTGCAGGCATATTTTGTTTTAGCGGTTCCTTGTATTTATTGGCTTTGGCATCCATTTTTTCGAATTCATGGACTGCTTTTTTAGGCCCCATTACGCCCATCGGGGGCTTGTTTTTTATCTTGGGCTGGAGCAGCTGGATACGGGTTGTTTTTTTACATAAAGTGGATAAGTAGCCCCACCCATTTTCAATTTTACACATTTACTCAAATTCCTTTTCCGTCCTATGGAGATAACTTATATTTGTTATCATGGCAAATACGCTTAAAAGCAAAAAAGAACCCAAGGTTTCAGTAGACGCACTTAACCCAGACAAAACTTCTGATGTATCGGTTACGGAAGTAGTGAAAGACGAACGTACTTCTAAAATAATGGGGGCCATTAGTTTACTCCTTACTTTATTTTTATTTGTTGCTTTTACTTCCTACTTATTTACTTGGCAGGAAGATCAGGACATGGTGCAACTTTGGAGAACGCACCTTTTTACCGTAAATGATCTAAAAGCCAATAATTTGATGGGGTATTTTGGTGCTTTTGTTGCATATCAAATTATTTTTAATGGTTTTGGAATTGCCGCTTATTTATTGTGTTCTTTCTTTTTTGTATTAGGGGTTAATTTATTTTTCACAAAACCTATTTTTAGTTTGTGGAGAAACCTACGTTATGTATTGCTTGGATTGTTGGTATTGAGTACTTCATTTGCTTTTGTAACTCAAGGTGCTTTATTTTCTTGGGGCGGTGCCTTGGGAGAATACTGCAGTAGCTGGTTGATAAAATGGATAGGTAGTTTTGGTACGGGTGCTTTATTACTCGTAGCTGGTTTTAGTTATTTTATTTGGAGATTCAATCCCAATTTTAATGTACCTAGTTTTAATTTTTTATTGCCGAAGAAAAAAGAAGCAGCTTTTGTAAGTGAGGATACGGAGGAAGCTGTGAAGCAAGAATGGGATTTGAATGCCCCTGAGGAAATAGAAGAGGCTGCTGCTTTTAGTGCAAATACTTTAAAAAACGAAGTTCCACCAAGCCCTTTAGCCAATGAAACTTCCTTTGATGAAATTGATTTAGTGGAAGCAACTAATAATATTCCTCATATTGAATTGGCGCCTACCTTAATAGAGGAGCCTGTTGAAATTTTAGAACCAAAAACAAATATTGAAGATTTAAACGGAGAACTTTTAGAAGACTTAGATTTAGAAATAAAAGATGTTGCAAAAGAAGTGATAGTTCCTATAGGTAGCATCGGTACTCAATATGATGCGACACTCGATTTAAAAAATTACAAGTACCCGCATTTGAATTTGTTAGAGACCCATGGTTCAGAAAAAATTGTACAAGATCCGGAAGAATTAGAAACGCACAAAAATCAAATCATTGCCACGCTAAAAAATTATGATATTGCCATTCAACGAATAGCGGCAACGGTAGGACCTACGGTTACTTTGTATGAAATAGTTCCAGCACCTGGTGTGCGCATTAGTCGTATTAAAAATTTAGAAGATGATATTGCATTAAGCTTGGCTGCCTTGGGTATTCGTATCATTGCGCCTATTCCAGGAAAAGGGACCATTGGAATAGAAGTACCCAATATTCGCAAATCGGTGGTGAGCATGAAAACCTTATTGGCCAGTGAAAAATTTCAAACCAGTAAGTTTTCTTTGCCTATCGCCATTGGTAAAAAAATTGACAATGAAAATTTCATTGTAGATTTAGCAAGTATGCCACACTTATTAATGGCAGGAGCAACTGGTCAAGGAAAGTCGGTAGGGTTAAATGCTATTTTAGTTTCACTACTGTATAAGAAACATCCTTCTCAATTAAAATTTGTTTTGGTAGATCCTAAGAAAGTGGAATTGAGTTTGTACAGAGTCATCGAAAAGCATTTCTTAGCAAAATTACCAGGAGAGGAAGATGCCATTATTACGGATACAAAAAAAGTAATCAATACTCTAAATGCTTTATGTATTGAAATGGACAACAGGTATGATTTATTAAAAGAAGCAGGTTGTAGAAACATCAAAGAATACAATGAGAAATTTACCGCACGAAAATTAAATCCAGAGAAGGGGCATCAATTTTTACCATTTATTGTTTTAGTGGTAGATGAGTTTGCAGATTTAATTATGACAGCTGGCAAAGAAGTGGAGATGCCTATTGCGCGTTTGGCGCAGTTGGCAAGAGCAGTGGGTATTCACTTAATTATTGCAACTCAAAGACCAAGTGTCAATATTATTACCGGAACCATTAAAGCCAATTTCCCAGCGCGTATTGCTTTTAAAGTTTCTAGTAAAATTGATAGTCGAACTATTTTGGATGCAGGGGGTGCCGAGCAATTGATTGGTAAAGGAGATATGCTTGTTAGTTACAATGGGGAGATTACGCGTTTACAATGTGCATTTGTAGATACGCCCGAAGTAGACCGTGTTTGCTCTTTTATTGCAGAACAAAAGGGCTATCCACAAGCATTCTTATTGCCAGAATACATCGATGAGAAAGAAATGGACGCAGGTAATTTTGACTCAGGTGCTAGGGATGTTTTGTTTGAGGAAGCAGCCAAATTGATTGTACATGCCCAAATGGGTTCTACCTCCCTCATTCAAAGAAGAATGAAACTGGGGTACAATAGAGCGGGTAGGTTGATGGATCAATTGGAATCTGCTGGATTGGTTGGACCAAGTCAGGGGAGTAAGCCAAGAGAGGTCTTGTACAAAACAGAAGCGGAGTTGAACGTGTTTTTGCAAAACCTATAAGTAAGTTATAGTTTTATTAATTTTTTTGGCTTCAAGTCCATTAGACCTTAATTGATTATTTTTGTCCTATGTCAGGGCTTGTTAAATCGATTACAATGAGATTATTATATATAATATTGGCATTTTTGCCTGTGGTAAGTGTAACTGCTCAAAAGGACGGTCAAGCAAAGGCTATTTTGGATCAAATAGGAACCAAAGTTAGAGCAGCCAAAGGAATTCTAGTAAACATCGAGTTGGTTTCAAAAAACAGCAGTGGGAAGGCCTTGGGTACCAAAACCATCAATTTAAAGATGAAGGGGGATAAATACCTGCTTAAGCAAGGGGCCACTGAGATATTATGTGATGGGGCTATTATCTACAATTTTGATGGTGTGAATACCATTTCTAAGTCCAATGTTTCAGAATCCGACCAAACTTTAAGTCCTCAAAAATTATTATCAGGTAACTATGATAAAGAATTCAATTTCAGCTTATTAAGTCAAAATAATAATTCCGCAAGTATCGTAATGATGCCTATTGATAAGCGCAAGAATTTTCAAAAAGTAACCCTGGTCATCGACAAGCTTAAATCGGCACTTTCTTCTGCAACAATTCTAGACAAAAGCAATAATATCACTTTCGTAAAAGTGGTTTCTATCAATTTTGGGGCGGTATTGGCCGATCAGCTATTCCTATTTAATCGCGCTAAATACCCAAAAAACGTCGAAATATTTGATTGATTTACCCCTTTTCCACGTATCTTCGCAGCCGAAATAAAAAAATAAAATCGTAGTTAACAGTTAACTACAAAAAAAGAAGTTTTACAATGGCTACATTAACAAAAGAAAAAAAAGCAGGCATTTTTGCCGAATTTGGCGGTAAAGCAAACAATACTGGTTCTATTGAAGGACAAGTTGCTTTATTAACCGAGCGTATTGCGCACATTTCAGGTCATCTGAAAGAAAACCACAAAGACCATTCTACTCAAAGAGGGTTGATGCAATTAGTGGGTCAGCGTAAGCGTTTATTGGTTTATTTACAAAAACATAACCTAACTGGTTACCGCGCGCTAATTGAAAAATTAGGTTTAAGAAAATAATTCAAAAGAACTTATTAATAAGCTGTCCCAACTGCACAACACGGTTGGGATTAGTTGTTTATGTACTATCTATTCTAACAAGAAAAGATTAAAAAAATTAAAATGATAACACAACCTAAATCAGTAAAATTCGAAATAAATCCTGGACAGGAAGTATTTATTGAAACTGGTAAATTGGCACGTCAAGCAGATGGTGCTGTTACTGTTAGACAAGGCAATTGTATTTTATTGGCAACAGTAGTTGCCAATAAAGATCCAAAGGAAGGGCAGGATTTTTTCCCTTTAAGCGTAGACTATCAAGAAAAATTTGCATCAGCAGGTCGTATCCCAGGTTCTTTCTTTAAAAGAGAAGCCCGTTTAAACGATTATGAAATATTAACCAGTCGTTTAATTGACCGTGCATTGCGTCCTTTGTTTCCTGAAGATTATTTGTGCGATGTACAAGTATTAATTTCATTGATATCAAGCGATGTAAATGTAATGCCCGATTCATTGGCTTGTTTAGCTGCTTCTGCAGCCTTGGCAGTTTCTAACATTCCTATTAAAGAAATTATTTCAGAAGTTCGTATAGGTCGCATCAAGGGGGAGTTTATTATTAATCCATCAAAAGCGCAATTGGCCATTTCTGATTTTGAATTTCTAATTGCTGCTACCGAGAAGAATTTAATGATGGTAGAAGGAGAAGCCAAAGAATGTTCTGAAGAAGAATTGGTTCAATGTTTAGAAATAGCACATGAAGCCATTCGCAAGCAAATTAAAGCACAAGCAGAATTAAGAAAAGTGGTAGGGATTACTGAAGTGCGTGATTATAAAAAACCAGAACAAGACGAAGAGATAAAAAATAAAGTATACGCTTTTGCGAAAGCAAAAGTAAATGCAATTGCTGAATTAGGTTCTGCCAAGCACGAAAGAAGCGATGCGTTTACAGCGTTGAAAAAAGAAATTATTGAACATATGGGTGCAGAGATCACCGATTTGCAAAAGAAATTGGCTGGAAAATATTATGAAGATTTAAAGTGGGAAGTAGTAAGAGATATGATGGTGGATAAACGTATTCGTTTAGATGGTCGTCAATTGGATCAAGTACGTCCTTTAGCGATGGAAGTTGATCCTCTTCCAACACCGCATGGGTCTTCTTTATTTACAAGAGGAGAAACTCAATCATTAACTACAGTTACATTAGGAACTAAGTTGGATGAGTTAATGCAAGAGACTGCTGCAAGTGCTGAATACACTAAATTTTTCTTACACTATAATTTTCCTCCCTTCTCTACCGGAGAGGTGAAGATGATGCGTGGTGTAGGTCGTCGTGAAGTAGGTCATGGTAATTTAGCCATGCGTTCATTAAAACAAATGTTGCCAGACAGTACCGTATTCCCTTATACATTAAGGGTTGTATCTGATGTATTAGAAAGCAATGGTTCTTCTTCAATGGCAACCGTTTGTGCTGGTTCATTGGCGCTTATGGATGCAGGTGTGCCTATGCCGAAACACGTAAGTGGAGTAGCAATGGGATTGATTTCAAGAGAAGATGGTAAATATGCCATCTTAACAGATATTTTAGGAGATGAAGATCATTTGGGGGATATGGATTTTAAAGTAACTGGAACGCGTGATGGTATTTGTGGTGTTCAGATGGATATTAAAGTAGACGGATTAAGTATGGACATTATGCGTGAAGCTTTGTCTCAAGCTAAAAAAGGTCGTTTACATATTTTGGATGCCATGTATGCTTGCATGCCAGCTGCTCGTGCAGATGTGAAACCACATGCACCTAGAATGGTTAAGTTGATTATTGATAAAGAATATATTGGAGCTGTAATCGGACCAGGTGGTAAAATCATCCAAGAGATGCAAAGAACTACAGGTGCTACGATTAATATTGAGGAAGTAGGTAACCATGGTGAAGTAAGTATCTTCTCTGCCAACAAGGATAGCTTGGATGCGGCCGTTAAATGGATCAATGGTATTGTTGCCGTTCCTGAAATTGGAGATGAATACGAAGGGGTAGTGAAGGGTGTAAAAGAATTTGGTGCTTTTGTAGAATTCATGCCGGGTAAACAAGGTTTATTGCACATTAGTGAGATTAGCTGGAAGCGTTTAGAAACCATGGATGGGATCTTTAACGAAGGAGACGTCGTAAAAGTGAAATTGGTTGGGTTGGATCCTAAAACAGGGAAGTTCAAATTAAGCCACAAAGCTTTGTTGCCTCGTCCAGAGCAAGCGCCTCGTGAAGATAGAGGTCCACAACAATAGAATTTTAGATAGATTCAATATAAATGCCCTGCTACTAATGCGGGGCATTTTTTTGTGGCTAACTTTGTATAGTGTTCTTATGTTCAAGTTAAATTGGAGTAAATACTATTCCGTAGCGAACATTCGAGCGAAGCGAGCTGAGAGCCTAGGGATAGGTATTTACTCCAATTATTTCGGGCGACTAAAAAACAAAACCCCATGACCAAAGAATATATCCAAATAGCCTTCGATTTTGATCATCAGGAGCAGTTTGAAATGCTGGTAGCCCAGTTATCCGAACTAGGGTTTGACGGTTTTAACGAGGAGGAACTAAGTGTAGGGATTAATGATGGGGTTCAAATGGCCAATGAATTAGGTAAAGGGGCAGGTCATTGCAAAACATATATATTGGCTACTGAATATGAGGCTAATAATATCGAAATTGAATTAAATAATATATTCAAACAACATATTTTAACTTACTCAAAATCAGTTATTAAGGAACAAAATTGGAATGCGGTATGGGAATCTAATTTTGAACCCGTTAGAATAGATGATTTTGTAGGTATTCGCGCTCATTTCCATCCCCATTTTGAGCCAACTCTGCAACATGAAATTAAGATTACCCCTAAAATGAGCTTTGGCACGGGGCACCATGCCACCACTTTTTCTGTCATTCAGCTAATGGAAGGGATCGATTTTAAAGGAAAGTCTGTATATGATTTTGGAACGGGTACCGGCATATTGGCCATCCTAGCAGAGAAGTTAGGGGCAGCAAATGTTTTAGCGGTGGACAATGACGACTGGTGCATCGAAAATGCCAGGGAGAACATACAAAACAATGATGTTCAAAGAATTAGGGTTAAAAAAGTAGTTTCTGCCCTTCAAAATGAGCTTTTTGATGTGATTTTGGCCAACGTAAATAGGCATATTATTGAGGCCAATTTGGACGAAATAACACAATCTGCAAAGTCTGATACTATGTTGGTATTAAGCGGTTTACTCATTGAAGATCAAGAAGATATAAAAATGTTAGCTGCAAAAAGCAATTGGCTTTTTGTGCAAGCCAAGCCCCTAAACGGGTGGGTTAGTTTAATGTTTAGTCGCCATTGTTAACAAAACATTAATTTTTTTCTTCGTACCTTCGACTTCCAATAAAATGGTATGACAGAAATCATTCTTATAATTTTAGCATATTTAATCGGTTCTATTCCCACTGCGGTTTGGGTGAGTAAGTCCGTTTTTGGAATTGACATTAGAGATTATGGAAGCGGTAATTCAGGGGCAACCAATACTTTTAGAATTTTAGGTTCTAAATGGGGTAGTATAGTGATGTTGGTGGATGTAACCAAGGGTGTCATCGCTACTTCCTTATATATTTTTATTCCCTTTTACTTGACCGATGAATTGGCTAGAACTAACTTTATGATAGCACTTGGTATGATGGCTATCTTAGGGCATATATTTCCTATTTGGGCCAACTTTATAGG
>Ga0194047_10001966_pt1 | contig 12021 bp, 7 predicted proteins | sample JunL225m_MetaG_2_FD_160070 | JGI IMG/M metagenome (GOLD analysis project Ga0194047, IMG submission 160070) | Anoxic zone freshwater microbial communities from boreal shield lake in IISD Experimental Lakes Area, Ontario, Canada - Jun2016-L221-5m | ecosystem: Environmental > Aquatic > Freshwater >...
CGTGCTCGTCGCCGACCCCGCCCTCGCCAAGCGCCTGCTCGGCTGGGAAGCCACCCGCAAGGATGTGCGTGAGATGATCCGCCCCGCATGGTTATGGATGCAGGGTTCCGGCCGGGGTCGCTACCCCAAAGATCCAAGCCCGTAATCGCGATGTATTGACATTCGTCCTTGCGTTTTTTTCATCATCCTTTAACACTCAGTTCAGAACTGAAGCCCCTTCCATGCACTCAAACCCACCTGCAATGCCTCCCGTGCCCCGCCGTCCAGGCTTCTCCCTGTTGGAGTTGCTGACCGTCATTGCCATCATCTGTGTGCTCATGACCGTTGCCTCCGTCGGCATTGGCAGTCTGCTCGCGGGCAAAGGTATCACCACCGGAGTGTCCACCACGGAAGCGGTGTTTGAGGAAGCCCGCACCCTTGCGGTGGGCAAGCGCACCAATGCCGCGGTGCTGGTCAGCATTCAGGATCCTGACAACGTCGACACCTACCTGCGGCGTTTGGTGGTGGCCTACAAAGAGGTTGACCCGGTCACCAACCAGCAGAGCACGGAGTGGACCCTATCGAGCCGCGGCGTCACCCTTCCCGTCAAGGTTTACTACAGTCGGCTCCTCAGCCGCAAGGACCACAGCACCGGGGCCGGTGAATTGAGCATCATAACGCTGGGAGGTGCCAATGTGAAACGGGATTACCAAGGCCAATACTTTATCTATCAATTCAATGCCGAAGGCATCTGCACCACTCCCGGTGCCAGCTTTGTCATCGGCACCGGGGGGCGCGCCCTCCACAGTTCCGATCCCCGTCCGCGGGTGACGGCTTCCGCCAAGCGTGACTTCGGCGGCTTTGTCATCTGGCGCAATGGCACCACCTCCCTTTTCCGCAGTCCGACCCAAATTCTCAAGGGTGACAACAACCTCACCTACTTCTGATTCATGAAAATCCAACCCACCTCCCGCAACTCCGGTTTCACCTTGTTGGAAACGGTCATCGCCATGGGCGTCCTTGCGGTGTTGCTCACCGCCTTCATGGCGGCCTTCGGCCCGGCGATGACCGGCATTCGCAGGGCCATCAATGTGCAGGAAGCCGACCGCCTGGCCTCCACCTTGGAGTCGGAACTCGCCACCCTGCACAGCGGCCAGGAGTCCAGCGATATCAAAACCGGATTTGACAAGTCGTTCTACTGGATCAAGCAAGCCAACGACTCGACCACCGCGCTCTTCGTCTATCAATATCGTGGCGACCCGAGCAAACGCCGCGCGGACAGCACGCTGGAGCCGGTCCCCCAAACCGGTGGTGTGCCCGGCAAGGACTACATCGTCCAGCCCATGATCCGCCGCCTCAACGATGCTTTGTTTCTCAAAGACATCGCGGCCCTTGAGGGCCCCGTGTTGCTGGTGAAAATCACCCAGCTCATCTTCAGCAATGGCCAGGGCTTGGTCAAAGGACTGCCTGGAGATATCAAAGACCCGCAGGTGGGCACGGCCGTCACCAAACCTGACGACTACAAGGAAGCCGTCATCGCCTTCTACGCGGAGTTCTACGGCATGCCCACCAACAGCGAGACCTACTTCACCGGTGATGCCTTCAAGTCACGCTTTAAAACCATCAAGTATCCCATCTTCACGCGCAACCTTGCCGTCCGTAGATAACCCGCGTTGATCCGCAAACCCTCATGCAAACTTTCCGCTCCCGTATGCCCCGCCGCGGCTTCACGCTCATCGAGTTGTTGCTCGCCATGGTCATCACCACCATCATCGCGTATGTGCTCATTTCGGTGACGGCGATTGCCATCGACTCATGGAATCGTGGCCGCTCGGAAATCCGTGCGGCCCGCCAGGCCAAGTTCATGGTGGATTCCATCGCCAAGGATTTCGAATCACTCGTCACCCGCAGGGGCAACACCTACGAATGGCTGTCGGCCAAGACCGCCCCGAAATTGCCCGGCAACGACTCCACTCGAAGCTCCAACACCGCCACCCTCATCTTCTTCACTGCGGCCACCGACCGCTACGACGGGAAAATCAACACCACCGATGACAAGGGCGGCGATGTCTCCTGCGTTTCCTATCAACTCCAATACAAGGATCCCATCAGCGGCGGCTCTGATAACAATTTTGCAACCTTCACCCTCTATCGCTTGCTGGTCAATCCCAACGATGCCTTCGACAATCTCCTCGGCAAAAGCTCGCTGGAAACCGCCTTCCAAGCCTACAGCACCAAAGTCCCCGACCTGAAGAACTTCGTCTGTGAAAACATCTATCAATACAGCATCATCTTCCACATCGAGGTCACCCGCGACTCAGGCGCCGGCAAGGTCTCCAAGCTGACGGTGCCCGTCTCACTCGGGCCCACGGCCGGCAAAGGCCGGGTGACTGAGTTCCATATCCTGGGCAGCGGTCTGGACCTCGCCTCAACCCCCTCCCCGGACGTCACGATAGATGAATTGAAAGCCGGCCGGGTCGCGGCCATGGAAGTCTCCCTCACCGTCATCTCGGACGCCGGCATGCAACAATTGCGCAGCCGGACCGACCTCGTCGGCTCCGCCATGACCAAATTCATGGCCAAGAACTCCTTCCAGTATTCCAAGCGCGTCGAGCTTCCCTGCATGTGATGCCAACTTCAGCAAATCATGTGACTCAATGAAAATGGAGAGTCGAAGGTCTGAACGTCTGAACGTCTGAACGTCTGAACGTCTAAACGTCTAAAGTCGCAGAAGCAACGCGCTCCTTTGCTTTGACGCGAGTGGAATAAACCCGCATCCGGCGCTTGACGCGACCTTCGGCGTGGGACATCCTGTGGCACATGAAGACAGTCACCATTCGGCAAGTCCACCACGACTTCAGCGCGGTCTTGGCGTTGGTCGCGCAAGGGGAGGAAGTCACAGTGTTGAACCGGACCCGCCCGGTAGCCCGCATTTGCCCGCCACGGCCCGAGGCCCCGGCCAAGTTCAAGATGCCGGACTTTGCGGCCCGCGCCAAGGCCATCTTCGGGGATAGGATCATCCCCAATATCATTTTAGAGGAACGGGAGGCAAGCCGATGGTAGCCTATGCCGACACCAGTTTTTTCTTTTCGCTTTACGCCCAGGACGCGAACACGGCGCATGCGGGGCGGGTTACCACAACCCTTGAAGCCGCGCTGGTTATCACCCCGTTGCAACGGCACGAACTGCGCAATGCCTTCCGCCTCGCCGTTTTTCGGCGTGAAATCACCCCGGCTGAATGCCAAAACCTGCTAGACTCGGTCGAAGCTGACACGCGGAGCGGGGCACTTGTCGAAACCCCCGTTGCATGGGCGGAGGTTTACGCCGGGGCGGAAACCCTCAGCGCGGCGCATTCCAATACACTTGGCACACGCGGCTTCGACGTGTTGCACGTCGCCGCCGCCGTGGCCCTTGGAATCAAGAACTTCCTCACCTTCGACGCCCGCCAAAAAGCCCTTGCCGTGAAAGCCGGGTTGAAGGTCAAGCCATAGGAACCCCCGCAGCCTTGACCGCTCCGGCCTCAGGCCCGACGCGGCGGATAAACTGGCGGACGCGCTCAGGCATGGCCAAGGTCCGAATGGCCGAAAGTAGCACCGTTAGAAAATTGCAGGGAGCTCTTTAGGGGGCAGTCGGCCGTCATCGCGCTTCGGGTTTTCGATCAATCCCTTACAGCTCTATGCACTTTCGCCATGGTGCGCGATACAGGGTTCGAACCTGTGACCCCCTCCGTGTCAGTGAGGGGGCTTTTGTAAGTTTTCGTTGAATCTACGGGGAAATTCGCTGTTTCCACAAGGTTTTTCTGATGCTTGTAAATCAAGGGATTTTCGCAATTTGTGCTTTATTTAGCACAAATCATTTAGCACAGTCCGCGCATGGCAAGAAAACCGAAATCAGACGCGGCACCCGGGATCTACTTACGGGGAAAAATGTTTTGGCTCCGATACACTGTGGGCGAAGAGCAGGTGCGGCTGCCACTGAATACCTCCGACCGAATGGAGGCAATAGAGCGGGCAGAGGAACTACGGGGCCGACCGGTGGTCAGCAAAAAGACCGGGAAGACGGTTGGAGGGAAAACCGAACTTGAGCGGCGGTTGGAGAAATACGTGGCCGAAAAACTCAGCGCCGGGACGTTCGTATCAACCAGCGCCGACGCCGCGAAACTCGCCGTGAAACACTTCGCGGCGGACATGGCCATCACCGACCCGTCCCGGATTACGACCTCCCTGCTGAAATTGTATTACATGAGACTCAACGGGACAGCCCCGAAGGTGAAGGGCAAGACGTTACCCCAACCAAAATCCGAGGCCACAGCTCAGACCTACGTCTCCAGGGTTGGGACGTTCGCCAGATGGGCGGGCATGCGGGTTGAAACCCCCGAATTCGGCACCGAAGCGCCCAGCCGCCAAACCGTGATTCCCTGGGAGCAGGTTGAGGAGTTGCTTGCCATCGCCAATGGGGAGATGAAATTAATCCTTCTTTGTGGGTTTCGCGCCGGGTTGCGCAGGGGTGAGATCACCGCAGCCCGGCCGGAATGGTTCGACCTGGGTTCCCGGTTGCTCCACATCCCGGCGATTGACAAGGTGACCGGGTTCTCGCCGAAAAGCGGTAAGGGGCGCACTATCCCGCTCCTCAAAACGTTTGTGGAATTCATCCAATCCGAATATTCGGATTGGGAAACAAGGAAGTTTGTTTTGCGACCGGAGGCTGAGCAGGGGTCATGGCGCTATCGGTTTGATTTCCGCAAGATGTTTGAGGCGTTTTCCAGAACGCATTGCCCCAAGCTCACGCCCCACGTGATGCGGCATACGTTTGCCAGCCATTTGGCAAACGGCGGTGTCGGTGTGGCACAGTTGTCAGCCTGGACCGGAGACAAGATTGCAACGCTCGAAAAACACTATCTGCACCTAAAGGCAGAAGCAGAAAAAGCGGAGGCTGCGTTCGCCGGGGAAACCACCCAGTCGGCTCTTTTCCGCCGCATAGATGAGCTTCTTGCAGCACAACGCGCATTCGAAGAACGGACGCAAAACAGTCAATCGATCTCGGAAGCTGCCCACAAAGAGTTGCCGCCACCACCGCTAAAGTCCTGGTTTGAGACAATACGGATTGACAAGCTACTCGCCGAACTCATGCCGGACTTGGATTCAGATTGGGCACGATTGCAACGCTATCGCGAATTCCTGAAGTGGCATGAGCACGATTCCATGAAAATTGAACTCGATGAGAAGCAAAGAGAGTCCGTGCTGTTTGGGACACCAAGTCCGGAGGTCGAAATTACTGACAAGATGGTGATGGATCGGGCGGCCGGCACGTTGACACAGCACCTTGAGACTGGCGTCCCAGACGCGGAAGCAATGGGCCAGCGATTCCGCCGTTGGAATGCGGCAAATCCAAAACCAACCGAAGGAACCCAGGAAAAATCGCATGGGAGTTCCTGATCAGGGTTGTTACTGGCGGAGCCCGATTCGCCCGTGGGCAAACAGGCTTAACGCCTTACAATGAAAAGGTACCGGATTTCGTCATTCCGGCTTGCCCATTCCGGCCCCATTTTCCAATCTATCGGAAGACAACGGCAACGTGTCGACACATCGGCCATGAACGCATTCACTTTCCGGGATCAAATCGTCCAGAGTTATGAACGGTTCTCCCGGAGTTTTGTGAAGATCGCGGCGGCTGACATCACCAAAGTCGTTGATTCTGAATACGAAAATGGCCGCTACTGGCCGGAACCGCTGATTCAGATCAATCCGAACTACAAGCAGTGTGCCACGGTGCTCGACCTGGCTGACGCCGGGGTCCTTCACCCCGTTACTGCGAAAATCTTCCATCTGCGCGACAAACTGGGACATCTCGTCCCGCTTCGCCTGCACAAGCACCAACAGGACTCGCTCGCACTGGGGCAGCAGGGCAGGAGCTTCTTGGTTACCACCGGCACGGGTTCAGGCAAATCCTTGGCTTTTTTCATCCCCATTGTGGACCGGATTCTAAAGGCCCGGGAAAAGGATCCGACGCCCCGCACCCGCGCCATCATCATCTACCCGATGAACGCGCTGGCCAACAGCCAGGCCGATGAGATCGGAAAGTTCCTTGAAAACCTTGGGCCGAATGATGGCGGCCCGACCTTCGCCCGCTATACCGGGCAGGAAAGCCATCCCGAGCGAGACCGCCTGGCCACGAACCCGCCAGACATCCTGCTGACCAACTTCATGATGCTGGAGTTGATTCTCACCCGTTACGAAGAGGTGGACCGCAAGGTGGTGGACCATTGCCAAGGGCTGGAATTTCTGGTGATGGACGAACTCCACACCTACCGCGGTCGCCAGGGGGCGGATGTCGCCATGCTCGTGCGGCGGCTCCGCCAGCGCCTGAAGGCGGACGATCTGCTGTGCATCGGCACCTCGGCCACGATGTCCAGCACCGGCACCGCCGAAGACCAGAAGCGGACGGTCTCAACGGTCGCATCCAAGCTCTTCGGCACCATCATTGAGGAAACCGACGTCATCGACGAGACGCTCGAACGCGCCACCGACCAATCCATGGGATTGGAGACGGTGAAGCCGCTTCTTGCCGACCGCTTGGCCGAACAAACGGAATCATGGAGCGATCTGGACTCGTTCCGGCGCGATCCACTCGCAGTTTGGACGGAATTAACCCTCGGTCTGGACATGAAAAACCAGTCCAGCCCGCGTCGCGCCAGACCGCTTAGCCTTTCGGAGGCGTCCACCCTGTTGGCGGGGGACGCCGGAGTCGATGTGCCGCGTGCCAAGGCAGCCCTGGCCAACTTTCTGACTGCCGCTCAGCAAGTGACCACTCCGGACGGTCGCGCCCTATTTGCCTTCAAGCTCCACCAGTTCATCAGCGGACCTGGCAAAGTGCTATGCACCTTGGAGCCCGACGACAAACGCCAGATCACCCTCGACGCGCAGCGGTTTGCGCCCGGCCGCCAAAAGGACGCCGTGCTCTTGTTCGGAACCCACTTCTGCCGCGAGTGCGGTCAGGAATACCACCCCGTGTGGCACTCCACCGAATCGCCGCCGAACTACACCCCCCGCGAGATCGACGACGTGGGCAGCGACGAAAAAGAGCGGCGATTCGGTTTTCTCGCTCCGGTCCGCGAAGGACAAACCTTTAACGGAAACGCCGACGACCTGCCGGATTCATGGACGGAGGAAGGCAAGACCGAAACCAAGGTCAAACAGAACTACAAGGAAGCGGTGCCTTTCCTTGAGATGATCGACGAACGCGGGCATCGCGGCAGCGGCAGGGCATACTGGTTCATCCCGGGAAAATTCCGCTTCTGCCTGAATTGCGGGCACGAACACCAGGCACACGGACGGGACATCAACCGGCTTTCCAGTCTATCCGGCGAAGGCCGCTCCTCCGCCACTACCGTCCTGACTCTCGCCATCCTCCGCCAGCACTTCGACACCCCGCTTGAAGCCGGCTGCACCTTCGATCCGCGGAAATTGTTAGGATTCACCGACAACCGCCAGGACGCTGCCCTCCAAGCCGGCCATTTCAACGATTTCCACTACCTGCTCATGATCCGGTCCGGCCTGCTCGCCGCGCTCAGGAAACACGGAGGCGGACTGTTAGCCGGAGACCTTGGGGTTGAGGTGTTCCGCTCTTTGGGCTTCGAAACAAATGACGAGGAAATTCTATCGGAGTTCCTGGTGGAGCCGGATCTCTTCGGACTCGCAAAACAGGAAGCGGAACGAGCCGCAAGGTTTGTGCTCGGCTACCGCCTGCTTCGGGATCTTCGCAAAGGCTGGCGCTTCAACAATCCCAACCTCCGCCAACTCGATCTGCTGCACATCGACTACCCGGGTCTGCAAGACATGGCTGCCAATGAATCCGCCCTCACCAAATCCCAGGCGGATTACACCGAATCCAAAAAAGAAAAAGAACTAACGCCAGCCGAAGACGCGGGTTGGGTACTCCTCCGCCGTCTCTCGCCATCCGCGCGCGCCTCCCTCGGACGAATCATCTTCGAGGGAATGTTGCGCGACCTTTGCGTCGAGTCCGACTATCTTGATGCCGCGAGGCAGGACAATATGCGGCTATCAGTCGCCAGTTACTTGAACGAGCGCTGGGCCTTCGGCTCGGACGAAAAGCTGGCAACCTCGAAATACCTGATTCTCGACAAGCGCCCCGAAAGCAAAGGCCAGCGGAAACGTGACGACCTGATAGGCGGTGGCGCCAGATCCCGCCTCATCCGCGATATCCGCTACGCCAAGGACTGGGAGAATCATCCAGAGGTAGAAGATCTTCGCAAGACACACGGCGAGATCCTCGTGGAATTGGTTCGTGCATTTCTTCACCTCGCAAAGAAGGGCGGCTACGTCACGGACCAGCAGGTGGATAAGGCCAAAGCCGATAACAAGCCGGCGCTCACGGGCTGGGCGGTTAAGGATACTGCCCTGCGTTGGGTAATGAACGAGACCCCTGAAGGAACCGGAAGCAAGGCCAACGCCTTCTTCCGAGACTTGTATTCGTCTGTTTCCGAACTGCTGGAAAAACCGGGCCACAGCTTCTTCGACTTCGAAGCCCATGAGCACACCGCGCAGGTGGAACCGGACAAGCGCAAGGTGCTGGAAGCACGCTTCCGCATGTCACCACGTGATCAGGAATGGTGGAAAACCGAGTCCGGTCAAAAGGGAAAACTCATCCGCCTGCCCGTCCTCTATTGCTCGCCGACGATGGAGCTCGGAGTGGACATTTCCGCGCTCAATACCGTTTACCTCCGCAATGTGCCGCCCACTCCGGCGAACTACGCCCAGCGGAGCGGACGTGCGGGACGCTCGGGCCAAGCAGCGCTTGTCATCACCTACTCGGCCGCGATGAGCCCCCACGACCAATGGTTCTTCCATCATTCCGACCAAATGGTGCATGGCGTCGTCAAGGCCCCCACGCTCGATCTCTGCAATCGCGATCTTATCGTGAGCCATCTCCACGCTGTGTGGCTTGCCGCCGTGCAACGCTCGATTGATACCAGCATCGCCCCGCTGCTGGATCTTGAGACCCGCGAAAAGCCGCTGGAGTCCTCTCTCCAGGAAGCCATCACCGACCCGGCGGTTGGTAGCCGTGCCCTAACAGCGGCCAAAGAGGTCATCGCGCAAGTCGAAGCCGAGTTGGGCCAGACCACATGGTTCTTGCCCAACTTCGTCGAAGACATCATCCGCCATAGCGCGGTCGCCTTCACCGAAGCTTTTGATCGCTGGCGGAAACTCTACGAAGCCACCCATAAGCAGATGGCCTCCGCCGACGCCATCAACAAGAGTCCGGCCACCACGGCCCAAGATCGAGAGAACGCCAAACGCCGGTATCTCGATGCTGTGAATCAGTTAAAACTCCTCCTCAAAACCAGTGGCGGACAAAACAACGACTTCTATACCTTCCGCTATCTCGCCAGCCAGGGCTTTCTTCCCGGCTACAACTTCCCGCGCTTGCCCCTGATGGCTTGGATTCCCGCCACTGGCCGCAAAAAAAAGGATGCCAAGGACGACGCGGGCAGCATGGTCAGCCGCCCGCGATTCCTCGCTCTATCAGAATTCGGTCCGCGCAGCCTCATCTACCACGAAGGCCGCATGTTCCGCGTGGATCGGGCCAAGCTCAATGTCACCGCCGCCGACCACATTTCGTCGGACTCCCGGCTCGCTACCATCAATGCGTTTGTCTGCACGCACTGCGGTTATGGACATCTGGGAAAAACCGAAGATCCCGAACCCAAGGATCACGTCTGTGATGCCTGTAAAGAGCCGTTCACCCCGGAGAGCCGTGTCAACGAACTCTATCGGATTGAAACCGTGGAAACACACCCGGTGGAGCGCATCTCGGTGAATGACGAGGATCGCCAGCGCCAGGGCTTCGACATCATCACCACCTATCGCTTCCTGCCGGGGCCCGGCGGTGCGCCGGATCGCATGGAAGCGAACGTCACCGCCAACGGTGATTCAGTAGCGAGTCTCACCTATTCCCCGTCCGCTGCCCTCTGGCGGATCAATCGCGGATGGAAACGCCGCAAGGATAAGAAACAACTCGGTTTCTATATCAATCCCCTCAGCGGCCGTTGGAGCAAAAAGGAAGAAGTCGATGGAGATGACGACTCGGGGGAATCCCTTGAAGACATTCAGGAAAAGAAGGCCTCGTCCCAGCGCATCGTGCCTTTTGTCGAGGACCATCGGAACATTCTCATCATCACGCCTCCTCCATCGGCGGTCATGCCGGAAGCCGCCATGGCCACCATTCAAGCCGCCCTGAAACGCGGAATCGAACAGACTTTCCAGATCGAATCCGCAGAGCTCGTCGTCGAGGCACTCCCCGCCAATCACGACCGCAGGGCGTTGCTGCTATATGAATCCGCCGAAGGTGGAGCCGGTGTTTTGAGTCGCCTCGCCTCCGATCCCTGCCACCTCGCACAGGTCGCCCGCACCGCCCTCGAGTTGATGCACTACGAGGTCCCTCAAAACGAGGTGCAGCCCGGCCAACTCACCGACCTCGCTGGTGAAAACGCCGGCCCCCGCGACACCCACTGCGAAGCCGGTTGCTACCAGTGCCTCCTTTCCTACTACAACCAGCCGGACCACGAAATCATTGACCGCAGGAACCCCGCCGCAGTTGCGTTCCTTACCGCACTTGCCAACTCCACCGTCCAGCCGCTGCGCCCCGTCGCGGATGCTACCCGGAAAGGAAACGGAGAATCGTCCACCCCGATCCAAAGCTGGCTCTCCGCGGTTTCCCTTTACGGCCTGCGCCAGCCTGACCAACTCGACCTCCCCATCAATGGCGGGGAAGCCACCGCCGATGCCGCCTATCAGACTGCCCGTGCGCTTGTGTTTCTAACATTTCCGTCACAGACTGTCGCCGCATACGCACAGGATCGCGGCTTCACGGTGATCGTATTCCCTGAAGATCCATCCGGATGGATGGATATCTTCACATCCCACGCAGCCATCTTTGGTTCCATTTCCACTCCCTCATGAGCACCACCCTCGCAGAATTTTCGCCCGGCGCTTTGGTTCGCGCCCGTGGCCGTGAATGGGTCGTGCAGCCTGGCTCCACCGCCGGGGCACTCTCGCTTCGTCCGCTCGGCGGATCCGAAGAAGACATCGCCCTGATTCTGCCAGACCTGGAATTCACCCCACCGGAGCCCGCCATCTTCCCACTGCCTGATCCCTCCCGCCATGGCAGCCACCAGGCAGCCACCTTGCTGCGCGATGCCATCCACCTGAAACTTCGCAATGGCGCGGGTCCCTTCCGTTCCTTTGGCAATATCGCGGTGGAGCCGCGGGCCTATCAGCTCGTGCCGCTGCTGATGGCGCTGCGTCTCGCCGTTGTCCGCCTGCTCATTGCCGACGACGTCGGCATCGGCAAAACCATTGAGGCCGGACTCATTGTTAGAGAGTTGCTGGATCGTGGCGAAATCACCCGTTGCGCCATCCTGTGTCCGCCTCATCTGGTGGACCAGTGGCAGACGGAGTTGGAAAACCGTTTTCACATCCGCGCCGTGGCACTCACAGCAGCCAGCGCCAACCGGGTCGAACGTTCACTACCACCCGGCACCGGCCTCTTCGACCAGCATCCGTTTGTGGTGGTCAGTCTCGACTACATCAAGAGCGAGCGGCACCGGGAACACTTCCTATCCATCGCGCCGGATTGCATCGTCGTGGACGAGGCCCACACCTGCGCCGCTGCGGGTCAGGGAAAACAACTGCGTTTTGAGTTGTTACAAAAGCTGGCTGCCGATGAGGACCGCCATCTCATCCTGCTAACAGCCACGCCGCACTCTGGCGACAACGACGCCTTCTACAATCTCCTCTCGCTTCTGCGCCCGGAATTCTCACGCCTCCGCGATGATAAGACCGAAGTACAGCGCGGCGGCCTCCGCGACGAGCTTGCCCGGCACTTCGTCCAACGCCGCCGCAAGGACATCGAGGAATGGCAGGACGCCAGCATCTTTGCCCGCCGCTTCACCACGGAAATCACCTATGCCCTAACCGGTGACTGGGGTGCATTCTTCGACGACGTTCGGGACTACTGTGTGAG
>Ga0194047_10001967_pt1 | contig 12020 bp, 13 predicted proteins | sample JunL225m_MetaG_2_FD_160070 | JGI IMG/M metagenome (GOLD analysis project Ga0194047, IMG submission 160070) | Anoxic zone freshwater microbial communities from boreal shield lake in IISD Experimental Lakes Area, Ontario, Canada - Jun2016-L221-5m | ecosystem: Environmental > Aquatic > Freshwater...
CTTAAATTCTAATCTGAATTGCAATTTGCCTTTAAACAAAAGAACATCTCGCAGTGAGGTATAATAGTTACGCTACATAACTAATTAATATCACAAACAAGATGTCCCATACACAGCTTAACTTAAAACAGCGTTTTCAGCTAGAAACCTTGCTTGGTGCAGGTTGGCTGCAAAAGAACATCGCTCATCACATTGATGTAAGTCCATCCACTATCAGCAGAGAGCTTTCATTGTTTGGGTCGGGAGCATATGACGCACGAAGTGCACACAGCCAGTCAGTTAAAAGAAGAAAGGCGGGCAAAAGAAAATCTAAAGTGCTTTTGAAAAATGAGGATGTGAAAATTTATGTGGAAAAGAAATTAAAAGAAAATTGGTCGCCTGAGCAAATCTCTGGCAGAGGAAAAACTGAATGTCCTGGCATGGTTTGCCACGAAACAATTTATCAATTCATTTATGAAGAAGAAACTGAATGGAAAATATATTTCAGACAGAAGAAGGGCAAATATCGCAGAAGGCATGGCACCAAAGAGCGTGAAAAGAAGCGTGAGGACGCTAAAAAACAGCGCATAGACACTAGACCTCCAGTTATTGAGAAAAGAGAGCGCATTGGAGATTATGAAGGCGACACAATTGTGGGCGGAGAGAAAACAACTGGAATATTAACACACGTTGAGAGAAAAAGTGGATACCTAATTGCAAATCTTTTTTTGAAAAAGAATGCAGTTCTCATCAAGGAAATGACCATTGAAAGTTTTTCTAAAATTTCAGAAGATAAGAAATTTTCCATCACCTATGACAATGGTGTTGAATTTTCTGAACATGAGCTTACTGGAAGAAAAACAAAAATGACAATATATTTTGCCTATCCGTACCACAGCTGGGAGCGTGGTACAAATGAAAATACTAATGGACTTTTAAGGCAGTACTTTCCCAAAAAGATGATGTTTGCTAAGCTTACACAAAAGGATGTAGATGCTGTTGTTAAAAGTATCAATAATCGTCCGAGAAAGCGTCTTGGCTATTTAACTCCCTACGAGGTATTTGTAGAGGGTAAAATTGCAACTCAAGCTAGAATGTAGGCTCAATACTGTTAAATTGTCACATTGTTAAATTGTTATTCTTCACGCCAATTAAATTAAATTTGGCTTATAATAGCTATTTTTAAGAGGTTAAGACTCTTTAAAGCTAACAATGTAACAGTATAGCAATATAAGAATTCTGTCCTGTTAAGTCTACTCAAGAACTGCCTTGATTCTCCTGACTCCAGCTGAAGAAGCCTCTTCTTTTTGAATTTTAAAGTGACCCAAGGCTCCAGTGCGACTAGCATGAGGACCGCCGCATATTTCTCTGCTGGCAACTCTTCCACTGCCATCCGTGATTGAATAAACACTGACCCTAGTTCCATATTTAGCCTCAAAAACACCCATTGCTCCAATTTTCTTGGCCATTTCTAAGCTCATTTCCTCTTTTACAATCTCTAAATTAGCTTGTATTTCGGCGTTAACCAGCTCTTGGACTTTGGAAATTTGTTGGGGAGTCATTTTTTCACCGTGAGAAAAATCCAATCTCAAACGCTCCGAAGTAATATTTGAACCCTTTTGAAAAACATGCTGACCCAAAACATTGCGCAAAGCCACCAAAAGCAAGTGGGTTGCAGTGTGAAGCTTGGCCGTTTCCTCGCTGCTGTCTTGCAGTCCACCCTTGAACATTCCAGCAGAAGCCGTGCGAGAAAGCTGTTGATGCTTTTCAAAAAATTGATTAAACTTTTCAGTAATTTTTTCCTTATCCAAATTGAAACCTTTGTTTTCAAATTCCTCAAAAACAACTTCGATGGCCAACTCGATCGGAAAACCATTTGTTTGATACAAATCAAACAGCAAGTTTGCTATGTCATCGTTGAAATATACGCCCATCTTTTTTAAGACCTCATCTTCAACTTTATTCCAAAGCTTCCCTTCGGGATTGGACAAATATTTTTCAAGCTTTTTAAGCCCATTGTCTAGAGTCTTCCTAAATTTATCTTCTTCCTTTTTTAATTCTGTGAAAATATTTTCACGATTTTTTGCCAGCTCGCCATAATGTTGGCTATAGCTTTGAATCGCAATTTCTGCTACACTAACAGTAAAATCTTTCTCAATCCCAATCAATTTTCCATAACGTACCGCTCGGCGAATGAGTCTTCGCAAAAAATATCCGCGTTCAGCATTGGAAGGAATCACTCCATCAGCAATAAGAAAAACGCTCGCCTTCAGATGATCAGCAATCACTCTGAAAGATTTCTTCACCTCTTCACTCTCGTCATATTTTTTGCCAGAAATCTCTTGGATCTTATGAATGATTGGCTCAAACAGGTCAGTCAAAAAAATGTCTGCAACATTATCCATTGCAGCAGCTATTCGCTCAAGTCCGCCACCGAAATCAATATTCCCTTTTGGCAAAAGTTCATACCCTTTTTCAGTTTTCACATATTGCATAAAGACATTATTGCCAATTTCCATGAAGCGCCCACAGTCGCAATTAACATGACAAACCTCATCTTTATACTGCGATTTCTCGTGCAAACCAAGCTCAATTCCAAAATCCCAAAACAATTCACTGTCTGGTCCGCCAGGTTCGCCAATTGGCATTTTTTCCGGTACGCCAGCGCGCGACCACCAATTCTTTTTTTCGCCATAATAAAAAATTCTTCCACCAGCCATTCCGTCTCTTTCGGAAAAATCAACGTCCTTCGCCTGAATGCCAACACTGCCAAATTGCTCTTTCCAAAGCTTCACTGATTCCTCATCCCGCCCAATTCCCAATTCTTCGTTACCCCCAAAAACCGTAACAAAAAGTTGCTTCGGATCAAGATTCACTTCTTTTGTCAAAAACTCAAACATCCAAGAAATTTGCTCTTGCTTGAAATAATCACCCAGCGACCAATTTCCGAGCATCTCGAACATGGTTGTGTGACGATTGTCGCCAATTTCTTCAATGTCTTGCGTACGAAAACATTTTTGCGAATCAACAATCCTTGTTCCAAGTGGGTGCTTTTCTCCCAACAAATAAACCACCATTGGCTGCATACCCGAACCAGTGAATAAGGTTGATGGGTCATTTTCGGGCACTAAAGAAGCCGAAGGAATAATTACGTGACCCTTCGACTTGAAAAATTCTAAATATTTTGTTCGTAGCTCCTGTGCCTTCATAAAAATAGCTTCGCAGCTTTTAAGTTCGCCTGCTAGCAGATTAGCTTTATTATTTAAGCCAAAAAATTATTTCCTTAAAATTCTTTTGATTTCCTTTTCTAAATCACTAAAGTCACTTCGCTCAAAATTTTCCTCCAAAGTTTTGACTCTCGCCAACTTTTCTATTACCTCAGCGGCTGTTTTCAGTTCTTCTTTTTGAGCAGCTCTTTCAATATCTCTAAGCTTGGATTGGTCAAAACTGTTAAAAGAAATTGACTCACCTCTTGAGGTTTTCTTTTTGCCAACTGCGGATTTCACCATTTCAACTAAATGAATGTTAACACTCATATTTGTTTTAAAAAAATAATTAAGTAAAATGCGCCTTTCTAGGGGACTAACTCCCCAGATTTAGTCCCCAAGAAAATCACTAATCCACAATATCCTCAATTTGCTCTTTAATGTTTTTCCACTCAGAAGCGTCCAGATTTGCCGAAAGTTCTTTCTCCTGCTTAAGTTTTTCAATCGCTCCTTCAGGTTTTATTTTGCGACTCTTGACCTCTCGTTCAATAATACGAACCCGCCCCCAAGCAGGACTAGAAAGTTTTATCTTCTTATTCTTAGTAAAGGCTTCAATCAGATTGATGAGACTCCTTGCCATATTATTATTTGTCAAAAAATTATCTGCAAATTCTTTCTTCTAAACCGACGAACTCATTTGGTGCTTCAATTTGATAAGTTCATTTTGCATCATCATCAACTCATCTTGCATATGCTTTAACTTGCTCTCCTTTATAGCAACATCCAGTTCAATTTGTTGCTTTTTACTCTTCATGGCATGAATTTCAGCCTCCAGGGCAATTTTATTTCGCTCCAATCTTCTGGCATCAGATTCTTTTATGATGATTTCAACCTGAATTTTTTTTCTTCTTGCTAAAACTTCCGGATCAATGTTGGTCATGGCTTTTTAGGCGTTAGCTTCTTAGCTTTTTAGGATTTTACCTAAGAAGCTGAAAAGCTAAAACCTGATACCTAAATTATTATTCCTCCGCCAAGCACCTCGTTGTCATCCGCATAGAAAACTGCTGACTGTCCTGGGGTTATGGCTTTTTGCTTTTCAAAAAAATTGACTCTATATATAGCAATACGATTTTTTTGGGTTGTTTCTTCTTTTGCTATTATACCACGAACCAGTGGGTGGCGGTAGCGGACTTTGACATTCAATTCAAGTGGGAAAACTGGCTCTCCCGCAATCCAATTTTTAACCTCAACTAAAATTGAACTTTTGAACACTTGTGGATCATTCTCGCTGTTAGTCACAATGAGTCGATTACTCTTGAAATCCCTATCTACCACAAAATATGGACCATTTCCGCCAATATTAATGCCCTTGCGCTGACCAATAGTATAAAGCTCCAAGCCGTCATGGGTGCCAATTTTCTTGCCCTCGGTTGTGATAATGTCTCCCGGAGACAAGATCAGATTGCGTTTGATAAACTTGGTTGGAGTTTTTTCAGGCGTAAAGCATAATCCCTGGGAATCTTCTTTGTCAAAAACTGGAAGCGCAAGTTTTTCAGCTTTTTTTCTGATTTGTGGCTTTTTGTATCCTCCAATTGGAAACAAAATGCGCGACAACTGATTTTGATTTAAGCTATAGAGAAAATAAGTCTGGTCCTTTTCTTCATCGCATGATGTGTACAGATGATGTTTCCCATTTTTGTTTTTAATCTCAGCATAGTGCCCTGTTGCGACAAAATCGCCATCCATTTCTAACATCTTTCGAAACAAAAAATTAAATTTAATTCTTTCATTACAAACAACACATGGGTTTGGGGTTCTGCCAGCCTTAATTTCCGCCAAAAAATAATCCACGACCTCCTTTTTGAATTCTTTAGCAGCATTGACCGTGTAAAGTGGGATATCCAAAATCTGAGCCACCTTTCTGGCGTCTTCTTGCGATTCAAGACTGCAGCATTTGTTTTCTCTAAGTTCATCTTGCCCAGGTTCTTTCCAGAAATGCAAAAAAACGCCCACAACATCATAGCCCTGCTCTTTGAGAACTGCGGCTGCAACTGACGAATCAACTCCAGCAGACATTCCCACAATCACTCGTTTTTTGGTCGTATTCTTTGTTTTCATGTGCACCTAATCATAGCACCATATTTCTATGTTGTCGAGTAAGTGATTAAAACAAAAAGGACTCACAATTTTGTTGCAACAATTGAAAAATTCTCAGCAAGATAACTGTTCAAATCTATTGAGGAATGTTTGGAAGATTGGTTGGAAGTTTGACACCAGCCGGCAATTTAACATTTTTTATCATGTCCAAACTTTTTTTCAGCACCTCGCATTGATCGGTGAAGGTCACGTCGCTAGGCATAGAAAAATCCACAGTGGTATCAGCAGCGACACAATTAGTGTTAACCGCGTCTTTAAATTGATCTTCTGGACTCTTGATTCCTTGCTGGCCACTACCATCCGGTTGATTTTGTGGAAGAGAACTTTTCAGCTCATTAATACAAGCCATCGTCATCTTCGTTCCAGTTTTGCCTCCCTCCATCCAAGAATACACGGCACTGCCATCAAAATAGGTGTTATTAACTTTTCCTGCAATAATGGAAGCTGATTTGTATTTTTGGCCATCAACATAGGCCGTTGATTCGAACTTTGAATCTCCTGTGCCATATGAATAAGTGCATTTCATTTTCTTTCCTAGGCCCATAGCCTCTTTGATTGAGCTAATGACACTGGGGCTTTCGTTTTTGACTTCGACTGGCGTTTCTTTTTGAGCCGGGGCTTGAACAACAGCCTGGTTTCCACAGCCGGAAAAAATAAATGCTGCTACGACAACCCCCATCGATACGAAGATTTTTTTCATATTTTTATGATAATGATTAGTTTCTAAATTATATCACAGACCCAAAAGGTAGCAACAATAATTTTATTACTATCATATTTCTTTCTATATTTCATTAACGTGGAAAAGGCTCTTTATCAAAACGTGTAGTGGTTTTTGTCATTGCGAGCGTAGCGTAGCGAAGTCGAAGAATCTGATTTTTAGCGCTAAAAGGAGTAAATACGGGCTCAGTTCCTTCGACTTCGCATCATTGCTATCGCAATTCTGCTTCACTCAGGATGACAACAACATTAGTCATGGGGTGAAACAACTAAATACCGCTTTATTGAAACAAATTAACTTATCCACCACCCTGTTTAGTATAGAGCCGCAGAAAATTGACAATAAACCTTAAAATCAGCTAGACTAGACCTACCATAAACAGCACTAGTCAGATTAGCTTAAAGATATTTTCAATAAGTTCAACGCAACGAACATGCCAAAAAATCATCGCAGCGGCAAAAAAATTGGAAAAAATCACACAACAGTTATTGATGCCGCTGAGAAAGTTGTTGATTTTTTAGTTAAACTGCCCGACGTGTCCAAAGTAATCACGGGCCACATCACAAATGGCATCAAAAATGCGCCCGCAAGCATGAAGCTTGAAAAAAAGAGCGGTTGCCTTTTGATCAAAGTCCGCGGCTCAAAGAGCATCCAGGAAATTAGTATTTTTTCAAAAAATCTTGAAACAGTTCAGGCCCATCTCAAGGAAGCTTTTCAGCAATTTATTAAAAAGAAATAAAAAAGACCTCACAATCAAATTTGTAAGGTCTTTTTCTTGGCACATATCCGCCTTGCGAGAAGAAAAAGAGATGTGGAAATAAAAGTTAACCTTGAATTTCTAATAAAAGAGTCCCGAAAAAATCGGGACTCTTTTCGAAGCTTATTTCTTCTCCTCCTCTTTTTTATCACCCTCAACCTCCGCATCTTTAACCTCTGGTTCGCCTTCCTTCTTTGGTTCAGCGCCTTCGGCTGCAGCTCCCTCAGCTCCTGGCTGTGGTTGCGCGGCAGCATAGAGTTTTTCACCGATCTTTTGCGCAGCTTGCGAAAGGGTTTCCGACTTGGCTTTGATGGCGCTCAGGTCTTCACCGTTTTTCACTTTGTTGAGTTCTTCAATCGCTTCTTGCACAGGTTTCTTCTCATCTTCCGTGAGTTTGTCACCTGCATCGCGCATTGCTTTTTCAGTGGTGTAAACCAAAGTGTCAGCCATATTGCGAGCTTCGACAAGTTCTTTCTTTTGCTTATCTTCCTCGGCGTGCATCTCAGCATCCTTGGTCATCTTTTCGATTTCTTCCTTGGAAAGTCCGGAGGAAGCTTCGATTTTGATTGATTGTGATTTGCCGGTCGCTTTGTCTTTGGCAGTTACATTGAGAATTCCGTTGGCATCAATGTCGAATTCAACTTCAACTTGTGGGATGCCTCTTGGGGCTGGTGGAATTCCATCCAGAATAAATCTTCCAAGAGTTTTGTTGCCAGAAGCAACTTCGCGCTCTCCCTGAAGCACATGAATTTCAACACTAGGTTGATTGTCAGCGGCAGTTGAAAACACTTGTGATTTTGAAGTTGGAATAGTAGTGTTGCGATTGATGAGGGGTGTCGAAATTCCTCCCATCGTTTCAATTCCCAAAGTCAGCGGAGTCACATCAAGCAAAAGCACATCCTTGACTGAACCTTCCAAAACTCCTCCTTGAATTGCTGCACCGAGCGCCACGACTTCATCAGGATTCACAGTGATGTTTGGTTTTTTGCCAAAGAATTTTTCAACTGTTTGCAAAACCAACGGCATGCGAGTCATGCCTCCTACCATCACGACTTCATTAATATCAGAGGTTGAAAGCTTAGCATCGGCCAAAGCTTTTTTGACTGGCTCAAGAGTTTTGATCACCAAATCTGCAACCAATTCTTCCAATTTTGCGCGAGTCAGCTTCATCACCAAATGTTTTGGGCCACTTGCATCAGAAGTGATGAACGGTTGATTGATTTCACTTTCCATGGCAGTTGAAAGTTCAATCTTGGCTTTTTCAGCAGCTTCCTTGATGCGCTGCAAAGAAAGAGGATCATTGGAAAGGTCGATACCTTCTTGTTTCTTGAATTCATTGATAATCCAAGCAATAATAACCTGATCAAAATCGTCTCCCCCAAGATGAGTGTCACCATTGGTTGATTTGACTTCCACCGTGTCTCCCCCAACTTCCAAAATGGAAATGTCGAAAGTCCCACCGCCCAAATCATAAACGGCAATTTTTTCATCTTGTTTTTTGTCAAAACCATAAGCTAGCGCTGCTGCAGTCGGCTCATTAATGATTCGACGAACATTCAGACCTGCGATTTCACCTGCTTCTTTGGTAGCCTTTCTTTGAGAGTCATCGAAATAGGCCGGCACGGTAATCACCGCGTCCGTGATTTTTTCTCCTAGTTTTTCTTCTGCATCACTTTTGATTTTTTGCAAAATCATCGCAGAAATTTCTTGCGGAGTGTAGTCCTTGTCGCCCATAGTCACTTTGACAGTTTCGCCAGCATGCACAATTTTGTAAGGCATGGTCTTTTCATCTCGCTGAACCTCCGCGTCATGATAAGAGCGTCCAATCAAACGTTTGATTGAGAACAAGGTGTTTCCCGGATTTGTCACACCTTGGCGCTTGGCCAAAAGTCCAACCAATCTTTCATTGGCTTTTGAAATAGCCACCATCGAAGGCGTTGTACGATTGCCTTCTTTGTTTTCAATAATTTCTGGTTTACCACCCATCACAACTGCAAAAGCAGAGTTCGTGGTTCCCAAATCGATTCCAATAATTTTACCCATATTTTTGTCAATAATCAACATACAACATCCAAAATTAGATAGGTAGTTGCAAGTCGTTACTAATTAATTAGTTATTATTTTTTAAATTAATACCTCCGCATGTGTCAATGCAAACTTTTTTCAGAATCTGCTTTCTTTATTTTTTGCAGTTTTCTGTAACAGAGATGCTAAAACAAGTTCAGCATGACATTGTCTGTTATATTTTGTATTTTGTCTACTGAGCCTAGCGTGCTATACTAACTTCAGAGTTTGGCACAACGCTTGCCTGCTTTGCCCCTCGGGATATTTAAACTATGCCCGTTGGGGCTTTTTTCTTTTCTACCTTTTTAAGAAGCAAAGAAGCAAAAACCTGAAAAGCTGTCTTTATTCCGCCACTACTCTCGCCGGCCTAATCACCTTGTCTCCAATCTTATAGCCTTTCATCATAACGGTTTTGATTTTGTTTTTAAACTTCTCTTGCTTTTTCTCTTTCTCGCAATCACAGTGATTACACCCGCAAGCTTTGTCAGCAATCGCCTCATGAAAAACTGGGTCAAAATTATCGCCGACTTTCGGCGTAATTTCTTCAATTCCATTCTCAACTAGCACGCCTTCCAATTGTTTTTGAATATACATAATTCCAGTCACCCAACCGCCATCTTTTTGATCCTGCGGAATATGCTCAGTCGACATCTGAAAGTTATCCAGCACTGGAATGATTTGCAAAATAATGTTTTGCGTTGCATATTTGATTAAATCTTTTTGCGACTCAAGTTGCATTCTTTTGTAATTCTCAAAATCAGCCTGCGTTCTTTTCCAGCCCTCCAAATTTTTCTCAGCTTGTTTTTCAAAACCCAATTCTCCATTTTCTGCCTCATCGACAAATAAATCTGCTTTATCAGCGGCCAGGTCTGATTCTAGCTCAGTCGAGGCCTCTTCTTCGTCAATTTCATTTTCGAAATCCACTGCCTCTTTTATTTTTTCTTTCTCAGTGATGTCTTTTTCCAGCTGCTCTTTTTCTTTAGTTTGTTTTGTCATAAAATTAAAAAATATTAATTTTCAATTCACAATTTACAATTCACAACAAATTTCTAATGAAATAATTTTCAAAAATTTAATTTTTAATAATTGAAATTTGAAAATTCAATGAAAATTGAGAACTGATCATTGAAAATTATTTAGTTTATTACATTTAGCATAAATACTATTACCATCGATGCCCCTAACAATTTTTTAACATACTCAATCATTGACTTATTCTTGGCATATTCCATTCGCTTTGGACCAATTAAGGCTAAAATTCCTTTCTCTCCAGAACTCAACCTGTAAGGTGAAATGATCATTGAACAGTTGGTAGCTGCCTCAATTGGGTTTTCCTTACCAATGAAGATTCTAGTTTCACCCTCTCCTATATCCTTCGTGAGTTGATCAAATTTCTCGTCTACATAGTCTAGCATCTCAACTAAGCGACACATTTCATCTAATTCCTTGAACTCCGGTTCTTCCATCAACTCACGCATTCCAAAATCAGAAAATTCATCATTCTCAATCAAGCCGCTAATGGCAAAATTTCCACTAACATGTGAGAGAAGTTTTGCGGTCGTTCTTGTCAGCCTCGTGTTTTGCGCTTTCAATTTCAAAAATTCCCTTTGCATATCATTCTGTTGCTGCCTTGAAAGCACCTTGTCTTTCATCATCTCTTCCACGAAATATCGATAACCTTTGTCGGTCGGGATTCTACCAGCACTGATATGCGGTTGGTAGAGATATCCAGCTTCTTCAAGAGCTGTCATATCATTTCGAATAGTTGCCGAAGAAACTTTAAATTTATATTTACCAGCCAAAATCTGAGACCCAACCGGAACGGCCGTTTGCGTATATTCTTCAATAACCGCTGATAAAATTTTTTGCTGTCTATCGTTCATAAAAATAGCTTTTAGCATATTTGGCATTAGCTTCTTAGCTTCTCAAAATAGTCGGGATCATGTTTAAATGATTCTATATTCGCATTATATATTACGCATTAGCAGTCGTCAAGTCCGAGTGCTAATGCCTAAATACTACACTTCGGTTTACATTTTATTGCATTTGCGTTTTGCATTCTTTCTGCATCATACGAGGTTCACCCTTTGAGTATAAACTACGGCAAAAAACAAGTGATGAGCGTCAAGAAATTAACACAGCAGTGTCATCCCGAGTGAAGTGAATCAGACCAAAGGAGGATGAGCGTAGTCGAAAGGATCTGAATCCAGATTCCTCCACACTGATTGGAATGACATTGGTTTTGCCACAGTATCTTCATCCGGTGCGATTTTCTTTTGTGATTATTCTTTCCTAAAATGAAAAGTTAATCCCAACCCTGGATTGCCACGCATGATTACATGCTCGCAAAGACAGAACATAAAAAATTCCATCAAAAAAAGACCCAAAGATTGTCAGATCTTAAAAATTTTTAGCCAATGCCACGACGGATGCCGTGGCATGAAATAATAGAATGCAGCAATCAAGATATAAATAAGCCACACTCATCGGCTCCAATTTTTATAACTTTCTGCCTAATACAAAGATGGACATGCAACCCCTCATTTTTAAAAACTTTTTCCTTATCCTTAAAGAATTTTTCAAGCAGTTTTATTTGTCCATAATTTTCTTCAATGAACAAGACAGCCCTTTGAGAATTCTTACTCTCAGTAAACCCTTTAATGAGACGCATTTTAAGAGTATCTTTATCTTTAATAATCTTCCAGCTTCCACCGAGCAATTCCTCGGCCACGATTATTGCTGGCCCATACCTTTTAAGCTTTTTTAAATTTAAAAATACTGCTCATCTTCTATTTTTTTATTATCACATTTAACATCGATACAAAGATTGAACAATACTTTTTCCACTGGTTCGAGTTTCTTATATTTTAACCAAACAAAAATCAACACGACCAGCACACCAAAAAAATATTTAATATTATCCATTATGCCTCCTAAGAAAATTGACGAAATAATCATCTCCTTACTCGCATTTTTAGCAGGAAAAGCCGAGAAAGTCAAGCTCAAAACTGGCTCTTTGTCAAAACGTGTGGTGGTTTTTGTCATTGCGAGCGTAGCGAAGTCGGAAGAATCTGAGTTTTAGCGCTAAAAGGAGTAAATACGGGCACTTCGCATCATTGCTATCGTAATTCTGCTT
>Ga0194047_10001972_pt1 | contig 12016 bp, 13 predicted proteins | sample JunL225m_MetaG_2_FD_160070 | JGI IMG/M metagenome (GOLD analysis project Ga0194047, IMG submission 160070) | Anoxic zone freshwater microbial communities from boreal shield lake in IISD Experimental Lakes Area, Ontario, Canada - Jun2016-L221-5m | ecosystem: Environmental > Aquatic > Freshwater...
GGGTGATGCTTCTTATGCGCTTTTATTAAAAGATATCTCTGATGGAATTATTATTGGAAATCATTTTACAAAAAATACAATCGGGGTTTTGCTTGATGGGTCGAATAGAATAAACGTTACTCGTAATCTTTTTGAAAATAATGGATGGGCAGTAAAGTTGATGGCAAATTGTATGAATGATACTTTTTACAAAAACAATTTTATTGCAAATACTTTTGATGTAAGCACAAACGGAACTTTGTATTACAGCTATTTTAAAAATAATTATTGGGATAAATATGAAGGCTACGACCTAAACAAAGATCATCTGGGAGATGTGCCATACCGTCCGGTAAGCTTGTATTCAATTATTGTTGAACAAATTCCACAAGCGATGATGTTACTTCGAAGTTTCACAGTTGATGTAATGGACAAGGCTGAGAGAATTATTCCTTCACTGATACCCGATTTGTTGAAAGATGAAGAACCAAAAATGCAAAAAAATAAAATATGATACAGATAGAATCACTGAATAAATCATTCAACAAATTGCATGTGGTTAAAAACATTTCTGTATGTTTTAACAAAGGTGAGGTTGTGAGTGTGATTGGCCCGAATGGTTCAGGAAAAACAACATTGATGAAATGTTTATTAGGAATGGTGATACCTGATAATGGAACAATCCTATTTGATAATAAAAATATACTACACGATTGGAATTACAGAAATGATATTGGTTACATGCCTCAGATTGGACGATATCCCGACAATATGAAGATTGGTCAGTTGTTTGAAATGATGAAAGATATCCGCTCCAATAAAGATGATTTAGATGAAGAACTGATGGATGCTTTTAAACTTCAAAGCATGTTTGATAAACCGATGAGAACTCTTTCAGGCGGAACACGTCAAAAGGTGAGTGCAGCTTTGGCTTTTCTTTTCAACCCAAAAGTTTTAGTATTGGATGAACCAACCGCAGGGCTTGATCCAATTGCTTCCGAAATTTTAAAAGAGAAAATTCTGAAAGAAAAAAAGAAAGAAAAACTTATTCTTATCACTTCACATATTATGAGCGAAGTGGATGATATTGCCGATAAGGTGATGTATATTTTTGAAGGAAATATTAAATTTTTTAATGCTGTTTCTGAAATAAAAAAGTTGGCAAATGAAGAGAAATTAGGAAAAGCAATTGCACAATTAATGAGCCAAACTACCCATGCTTAAACTGATAAAATATGTGGTGTATGATATTTTGCGAAACAGGATTTTGCTTGGATACACTTTGCTTCTGCTTACTGTTTCATTGAGTTTGTTTAACCTCGAAGATGATGCTGCAAAAGCAACTCTGAGTTTAACAAATTTAATTCTCATCATCATCCCATTGGTAAGTATTATTTTCTCAACAATACATTTTTATAACTCCTACGAATTTATTGAACTGCTGGTTGCACAACCTCTAAACCGCAGAACAATTTTACTGAGCCAATATTTTGGCGTAAGCATTTCTTTGTTCACTGCTTTTTTTGTTGGAATTGGGATTCCTGTATTACTTTATAATGCAAGTTCAACCGGACTGATATTACTTTTGTCAGGAATGTTGTTAACTCAAATTTTTGTTTCCATCGCATTTTGGGCATCAGTTGTTACACGTGATAAAGCAAAAGGAATTGGACTATCATTAATGATATGGTTTTATTTTTCATTGATCTATGACGGACTGATTTTATTCTTTCTGTTTTCATTTAACGATTTCCCATTGGAAAAACCGATACTTGCGCTCACATGCTTGAACCCTGTTGACCTTGGAAGAATATTGATATTGCTAAAAATGGATATTTCAGCATTGATGGGATTTACTGGCGCATTATATAAAGACTTTTTTGGAAGTGCATTCGGACTCATTTTTTCAATTGTAGTTATGAGTATTTGGATCATCATTCCAATGTTGTTTGCAATAAGAATTTTTAATAGAAAAAATTTATAATGGATAATAATAAACACGATATTTTAACAATAGCTGATGTTGAATTAATGGTAAATTCATTTTATCAGAAAACACAACATGATGAATTTCTTGGACCTGTTTTTAATGAACATATTGCCGATTGGGATAAACACCTTCCTGTGATGTATCAGTTTTGGAACAGCATGTTGTTGGCATCACAAACCTACAAAGGAAATGCATTTGAAAAACATGCTCACCTTCCCATTAATCCAACACATTTTGAGAGATGGATAGATATTTTTATCGAAAACCTAGACGAGCATTTTGCAGGTGAAGTTACTGAAAGAGCAAAATTCCTGGTAAAAAATGTTGCCATGAATTTCCAAATTCGATTAGGCCTTAATCTTAGTGACGAACAAATTAAAAAATACCAAACATCATGAAAACAATAATTTATTCCGCAATTTTATTATTCCTTTTTTCGTGCAATTCAAACACTAGTGAAAGCACATCAAATGAACAGCAAAAATTTTCAAACAATGATGAAATCGTGAATTCGGTGAAGGGTGCAAATGGTAAATATTTTTTAGACCAAACAACAGTTGGAAATATCCATCGATTTGAAAATACTGTTTTAAATTTCAGAGATATATCAAAAAAACGTTCTCCAAAAATTGATATCTATAATGAATTTTCAATCATCATTTCACGAAATGTGGAAGAGATTTCAAGTCAATGTAAAATGAATGGTGAAGGTCATGAGCTATTGAAAAATATTCTGAACAAAATTTCTGAACAAAATAAAACCATTTCTGGTACCGACCTGGAACAAGCTAAACTGGCATTTAAAAATATTTGTAATTTAACAGACCAGATTAACTCTGACTTTGATTATAGTAATTGAGTATTAAAATAACTTAAGCTTTTCTTTCTGCGTAAATCCGCGTATCTGCGAGAAAATTAATCCCAACATAAATCATATTCAATGTTGACACAGGTCAAATACTGAGGTGTTTGTTAAAACTACTTTCGTTATCTAAAATAATAACCATGAAAGACCTAAAAGAAAAAAACGTAGGAGAAATTGTTGCAGATGATTATCGCACTTCGGATATTTTTAAAAGCCACGGAATCGATTTTTGTTGCGGTGGTAAAAAATCCCTCCAAAAAGTTTGCGAAGAAAAACATGTTGATTTAGATCAGATAACAAATGAATTATTAAACATTAAAACTGTTTCATCAACTGCTCATCAATTCGATACATGGAAACTTGATTTCCTATCTGACTATATCATCAATACACACCATAGTTATGTTGAACGTGAGATGATGGTGATTTATGAATATGCAAAAAAAGTATCTTCAGTTCACGGACATCATTATACTGAAATGGTTGAAGTTGCAGAAATTTTTTATGATGTTGCAAAAGAACTTGTTGCTCACATGCGTAAAGAAGAAATGATTTTGTTTCCATACATTAAAGAACTGGCAAAGGCATTAGAAAATAAAACCACTATAGCAAAACCAGGTTTTATGAGTGTTGAAAATCCAATTCTCGCAATGATTAATGAGCATGAAACTGTTGGAGAAATGTTGCACAAAATTGATTCGCTAACCCATAATTACACTCCACCGGAAGATGCTTGTAATACTTTCAGAGTGCTGCTTGCTAAATTAAATGAATTTGAAAATGATCTTCATACTCATATTCATTTAGAAAATAATATTTTGTTTCCTAAGGCGATTGAGCTTGAAAAACAATTGATGATTTCTTAAAATATATTTTATTAACCCTTGCCTGCTTTGCCCCTTTTTACCTTGCTTATTTCGAGTTTAAAAACTTTAATAAATGCAATGGCTAAAAGTTATTCGCAAAGTTGGCAAGGCAATTTTATTAAAACTTCTTGGGATTAATCTTCGATGTTTGCAGTTCTTTTCAGAATCTGATGATCGAGAATGATGATCTTCTTTTTAACAAGGTCGAGCATTTTAATTTCCTGAAAATCTCTTAAAATCCTTACAACTGTTTCGATGGCCATACCGGTAAGACTGGCTATTTCTTCTCTTGTTAATTCAACATTTATCGACTTGTCGGCATTGATACCAAATGTTTCCTGCAAAATAAGTAATGCTTCTGCTAAGCGCTCTGAGGCACTTTTTTGTTGCATGTTCACACTTCTTTGTTCAGCTTGTTTTAAATCCAATGCCAAATGTGTCATCAGATTTTTTGATAGTTGCGCATTTTTTTCAATCAAACTCCACAACTTTTCTTTGGGTATAAAACATACCATCGAATCTTCAATTGTTTGTGCCGATGCTGAATAATTTTCGCCACAAATTAAGGAGCGATAACCAATGATGTCGCCATCTTTTGCGAGACGTACAATTTGCTCTTTCCCATCTCTTCCAACCATAACAATTTTTGCTTTGCCTTTGTGAATGCAGAACAAACCGTGGGTAGGATTATTCTCAGAAAAAATAATTTGTCCCTTTTTTACAAAATTGCTGTTCTTGTAATTGTTTAATTCGTGAAGGTCCTCTCTTTTAAGAGAACCAAAAACCGAAAGTGCCAATGACTGACAATTTACACAATCTGTTATTTCGTTTTTTAAATTATTTATCATATGAAAATCGTATTCAAATAAAGCAAAAATTATTGCTTTCCTCTCAATTTTACTTTATGAATTTTCATTGCCTTGTTCAAAGCCGATTCAATATAAACCTGAATGGAGAAATAAATTCCGTCATCTAAGTAACCATAATTTGAACTTCCTCTTCTATAAACTAAATCGCGATAACCTATAAATACGTAAGGCTCAATAGCAACATGCTCATTTAAAAAATAAGTATAGCCTAGTCTTGCAAAAACATCGTGTTCAAAATAAGAACGGTTTGGAATTCCAAAACTATAATCACCTTGTAAAAAAATATTATTAAAATAAAATCGAACCAATGGGCCGAGTCTCAAATTGGTGTTTGCCGTTCTTGCAAAATATTGATAATTGAGATACGCGCTTCCTCCTACCAAAAAACGATCAGTGAGAAATGTCCCATACATTGGGCTCATAAAAATTGTAGTAACGGTGTTTCCACCTGCATTGGTAATATTCTCGAGCCCTGTATTTCCTCCTAAAATATAATTTCCTTTTTCTACCTGCGCCAATATATGCTGTGAGAAAAAAATTAAAACAAAGAAATTAATGATGAAAATGCGGTTCATGAAAATGGATAAAGAAAATGCAAAGTATATTTAAAAAAATTAATCGTAAGATTAAAATTTAATCATTGATAAGTAGCTTAAAATAAAATAATGGATTGCGAAGTTTTGCTCTCAAATCTAAATCTTCAAACATGCAACTAATGGTTTCTCGAAGGGTTTTATTTTTGTTTGCTTTGTTCACCACAAAATTAAAAAGCCACGGATACTTACATAACTTTTGCATGGTATGACTTAACTTTAATTCGTCCCACTGACGAGCATAAAAATTATCATCAAAAGTTTTTAGGAACTCTGCATCAAAACGATTTTGCTTCACTGCATCAACAATTATATTTGCAGCCATCATTCCACTGTATAATGCATTACCTATTCCTTCTCCCGTAAACGGATCAATTAAAGAACCGGCATCACCTACCAACAAATATCCATTACCAGATAAAGGTCTTTTTTTAGAACCTAATGGCAATCCCCAACCTTGAATATTTCCAATAAGTTTTGCATTTTTAAACCTGTGTTTTATTGTTGGATTATTCGCAATTGCTTTGAGCATATCTTCTTTAAGATTCACCCGTTTTTTGCTCACACTACTACTCAACATTCCTGCACCAATATTTGCCTGTCCGTTGGGAAGTGGAAAAATCCAAAAATATCCGGGGAGCATATCTTCTAAAAAATGCAGCTCAATAAAATTTTGTGGATGCATATCTTCCACACCTTCATAATATGCACGAATTCCTGCACAATAATGATCGTTATCTTTTCTTATTCCTGCAAGTTTCTTTGCCACAATTGAACGATCTCCTTCTGCACCAATAATCAGTTTAGCGGTTGAAATCAGAGATTGTTCATCGCCTTTTTTACACCAAATATTAATTCCATTATCTGATCTTTCAACATCTGTAACTTCGGTTCCATCAATAATAGTTGCGTAATTTTTATCTAACTTCTTAAATAATTGGTAATCGAAATCTATTCTCTTAGCGATAAATCCGGGAGGATATTTTTCTTTGCTGATATCTTTTTTAAAAGGAATGTCGATTGATTTGCCATTTGGCGCTGCAAACTTTACTCCCCAACTATCAATAAATTGAGATGATTGTTTTGTAAACTCAGGAATGATGGCTGGATCAAGCTGATTAAGTACATAAACTGCCTTACCACTTAATGCATCACCACATACCTTATCTCTGGGAAAAATTGCCTTATCAATAATAGTATGAGGAATCTTATGTTGGGAAAGGAATAGCGAAGTTGAACATCCTGCCGGTCCTGCACCAATAATTACAATATCTGTTTCTTTCATTTCCACCTACAATAATAAATGAGTAAATCCGTAATCGCTATATTCAAAACCGAAATTATATTAAGACATTGTGTCAATGGCTTGATTTTTGGTAAATTCGAATCCTCAATTAAAAATTTTTATGCACCAATTTGAAACTATGCCACCCGATGCGAAAGCCTGGGTTTATGCTTCTAACAGAAAACTTACCACTGCCGAACAAGCAGAAATTATTGCCGGTGCAAAAGCTTTTACTGGGAACTGGACGTCTCACGGACAAAGCCTTAAAGCTGCCTTTGGAATTTTACACGATACCTTTTTAGTTTTAATGGTGGATGAACATTTTAATCCTGTTGGCGGTTGCGGCACTGATGATTCAATACATTTTATGCAAGAAGTTGAAAAAGTTTTTAACGTTAAACTGTTTAACAGATTACAAGTTGAATTGTTGCATGAGAATGAAATTATCATCACTTCAAAATCGGATGCAGCAAAGCTTTACAGCGAAAACACTATTTCCAACACTACTATTTTCTTTAACAAAACCATTTCGAGTAAAAAAGATTTCATTCATGATTTTCAAATCCCATTCAACAAATCATGGGCTTTTAAAGGTGTTGGTCAATCCGAAACAGTATAAATTTTAAGCAATTTATTTTGACAATGAAACTATTTGTCACTTATCTTGCTTATCTTATTTCAACTTAAAATATAACTACTAATAAAAAATAATGGCAGATATTAATTCAAACGACTTAGGTCCTAATAACGAGAATAACAAAAAACCGAATAAGTCTAAACTTCCCCAAATTCCAAAATTTAATTTTTATTGGATTTACGGAATCCTCGGAATTCTTTTATTGGGAATTCTTTACATGCCAAAAGATGTTGCCTTAAAAACAACATGGAATGATGTAAGAACAACAATGCTCGAAACTCAGGATGTTGAAAAAATCATTGTGATAAATAAAGAGCGCGCAGAAGTGTATATCAAAAAAGATGCGCTTAAAAATGATAAATACAAAAACCTGAAAACACGTGGAATGTTTGGCGAAGATGCAGGGCCACACTATTATTTCGAAATTGGTGATGTGAATCAATTTTCAAATGATTTGAATAATGCAAAAACAGATTACGAGAAAAAAAATGAAGGTCAAATTTTAAATATCCCTGTAGAATATATTACTCAGAAAAATTATTTCGGAGATATCTTGAGTTATGCATTACCATTTATTCTACTTATAGGAGTATGGATGTTTTTTATGCGAAGAATGGGTGGTGGCGCTGGTGGTGGTGGTGGTCAGATTTTCAATATCGGAAAATCAAAAGCAACTTTGTTTGATAAAGAAGCTCAAGTAAAAACAACTTTTAAAGATGTTGCAGGATTGGATGAAGCAAAAGTGGAAGTGATGGAAATTGTTGACTTCCTAAAAAATCCAAAAAAATATACCACGCTTGGTGGAAAGATTCCTAAAGGTGCTTTACTTGTTGGCCCTCCGGGAACTGGAAAAACATTGCTTGCAAAAGCTGTTGCCGGTGAAGCTGCAGTTCCTTTTTTCTCTTTATCAGGATCTGATTTTGTAGAGATGTTTGTTGGTGTGGGTGCATCACGTGTTCGTGACCTCTTCCGTCAGGCAAAAGAAAAAGCTCCATGTATTATTTTTATTGATGAGATTGATGCGGTTGGTCGTGCACGTGGAAGAAATATGATGCAAGGTGGAAACGATGAAAGAGAAAATACCTTAAATCAATTGCTTACCGAAATGGATGGTTTTGCTACCGATCTTGGTGTAATTATTTTGGCTGCAACAAATCGTCCTGATGTTTTGGATCCCGCTTTATTACGTCCGGGAAGATTCGACAGACAAATTTCTATCGATAAACCGGATTTAGTTGGAAGAGAAGAAATTTTTAGAGTGCATCTTAAACCATTAAAAATGGGAACCGATGCCGACCCAAAAAGATTGGCAACACAAACCGCTGGTTTTGCAGGAGCCGAAATTGCAAACGTTTGTAACGAAGCTGCTTTGATTGCTGCCCGTAAAAATAAAACTCAAGTTGAAATGCAAGATTTTCAAGATGCAATCGATCGTGTAATTGGTGGCTTGGAAAAGAAAAATAAAATTATTTCACCCGAAGAAAAACAGATCATTGCTTATCACGAATCGGGACATGCAATTGTTGGTTGGTTCCTTGAAGGACTTGATCCTCTTGTAAAAGTTTCTATTGTTCCTCGTGGAGTTGCGGCTTTGGGGTATGCTCAATATTTACCAAAAGATCAATACCTATATACCACCGTTCAAATGCGCAATATGATGTGTATGACACTAGGCGGACGTGTTGCTGAAGATATTGTGTTTGGAAGAGTTTCAACAGGTGCGCAAAATGATTTGGAACGTATCACTAAAATGGCATATGCCATGGTGAGCATTTACGGAATGAATGCTAACGTTGGTAATGTATCCTTTTACGATCCTAATAATGAATACGGTTTTACAAAACCTTATTCAGATAAAACTGCTGAGATGATTGATATCGAAGTGCGCAAAATGATTGACGAATGTTACGTTGTAACAAAAGAATTGTTGAACGAAAAACGTGAAATATTAGAAGATCTTTCTCAGATTTTATTGAAACGTGAAATATTATTCCAACATGATTTGGAAGAAATTTTAGGCAAACGACCTTTTGATTCAAAAAATGTTGAAGAAGTTCCTTTAGCGGTTGAAGTCGAAGAAGTAACATCAGAAACAATTGAAGTAAAAAACGAAACTTCAACAGAAACTGAAGTCAAAGAAGTTGACACAACTGATAATAAAACTGAATAGTAATTATTAAACGATAACAGAAAGCCTCGAAAATTTCGGGGCTTTTTTATTTTAAAATCCAATTAGAAAAAATTTGTGGTTAAAATTTAAACGCATGTTCTCATGTGAAAAAAATCATCAAAAAATATTTTTTGAAACACCATTTCAAAAAAAAACATAAATTGCCGCTGAGTGCAAGATAACACAACTTCCAAAGAAAAAATCCTCAAGAAAGTGAGGCAGGCTTTGATCTTCAAACAGAAGGCAAGATTTGCTAATATTGACCTCGACTCAAACCTTTATACTCAACCTCCACAGGAAGAATTGGTCATAGAAACTTTTGCTAAAAATCTTATCGACCTAAAAGGACAATTTGTTTTTTGTACCAATCGTTTTGATTGTATTGATAAACTCATCACTCTTTTGGATCAACGTAAATGGAGACATCTTTTTTGTTGGGAAGAAGAACTTCAATTTTTACTTAAAGATTCAGGAATATCTTTTGTTGAGAAATCAGGAGTTATTGAAAAAGTTCAGGCTTCAATTACAAGTTGCGAGGCTTTGATAGCCCGCACAGGAAGCGTGCTTGTAAGTTCAAAAAAGAATTCCCGAGAACTTACTATCTATCCTCCGGTTCATATTGTTATCGCAAATTCCTCGCAATTGGTAATGGAAATAAAAGATGGCCTGCAGATTTTGAAAAACCGTTATGGAAAAAATATTCCATCGATGGTTTCATTCATTAGCGGACCAAGTCGCACCAGCGATATTGAAAAAACATTGGTGATTGGCGCACACGGACCAAAAGAATTATTCGTGTTTTTAATTGACGACACGAAACATGAATAAATCAATCCTCTTTTTAGTTTTTCTTTTTTGCGCGAACATTTTTTTCTCACAAAAACTTACACCGAAAGATATTCTATTGAAATCAAAAGAAGCTTGCGAAAAAGTGAAAAGCGCTTCGTTTGATTCTGAAATGCATTTCAAATTTTTTAATCATAAAGATACAACTCTTTTATCAGGTCGATTAAATTTACTCAAGCTTGACACCAATGAATCAGGTGTGGTTGGGAGAATGAGTAAAAACAAAGGAACACAAATTTTACTGTTCACTAACCAAAGTGTATATATCAAAAAAAACAATATTTATATTGATACCATTGATTACAAAAGAGGATTCGAAGGAAATATTCATGATGAATTATTTAATATAAATTTTATAAAGCTTCTTCCATTTAAGGTGTTGGAAGAAAAAAGTAATAAGTATGAATTTATGGATACATCAAATTCAACATTTACAATTGGTGTTAAAATAAAAGATAGGAAAGAGGTAGATAATAATTACAGCGTTTATTGCATCGATAAAATGACAATGCTTCCTGTGAAATTTACAAATACAATGCATGAAAAGAAACAAGACATAATTCAATACTCACAAGTCACAATAACTAACCTAAGTATTAATGATGATTCAGCAAACTATTATCTCAACCATTTTAATGCAAAAGATTTTGATACTGTTAAATATGCTGAGCGTTATATAACACCAAAACTGCTTGATAGCAATACGTTTGCACCCGATTGGAAGTTTCCCGTATACGGAGTAAATGATAGTGTGAGTCTTTCACAATTTAAGGGGAAATATGTGCTGATGGATTTCTCATATATATCATGCTATCCATGTATGAAAGCTGTTCCTGCTATGGTAGATTTAACTAAACGAAATAAAGATAAACTAGTTGTACTTTGGATAAACCCTTTTGATAATGATGAAAAATTAAAAGATTTTGTATCAAAGAATAAAGTGAATTATCCTATTGTGAAAATACAACGAAGTTTTGCCGATACCTATCACGTGAGTGGTTACCCAACAATGTATTTAATTAATCCAGAAGGTAAAATAAAGTTTATACATGTTGGATTTGGATATGATAAAGAATATCAAAAAAAGTTTGTGACACGAATTGAAAAACTGATAAAAGAGTAAATTTTGACAACCAACAAAAAAATATATTTCGCTTCCGATTTTCATCTTGGTGTTCCAGATCATGCTTCAAGCTTGGTGCGCGAAAAAAAAATTGTGAGTTGGCTTGATTCTATCAAACACGATGCTGCAGAAATTTATCTTGTTGGCGATTTATTTGATTTTTGGTTCGAGTATAAAATTGTTGTGCCAAAAGGATTTGTGCGTTTACTTGGCAAACTTGCTGAATTAACTGATGCTGGAATTCCAATATATTTATTTCATGGAAACCACGATCTCTGGCAATTCGGTTATCTCGAACAAGAAATTGGTTGTACCGTTTATTCGAAAGAAATTGTGAAAGAATTTAACGGAAAGAAATTTTATATCGGCCATGGAGATGGCATTGGTCCGGGACAAACATTTTTTAAATTTTTATTGGCAGTTTACCGAAATTATTTTTTTCAAAGAATGTTTGCCTTCTTTCATCCAAGCGTTGGAATTACAATTGCAAATTGGTTTTCAAATCGCAGTAAAATTAAAAGTGATGAAATAAACAGCAAATATTATGGTGATGAAAAAGAGTATCACATGCAGTTTGCAAAAAAATATTTAGAGCTCGAAAAAGTTGATTACTTAATTTTTGGTCACCGCCATTTGCCAATGGATAAAATAATTGGAGATGCACATTTAATAAATTTAGGTGATTGGATTACCTATAATTCCTACGCAGTTTTTGATGGAGAGAAAGTTGAACTTAAAAAGTATGAATAGCTTAAAGTGTTCGGGATTCGGTGTTCGGGATTCAGTTGTTGGT
>Ga0194047_10001973_pt1 | contig 12016 bp, 10 predicted proteins | sample JunL225m_MetaG_2_FD_160070 | JGI IMG/M metagenome (GOLD analysis project Ga0194047, IMG submission 160070) | Anoxic zone freshwater microbial communities from boreal shield lake in IISD Experimental Lakes Area, Ontario, Canada - Jun2016-L221-5m | ecosystem: Environmental > Aquatic > Freshwater...
CTCCAGGGCCGTGATCTCGGCCTGCAGGTCGGCGAGGTGGCCGAAGGCGGCCTCCATCTCCTGCCAGAGCGTGCGGTCGGCGGCGAAGCGCACCTCCTGGGCCAGGTAGGCCACGCGAGTGCCGCGGGCGGGCGCGATGATGCCGCCGTCGGAGCCCTCCATCCCGGCGACGATCTTCAGCAGGGTGCTCTTGCCGGCGCCGTTGATGCCCACCAGGCCGATCTTGTCGCCCTTGGCGACCTGGAAGCTGATATCTTTAAAGATCAGCTCGGCACCATAGTATTTTGTCAGCCCGCCGACGCTCAGCAAGGTCATGAAATGTCACCTGTCCTCAATGTTCTTATGGTTCTGCTGCATTATGTCGAAATGCGCCGGGCCTGTCAACCGCCCGGCGATGTAGCCCTACTCGCGCACGGTCACCGTCGTCAGCACTAGGTTGGCGCCAGAGGAGAGGCCATCGGGGGCCATCGGCTCCCCAGTCGCGGCGTTGTAGAGGCCGATCTGAAAGCGGTACTCGCCGGGCGGCAGGGGTGGCATTGACATGTCGGCGCGGTCGATCACCAGCTCGCCCGGCCGCCAGCGCGAGGTCGGGTAGTCCGCGTAGCGCAGGGGCAGGTCGCGCTGGGCCACCTTGTTGCCGGCGGCGTCGAGGATATGGACAAACAGCGTGTAGTCTACGTCCATCTGCGCCAGTGCGCGCCAGTAGAGGTTAATCTGCACGGGCTGGCCGGGCTTGAGGGTGTGCGCGTCAGCGCCCTCCAGAGGCGAGATACGGGCGCGCGGCTCGCCGGTGCCGAGCTCGTAGCCGAGGAGCTGAACTCTGCCGCCAAAGCTGGCCGGGCGGCGGGCGAAGGGGATCAGCTCAGGGTGCGCGCCGAGGTCGATCAGGGCCCCGCCGGGGCCGGGCCGCACGCCGAGGTCGCGGTCGGGGAGCTGAAGGATGGCCTCGCCATAGCCGAGGACGCGCTGGTAGGCGGCCTGATCCTGCACGCTGTAGCGATCAGCGCTGAGCGCCAGAAAGCGGTAGCCGCGGGCGCGATACCAGTCGGCTGGGTGGGTGGCGAGCCACTTCACCGGCTGCACCGCCGGGTCTCCCGCCCACTGGACGGGGTTGAGCTCGACGGCGGCGAGCATGCCGCGGGGCTGCGCGCGCAGCTCCGTGGCGGCCTGCTCTAGGCTGTAGGTCTGGCCCCAGTAGCCGAGCAGCCAGGCGGATCCAGCGGCCTGCGGGGCGGTGAGCGCGAAAGCGATCAGAGGCGACGCCAGTTTATGCAGATCTCGCCCCTCCCTGAAAAACCCCTTGACCCAGTCGGTGATCGCCACGGCCCCGGCGGCGGCGATCAGGTACAGCGGCGGGAAGATCGGCAGCAGGTTGCGCAGAAAGTGAGTCGCCAGACTCAACAGCATCAGCAGGACGAGGATGATCGCCGCCAGGAGTATGGCGGACTGGCGCGGCCAGCGGCGGAGCAGTAGGGGCGTACCAAAGATGATCGCCAGACAGGCCGGCGGCATCAGGCCCTCGGCCCAGAAGAAGCTCAGGTAGCCGCCGATGTTCCAGCGGCCCTGGAAGTTGCCGTAGAGCCCCTTGCTGTAGCCGGCGGTGTCGAAGAGCAGATCGTGGATGAAGCTCGAGTAGTCGAGCAGGGCGTAGGGCGTAGTGACCAAAAACACCAGGCCGGAGAGCATGCCGGCGGCCACGAGCCGCACGATCTGGCCCGGCAGTCCGCGCCCGTCGTGGTCGCGCAGGTAGATGATCACCGCGACGACAAGTGCCCCGCAGACCATCACCGCATTATATTTGGTGCCACCGGCGAGGCCGATACCGATAGCGCCGAGCAGATAGCCGTGCCATGAGCCCTGCTGGGCTACCTGCCAGGCCCCGAGCAGAGTGATCGTCACCCAGAGGCCAGTGAGCGCGTCAGTGGTGATGTAGTGGCTATGCTCGATGTGAAAGCGCGAGACAGCCAGGGCGACGGCGGCGAGCAGGCCGACGCGCTGGTCGAACATCCTGGCCCCGAGGATGTAGAGCACGGGCGGGGTGATTGCCCCGAGCAGCGCGGTGACGGCGCGTAGCCACAGGTAGAGCTGCGGCTGCGTTGTGAAGAGGTAGGTCTTGAGGACAAGATCCTGGACAGACCCGTAGAGCCCGGCGGCGACACCCCACACTAGGTGCAGCCGGGCCGTTACGGCCAGCAGGTAGTAGTAGAGCGAAGGGTAGAGGAAGATGTGCGGGTTGAGCGAGCCATCCCGCACCATACGCAGGGCTACCTCAACCAGAGCGGGTTCGTCAGGGTGCTCGACATACGGCAGGCCCCAGTTGAGTGACCAAAGGCGCGTGACCAGGGCCAGGGCGAAGATCAGCAGCGGGGCAAGCCACGCGGCGCGGCGTGAAGGTATGCGCATGGCGTGCATTATACCGCCATCCCCAGCCTACCGTGTCCGCCGCATCACCTGACCGAGGCCGGTGTTATCATCGATTAGCCGCGGCTCGCCGAAGTACTCAACCGTGCCGGGGCCGCTGATGCTTGTGCGCAGCTGCTCGCTCACCCGCACCAGGGCGTCGGCGAAGCCATCGATTGTGACGGTAGCCCGCTGGCTCTCGAGGGCACCGCCATCGTAGGTACCGGCCCCCGTGAGGCTCACCGTCTGCTCGCGCACGCTGCCGGCCACCGTCACGGCATTCGCGCCGATGACGCGAACGCTGAGGGTGTCGCCGGAGAGACCCATGACCGTGATGTTGCCGGAGCCGCCGGCCATGATCGAGCGCAGCGAGCGCACCTTCAGGCGCATCTGGATGCCGAGTTTCGGACTCACGTTGCCCTTGGCGTAGATGCGCAGCGTGTCGCCGTCCACCTCACTGGCGATCATGGGCAGGATGTCGCCCTGGGCCTGGAGCGTCAGGCCCTCTTCATCGCCCTGGATGATCTCCAGGTTGCCGAAGGCACCGAACTCAACGGCGCTCACGCCGCTGACCGGGCGCTCCTCGCGGATAACCGGGCCGCTGCCCTCAACCAGCGCGCCTGGGTCATGGCCGAGCATGGCCGACCCGCAGCCGCTGAGCAGCAGGCCGAGCAGCAGGGCGATGACGCGGGCGGGCATTCGGGGCACGGCGGGCCTCCAATCGGCGCTGGTTATTTAAGCTGTGCTAACATGCACAAAGAATATAAGCTGCCAGATAGTATAGCGGCGGGCGAGGCGCGCCTTCGAGAAGAAGCCCTCACCGAAAGATGCGATCTCTTATCTACACACGCGAACCTACGCTCCCCATTGTGATAGAGCAACTGAAGGGCAATTCCTTGACACCGTCAGAATCGACGTGCTATACTCCGAGTGCGGCGATTATGATAGTAAACACTGATGAAACAGGCCTCAGCGACGCTATGAGCATCGACCGCAAAGAGCAGGGCACGACCCGACAAAGCATTTTGCAACTCCTACGCCGGCAGGGCCAGATGACAGCCCAGGAGCTGAGCGACGCGCTGTGCATCGGTGCGGTTGGGGTACGCCAACACCTTGCCATGCTCGATCGCGACGGGCTGGTGCAGGTCGCCGGGCTGCGCCGCAGCGTCGGGCGACCGAGCCACCTGTATATGCTCACGGCCGAGGCTGAGGAGCGCTTCCCAAAACGCTACGACCGCATCGCTCTCGACCTAATCAGCTATGTGGCCGAGGCAGGTGGCCCGTCCGCCGTCGAGGCGATCTTCACTCGCCGACGCGAGGTGATGGCCCACGATATGCGCCCACGCCTCGTCGGTCGGCCGCGCGCGGAGCAGGTGGCCGCCCTGGCAGCGATCCTCATCGAGCAGGGCTACATGTGCGAGCACGAGCAGCTGACCGACGGGTCGTTTATGCTCACCGAGTATAACTGTCCCGTCGACTGCATCGCCCGTCAGCACCCGCAGCTCTGCACTCAGGAGATGCAGCTCTACGAGGATCTGATCGGCGCGCCGATCGCGCGCGAGGGCACCATCGCCGAGGGCGGCCACTGCTGCCGCTACCGCATCCCCGCCTGACGGTCGCCCTAGAACCACTCATATCATATATTTGGTTGAAATTGCCAGCGGAGCTGGCAATTTCAACCAAATATATGATCATCATCAGGGGCTTGCCGCCCCAGACCTCTATACCGTAAAGGAGAACCCCAATGACGTTCGAACTCCCGCCACTGCCGTATGACTACACCGCCCTCGAGCCCCACATCGATGAGGCGACGATGCACTTCCACCACGACAACCACCACAACACCTATGTCACCAACCTGAACAACGCCCTGGCCAGTCACCCCGACCTACAGGGCAAGAGCCTTGAGGCGCTGATCAGCGACCTTGACGCCATCCCCGAGGCCATCCGCACGGTGGTGCGAAACAATGGCGGCGGACACTGGAACCACAGCTTCTTCTGGGACATCCTCGGCCCCAATGCCGGTGGCGAGCCCAGCGGCGACCTGGCCGCCGCCATCGCCAACGCCTTCGGCAGCTTTGCCGAGTTCAAGGATAAGTTTAAGGCCGCCGGCCTTGGACGCTTCGGCTCCGGCTGGGCCTGGCTGGTCGCCGCAGCGGATGGCAGCCTGTCGATCTCCAGCAGCCCCAACCAGGATAGCCCGGTGATGGAGGGCAAGACGCCCATCCTGGGCCTAGATGTCTGGGAGCACGCCTACTACCTGAAGTACCAGTTCAAGCGCCCGGCCTACATCGACGCATTCTGGAATGTGGTGAACTGGGCCAAGGTGGCCGAGCTCTACGCCGCCGCCAGAGGGTAGGGGTCGATAGAATCGAAACGGGGCGCGGCTGTAGTCGCGCCCCGTTTCGATTCTATCGACCTCGTACGTCGTCGATACGCACCTATTCCCCGACATACCCGGTATATCGTCAAGAGGTGTGGTGCCTATTACGCCGCCGCAGATCGCACAAAACGCTTGTGCTATACGAACTGAAGTGCTATGATAGTATCGCATGTCCGAGGCCGGCCCGTCGCGTTGACAGGGCACCTCCCCTATAGTAGAGTAATGAAGGAGCAAGCACGAGTGGCTACGAACAACGGAGGAGCGCCCGCAATGGCTATCTCGCCTGAAAAGGAGAAAGCCCTGGCTGCCGCCATGACCCAGATCGATCGCAAGTTCGGCAAGGGCTCGATCATGAAGATGGGCGAGGCCAGCGCGCGGCTGGCGATCGATGTCATCCCGACCGGCGCGATCGCCCTGGATATCGCGCTGGGCGTGGGCGGGCTGCCGCGCGGTCGCGTGATCGAAATCTTCGGCCCGGAGAGCAGCGGCAAGACGACCCTAGCCCAGCACATCATCGCCGAGGCGCAAAAGCTCGGCGGCATGTGCGCGTTTATCGACGCCGAGCACGCCTTCGACCCAATCTACGCGCGGCGCTGCGGGGTAAACATCGACGACCTGCTTGTCTCACAGCCGGACACCGGCGAGCAGGGGCTCGAGATCTGCGAGACTCTGGTGCGTTCCAACGCCCTCGACGTGATCGTGATCGACTCGGTTGCGGCGCTGGTGCCACGCGCCGAGATCGAGGGCGACATGGGCGACTCGCTGCCGGGCCTGCAGGCCCGCCTGATGAGCCAGGCCCTGCGCAAGCTCTCCGGCGCGATCCACAAGAGCCGCACCGTGGTGATCTTTCTCAACCAGCTACGCATGAAGATCGGCGTGATGTTCGGCTCGCCCGAGACGACGACCGGCGGCCAGGCGCTAAAGTTCTACGCCTCGGTGCGCCTCGACATCCGACGCATCGAGACGCTCAAGCAGGGCCAGGAGGCGATCGGCGCGCGCGCCCGGGTCAAGGTCATCAAAAACAAGGTCGCCCCGCCCTTCCGCCAGGCCGAGTTCGACATCCTGGCCAACGAGGGCATTTCCCGCGAGGGCAACATTATGGATGTCGGCGTGGAGATGGGGATCATCCGCAAGAGCGGGGCTTGGTTTTACCTCGGCGAGGATCGCCTCGGCCAGGGCCGCGAGAACGTGCGCGAGTTCCTGAAAGAGAACAAGACCCTCACCGACGAGATCGAGCGTCTGGTGAAGGCCCAGGCGCTGACAAACGCCACCGCCAGCGCCATGCCAACAACGGCGACGGCCAGCGATGACGATGAAGATGGCCTCTTCGAGGAGTAGCGGGGAAATCCGAAAGCTGAAAGCTGAGAGCTGAAACGGCGCGCTACAGACGTGGCACGTTCAGCTTTCGGCTTTCAGCTTTCAGCTTTCAGCTTTTTGAAATGCCCACAGGTACGATCACCGCGCTGCGCGCCCAGGCCAACGACAGCCAGCGCATCAATGTATTTCTCGACGATGAGTTCGCCATCGGGGTCAGCATGAACACGCTGGCCCGCGAGGGCCTCGCTGTCGGCCAGCAGATCGATGCTGAAGCCTGGGCGCGCCTTGAGTCTACTGAACAGGCCGACCGGGCCGCCCAGGCCGCGATACGCCTGCTAGAGGCCCGCCCCCGATCAATCGCCGAGCTGCGCCAGCGCCTCCGCCGCAAAGAGATCCCCGCCGCCGCCATCGACGACGCTATCGCGCGCCTGTCAGAGCTCGGGCTGCTCGACGACGCCGCATTCAGCCGCCTCTGGGTCGAGAACCGCCGCAGCTTCAGCCCCCGCGGCAGCCTCGCCCTACGCGATGAGCTGCGCAAGAAGGGGGTCGCCCGCGACCTGATCGACGCCGCCCTCGCCGATGAGGGCGAGGGGGCCGCCGCCGAGCAGGAGGCCGAGCGCGCCCGCGCCCTCGCCCGTGGCGCCCTGCGCCGCTACGCCGATTCCCCCGACCGTTTCAGCTTCCAGCGCCGCCTCGGCGCCTACCTCCAGCGCCGCGGGTTCACGTTTGACACCATCCGCCCCATCCTCGACAAACTCTGGGCTGAGCTACAGGCGGCGAGGGAGGAGGAACAGCCAGAGGAGGGTGCGTAAGAGCGTTGCAACAGCCCCAGAATATGCCAGATGACCAGCAGATTATCTGCGTACAGTTGCTATAATAGTATCCGGAAAAGGAGCCCCCCGTGCCCGATGTGCAGTACCTTGGACATTCCTGCTTCCGCCTGCGTGGACGCGACGGCACCGTCCTCTGCGACCCATACAGCCGAGCTATCGGCATCGACCTCGGTCGCCCCTCGGCCCATATCGTCACCGTCAGCCACAACCACGCTGATCACAACAATGTCGCGAGCGTTAAGCCGCTGCGCGAGAAGATCTTTGTAATCGACGGCCCCGGCGAGTATGAGGTCAGCGGCGTGCTGATCACCGGTGTCCGGACCGCCCACGACGCCCAGAAGGGCGCCGAGCGCGGCTTCAACACGGTCTTCGTGATTCACCTCGACGACATTGTCTTCTGCCACCTCGGCGACCTCGGCCACGAGCTGACCCAAGCCCAGCTTGATGAGATCGGCGATGTTGATGTACTCTTCGTGCCAGTTGGCGGCGGAGAGACGATCGGCCCGGTCGAGGCAAATAATGTTATCGGACAGATCGAGCCGAGGATCGTTGTGCCTATGCACTACGCGTCGGCCCAGCTTTCGTTCGAGTATGACCTAGTGCCGCTAGAGAAGTTCACCCACGAGCGCGGCATCAAAGAGATCGCCCCCGAGGATAAGCTCGTCATCACCACCGCGAACCTGCCGCCCGAGGGCGAGAGCACCCGCGTGGTGGTTCTGCGCGCGGTGAATGAGTGATCGCCAGGAAGATGACACGCTGATGACAGGCACACATGGCCGGTAAAAGGCCCGGCGATGTGCGTTTGTACCTATAGATCAGTGGCCGGAGGGAGAGCTCAGGCAACCGCATCATTATGTAATAGATGAAGCAATCAGTACTATGGGTCTGGATGAGGCAAACAGATAGTAGAGCCACACAACCGTCTCTATGGCTGGTGTGGAACTTGTTCACAAATAGCTATGGGAACAATCACTCACCTAATGTGGACGTTTGTGTGGGTCGGTGCAACCGTTCGGTTGACCGACCCACTCTTTATTTGAGTCTATCAGCTGTAGTGGGGGGCACTCGCAACCTACGGCGAAGGCAATCGTGCGAGGGCAGCAGCGGGCGAGCGGTTAGTGATATCCACACAAGGAGAGGAGATTAGGTGAATATGGCGAAGTACATCTTTGTAACGGGGGGTGTAGTCTCCTCAGTCGGCAAGGGCATCAGCGTCGCATCGATCGGGTGCCTGCTCAAGAGCCGCGGCCTGCGGGTATCAGTCCTCAAGCTTGACCCCTACCTGAACGTTGACCCGGGCACGATGTCGCCCTACCAGCACGGTGAGGTCTTCGTCACCGAGGATGGCGCGGAGACCGACCTCGACCTCGGGCACTACGAGCGGTTCATCGACGAGAACCTCTCGCGCCTGAGCAATGTGACCACCGGACAGATCTACTCTGCGGTGATCCAGAAGGAGCGCCGCGGCGACTATCTGGGCGGCACGATTCAGGTGATCCCGCACATCACCGACGAGATCAAGTCGCGCATCGCCGCCGTGGGGAAGACGAGCAACACCGATGTGGTGATCGTTGAGATCGGCGGCACGGTCGGCGACATCGAGAGCCTGCCCTTCCTTGAAGCCATCCGCCAAATGCGCAAAGAGTATGGCCGCGACAACGTGCTCTACATCCACGTCACCCTGCTGCCCCATATCGGCTCAACGGATGAGCTGAAGACCAAGCCGACCCAGCACTCGGTCATGGCCCTGCGCGGCGTCGGCATCACCGCCGACGTCATCCTCTGCCGCGCCGACTTCGCGATCTCTGAGGACATCCGCGACAAGGTGGCCTTCTTCGCCGACGTGGACGCCCGCGCGGTGATCCCCGTCCAGACGGTGGACTCGATCTACGAGGTGCCGCTGGTGCTGGAGGAGGCCGGCCTAGGCGAGTATCTGTGCGACCGGCTCGACCTGGAGTGTGCGGCGCCCGACCTGACCGCGTGGGTCGAGCTGGTGCAGCTGATCAGGCAGCCGAAGCGGGTGGTGACGGTGGCCCTGGTAGGCAAATATGTGGAACTGCGCGACGCCTATATCAGCGTGGTGGAGGCCCTGCGCCACGCGGGCCTGCACCAGGAGCTCGACATCGACATCCGCTGGGTGCCGGCCGAGCAGATTGAGCGCGATGGCCCGGAGCGGCTGCTGTCGAACGTGTACGGCATCGTCGTGCCGGGCGGCTTCGGCGACCGGGGCATCGAGGGCAAGATCATGGCCGCCGACTATGCCCGCACTAACAACATCCCATACCTGGGGCTGTGCCTGGGCATGCAGTGCGCCACCATCGCCTTCGCCCGCCATGTGATCGGCAGCAGCGATGTGAACAGCACCGAGTTTGAGCAGAACACGCCACACCCGGTGATCGACCTGATGTCCGACCAGCGTGACGTGACGGAGAAGGGCGGCACGATGCGCCTGGGTGTCTACCCATGTACGCTGGTCTCCGGCACGCGGGCGGCAGAGGCGTACGGGGCCAGCGAGGTGATGGAGCGACACCGCCACCGCTTCGAGTTCAACAACGCGTACCGCGCCCTGCTGGAGGAGGCCGGCTTCGTGATCAGCGGGCACTCGCCGGACAACCGCCTGGTGGAGATTATCGAATTGCGTGACCACCCCTGGTTTGTGGGCAGCCAGTTCCACCCCGAGTTTCTCTCGCGCCCGAACCAACCCCACCCGTTATTCCGCGAGTTTGTCGCCGCCGCCGCCCGCACCCTGCGCGCCGGCGAGGTGCAGCAGCTGCGCCTGAGCGACTCTGAGGATGCCACCTCGGTGCAGGCATGGGTGGCGATGGAGATGTCGTAATTATCGTTATTGGTGTGTATCAGATGCACGAGGCGGTTGGGCATCTGCCCAACCGCCTTGTGCATCTGATACACACAATAGCGGGCTTGGAGATACTAAAAAGTGACTATTGCGGATAAGTAAAAAAGGCGTATAATATGAGACTATCTGGGACGGCTTTGGCACACGCGAAACGGCACACTCGGCTCCTTCGATCCCCTGGCGGGACGGGATCGGCGAACCTGCTCGCTACCCAGGCGCGGACCAACCTCGGCGTTAGACCCATTTCAAGGAGTGGCGAGCCATGAGCTTCGCGGACAAGACCCTGACCTGTCGGGACTGTGGGATGGACTTCGTATTTACCGCTGGCGAGCAGGAATTCTACGCATCGAAGGGATTTGTGAACGAGCCGACGCGCTGCCCGTCGTGCCGGCAGAATCGCAAGTCGCAGATGAGCTCGGGCGGCGGCTCCCGTGAGGATCGTCCGCCGCGCTCCTCATCGTCCTCATCGTCCTACGCCCCGGCGGCCCCACGTGAGCGCGTGTCGTACAAAGTCACCTGCGCCAACTGCGGCCAGGAGACGACGGTGCCTTTCGTCCCCCGCGGCACCAAGCCCGTCTACTGCAGCGACTGCTTCGACCAGATGCGCGGGGGTGGGGCAGGCTCGCGTCCACGCTACTAGCGAGACTCTCAGAACACAACAACGGGGCGCAGCCGTAGCTGCGCCCCGTTGTTGTGCGAGCAGATCGGACTACTCCAGATAGTCACGCAGGTGCTGGCCGACGTCGGGGCTACGCAGGCGGCGCAGGGCCTCGGCCTCGATCTGACGAGCGCGCTCGCGCGTCATGCCAAGGGCCCGGCCAACCTCCTCTAAGGTGCGCCGGCGACCATCCACCAGGCCATAGCGCAGGTCGATGATCCGCCGCTCGCGCTCGTTGAGGTGATCCAGGGCCGCCGAGAGGTCGCGGCGGAGGAGCTGGGCGGAGGCAAAGTCGCCGGGCGTGGGGAGATCGTCATCGGGCAGGAAGTCGCCCAGAGTATGCTCGCCCTCATCGCCCACCGGGGTCTCTAGAGAGACCGGGCGGCGTGCCGCCTCAAGCACGCGCTCGATACGATCAACCGGCTGGCCGAGGGCGATGGATATCTCCTCGGCGGTGGGCTGGCGCTCCAGCGACTGCGAGAGCCGCTCGGAGGTGCGCTTAACCTGGCTGACCGACTCGCTCATATGCACGGGCAGGCGGATCGTGCGGCCCTGCTCAGCGATCGATCGGGTGACGGCCTGGCGGATCCACCAGGTGGCGTAGGTGCTAAAGCGGTTGCCCTTACGGTGGTCAAACTTCTCGACGGCGCGCATCAGGCCGATATTGCCCTCCTGGATCAGGTCGAGCAGGGAGAGTCCGCGGCCGACATACTTCTTGGCGATGCTCACCACCAGGCGCAGATTCGCCTGGATCAGGTGGCGGCGCGCGTCGTTGCCGCCATCCACATCGCGCTCAAGCGCGCGGCGCAGGGAGAAGCTGAGATCCTCGGGCGACAGCAGTCGCTCCTCAGCGGCGTCGCCGCGCTCGATCCGCTCAGACAGCTCGACCTCCTCGCTGGCGGTGAGCAGACACACCCGCCCGATCTCCTGGAGGTAGTGCTGGACGGCGTCGGGCGTGGGCTCGACATGCTTTGTATTCTCAATGATATCGCTGACCATATCATCACCCTCGGCCAGCCGCTCGACATCCGAATCGTGATCCATTTCCGACGAATCGGAGATTCCCCAGAGCGTTTTAGTTCGCTTGAGCATCGGTTCTGTGCTCCTAGCCTAACTGTAAGAGACACAAGACGGCCCCTCCCCGAAGAGGAGGAGCTGCGCCCTCTGAGCAGGTCTTCAGTTGCACTCAACAAAGCGGGGTTAAGCGCGTGACGGGCACCGGATTGCGGGTATTATGTGCGCAGCCTGTGAGGCTGATAGTGCCATAAAAAGTATAGATATAATAACGCAATTTGTCAAGTATTGGTTTTCGGCAACTAGTACAGGTTTCCGGGGATTCGTACTGAGCTGTCGCTACGCCCAGCCAGCGCAAATTCGGTCGCCGGGTTCCGGTGGCCAGCCGCCGGAACCCGAGTCGCGGATGCAGACTCAGCATACATGGGCTAAGGCCATAGCTCACAAGTTAAGGTTTCCACGATCTTGTCAAGTGACCCACTATCGACCTATCGATATATCGCTACCGCGCGTTGACACCGGTACGTTCTCGGCTAGACTGGAGGCATGAGCGA
>Ga0194047_10001975_pt1 | contig 12010 bp, 13 predicted proteins | sample JunL225m_MetaG_2_FD_160070 | JGI IMG/M metagenome (GOLD analysis project Ga0194047, IMG submission 160070) | Anoxic zone freshwater microbial communities from boreal shield lake in IISD Experimental Lakes Area, Ontario, Canada - Jun2016-L221-5m | ecosystem: Environmental > Aquatic > Freshwater...
CGGGTTCATGATCGATTGGTCAGAATCAGTCCAAGGTTGGAAAAGATCAGGGTGGTAAATGTGAGCGCCCGTATTTTCTGTTCACTTTCTCCCAGATAAAGTGATAAGCCGAAAACGCCGATGACTATTGCCAGCACAATACATCCTTGCAACAGGCTTATGAACAAGGTATGGCGACTGAACAGGGATTGGCTGGAATCTCGGGGGGCTCGGTTCATGACGTTTGCCTCCTCTTTTTCGGCTTCGAAAACGGTGGAACATGCCGGATCGATGATCAGCTGCAAAAAAGCGATATGGGCCGGCAGAAGTACCATCGGCAGGTGAAATAGTGCTGGAATCAGGGAGAGTCCGGCGATAGGAACGTGAATGGCAAAGATGTAGGCAATTGCTTTTCGGATGTTGTCGTATATCCTGCGACCAAGCTTCACTGCTTGTACTATGGAGGAAAAATCGTCATCGAGAAGGACAATTGCTGCGGACTCTCAGGCAACATCGGATCCTCGTGCTCCCATCGCGAGGCCAATATTGGCTGCTTTCAGGGCTGGCGCATCATTAACCCCATCTCCTGTCATGGCGACAATCTCATTGTTGGCTTTAAAGGCATGAACAAGACGCAGCTTCTGCTCTGGAACGACACGGGCAAATATGTTAACGTTCTTGATGCGCTCTTGCAACTCTTGATCAGTCATGGTCTGAAATTCAGGGCCGGTAATGAATAAATCCGGATTTTTCAGTCCTATTTGTCGTGCAATAGTACAGGCGGTGCCGGCATAGTCACCGGTTATCATCACAATTCGGATGCCGGCTTTATAGCATTCGGCGAGTGCGGATGGCACTGATGAGCGTACTGGGTCAGAAAGTCCTATAAAACCGAGAAATTCGAAGGGGATGTCGTGCTGTTTACCTGCGAAATCGGGAGTTGGGCAATATGCACTGGCGACGCCGAGTATTCTCAAGCCTTCATCTGCCATTACCTCTATCAGTTTGGTCATTCTGGCTGTCTGCTCTTCATCAAAATGACACAGATTGATGATGGCTTCTGGTGCGCCTTTAGCGGCGATGATGCAGGTGTCGCTTTCTGGTGATTTCCAGGCTCGTGACACTGAGAGTTGCTCTTTGGAAAGGGGGAATTCATGCAGGAAGTCCAACTGCTGATGGATGAGTTTTTGCTGGTCAAGGCGCTGATCTGCAAGCATCTTGATCGCCTTTTCCATGGGGTCGAAGGGGTTAAGCTGGCTGGCAAGGGTTCCGAATTCCAGCAAGGCATGAAACTTTTCTGGAAGGGTAGCTGATAACGTCTTATCGACATCAATAAAATCTTCTCCGGAAAAGAGCTTTTTCACGCTCATTCGGTTCATGGTCAGCGTTCCGGTTTTATCGACACAAAGAACCGAAGTGGCGCCCAGTGTTTCGATGGCTGGCATTTTTCGGGTGAGCACCTGTTTTTTGGAAATACGCCAGGCGCCCATGGCAAGAAAGATGACCAGGACAACGGGTAGTTCTTCAGGCAAAATTGCCATCGCGAGGGTTATGCCGGTCAGCACTCCATTGAGCCAATCGGCATGAAGAATTCCAAAAAACGTTATGACCAAAAAGCACAATGAGATGCCGAGTATAGAGAGTATACGTACCCATTGGCTGGTCTCTTTTTGCAAGAGTGTCTCTTCCTGGCTGAGGGTTTGAAGAATTTTGCTAATTTTGCCTAACTCGGTTTTTACTCCGGTTGCATAGACCCTTGCAATACCCTGGCCTTGAACAACCATGGTGCCGGAATACATGAAGTTCTCTTCGCTCTTGCTCACGGGAACAGATTCTCCGGTAAGCAGAGATTCGTCGACCAAGAGATTCAAACTTTGGAGAATTTCGGCATCGGCAGGAATCCTGTCTCCCTCACTGAGGATCAAAATGTCGTCACGAACTACTTCTCGTCCGGCAATCCTCCTTTCTGATCCATCTCGAATGACTAATGCGCGAGGACTCGACAGGTCGCGCAACGCTTCGAGTGCATGTTCTGTTTTGCGCTCCTGGTACAGGGTCAGAGCGACAACAAAGAAGACAAAGGCCAGAAGCATAAGGGCTTCCTGAACATCACCCAGCACCATATAGACTGCTCCGCATGCAAACAGCAGCAGAAACATTGGCTCTCGTATAACGTCAACTGCTGTTGAAAAAAAACCTTTCCGTACTGAAGCGGGTATTTCGTTATAGCCTTCGGTAACAAGTCGGGTTGCGGCTTCTGTTTCTGAAAGTCCTGTAAAACTTTGGGATTTCAATTGGTTATGCACGGCATTTCCTGAACTTTTTTCCTCAATATTCTGAAGCATATTCACTCTTTAGCGCCTTTGATCTCGAGTAATTGTTCTCTGAATGTCTCTTCATATATTTCCCAGACGGTCATGAAAAGAGCTGCGATAATGGGGCCGATAAATATCCCGAAAACGCCGAAGAGGCCTATCCCGCCTAACGTTCCAAAAAATATGAGTAGTTCATGCATCTGGGTGTCGCGTCCAACCAGAATGGGGCGTAAGATGTTATCAATCGGGTGGACGATGATAGTGAGGAATAAAAAGAGAGAGATGGCCTGAAGGTAGAGGCCTGATGCAGCAAGATAGATGATAAAGGGAATCCAGATGAGAACCCAGGTTAATGGGGGGCCAAGGACGGGTAACATGAGGAGCACTGACATGATTGCTCCCCAGAAAAAGGCGTTTTCAATTCCTGCAGCATGAAATGCGAGCCCTGAAAGCGTGCCTTGTAGCAAACCCAAGGCCATGCATCCTTTTATGGTTGCCCTGGTGACTGAGAGAAATATGTCAAGCAATCGACGCGAATCTGCATGGGACAGGGGAAGACAGGAGAGGATTTTTTCCAGAATCTGATTGCAGTCCCTGATAAAAAAGAACATGACATAGAAAAAAATCAAAAGCAGAACGAGGTCTTGAACCGCGGAGAGGGTAAACGATGAAGCGTATTTGAAAAGAATGGATCCTGCCTGTCCGGAAATTTCCCCTGCTTTTTGCAAAATTTCCCCTCGGTAGAGCTCAAGTTCATTGTAAAACGGGAGGGAGCGAAGATGCTGCTGAAAAACTGCTGGTTCAAGGAACTGCTGCTGCATCCAGGGTACGGCGCTTCGGCTTATCTGGGCGGCGTTCAGGCTTTTTTTCCCTTTAAACCAGCTTGAAAATCGATGGAATATCGGCATCGCCAGCGCGGAAGAGATTGCTGCGAGAAAAATAGCCAGAAGAAAGTAGCGAATCATGGCTACAAATAATACCGAAATGAACAGAACAACCAGAAGAAGAACAACTTTGCTTTCTTTTATTCTGTCCATGATGTTTTCAGGATCTTTATCCTTTCCTTTTTGCCTTTCATATCCGTTTTTATAAACTAACACAGGCATATTAAGGTTGCCTTAAGCGATGCTTAAAATTCACTTAAATCGCATGGTATCATTCAAGCCAGGAAGAGCTGGTGGCACTCTCTTCTGGCGGACACTTGCAAGATGTTATAGGCATTGATGCTGTAACTCATGCCGCCATTGCTCATGAACTAAAAGTTGTCGGGATTCGTCGGGGGTATCAGGGAATGATTGAAGGGGATTTTATTCCCCTGAAAGCTTCTGATGTCAGCGGCATTCTTCAATTGGGTGGAACCATGCTTAAAACAGCCAGGAGTGCTGCATTCAGAACTCCGGAGGGTCGTGAACTGGCTTATCAACAATTGAAAATAAATGATATTGACGCAGTTGTTGTTATTGTCGGAGACGGTTCTTTTACCGGAGCTTTGGAGATGTCACTGGAATTCAATATTTCGTTTGTCGGCATTCCTGCCACCATTGATAATGATATGTATGGAACGGATTATACCATTGGCTATGAAACTGCATTGAACTCCGTTGTGGAAGCTGTTGATAAAATCAGAGATACTGCTCGTTCACACGGACGAATTTTTTTTTGTTGAAGTAATGGGTAATGAAGCGGGATTGCTTGCATTGAATAGTGGTATTGCCTGTGGAGCTGAGGTCATTTTAATTCCTGAATCGAAAGATCAGCATGACGAACTGGCAAAATTTTTGAGCAAAGGATACAAAAACAAGGAAACCAGCGGTATTATTATTGTTGCTGAGGGAGATGAAACTGGAGGGGCTATGAAAATTGCCGAAAAAGTGCGAACAGAACACCCTGATCTGGATGTCCGTGTCTCAATTCTTGGTCATATTCAACGTGGCGGGAGTCCAACAGCAAAGGATCGCGTGAATGCGACCAGAATAGGGGTCGCTGCTGTTGAGGCATTGCTTGATGACCAGAAAAGCATTATGATAGGACTCTGTAATGAAAAAATTGTTCAGGTTCCCTTTAATAAAGCAGTGAAGCTAAATCACAGTATCGATTTCAATCTCCTGGAAATTCAAAGGTTGATGAATTGTTAGGCATTGAAGCACAACTTGATTCTCCGTTAAAATCGATCGCTGATATCAACACGAATGACATGAACGAACTACGAAAAATACTGGAGACAATGGTCAGCCGGTAAATTTTTAATGACGACAGCCTCGTCGCCTCGCTATAACAATCCTGTTATTTCTCAGATTTGACTTCCCCGCCGGGCTTTATTACCCCTTCAGCAGCGGGTTACTTCACCGCCCCGCCAACGCCTGCATCATTGCGTGCTGCATCGCGCTCGCTCCGCATCTTTTCTGCCTGCTGCTCATAGCGACTGCGCTCCTCATCGATCAGCTTCCGGCGCACTCGCACCTGCACCATCCCTGCAGTTCTCGCCTTGACAGCTCCCTGCCTAGCCCTCTGCAATTCTCTGTTCATCTTATTCAACCTTTATCTTTTTTGTTACTCAATCTTTATTTATTTCCTTACATTTTATTGTTTCTTATTTGAAATAAAATGTTATGACCTATGAAACTCCTGCCTCTTTCGTTGCTGCAGTTGTTTATGCCAAAACTACTTGGCATTGATGGTGATGCTGCTGGCGGCGGCTCCCCTGCTGCTGCCTAACAACCAAATGAGATCGAACAAGACTGCCACCGCCACTCCAACACCATGCCAAGACTCCACTACGAAGCGCTTCACAGAAAATGATCCCGACAATAGCTTCGCTTTGTTTACCGTCGAAAAGTTCTTTTAAGTCGGAAGATATTCAGCGTATTCGTACAGAGATTTTTGTCGATGACAGCATGAATCTTGCGTAATTTAGTGGTGCGGTTATTTCTTATATGGCTGAAAATAACTCTCAATAATAGTTTCAATTACCCTATGATTATCGAACAGTTTCGTACAGGCGGTGACAGGAATTTCGGTTATCTTGTCGCCGATCAGGTTTCAGGTGAAGCCATGGTGATTGATGCCTCATTTAATCCGGGGATGATTGTCCGGTTTGCTGCTGACCATGGTTTTGTCATCCGCTTTATTTTTTCGACGCATGGTCACGACGATCATACCAATGGAAATGCTGCCATCATGCATCTGACTGGTATCACTCCCCTTCTCTACGGTGAGATCTGTCCCCTTACAGGGATCAAGGTGAGCGATGGTGCGTCGATTCCTCTTGGCGCTCTTGAAGCCCGAATTCTCCATACGCCAGGGCATACCATGGACTCTCTCTGCATTCATATCGGTGATGCTCTCTTTACCGGTGATACCCTTTTTACCGGAAAGGTCGGGGGAACCGGCAGTGAAGAACAGGCTTTACTGGAATACCATTCACTGCATCACAAACTCATGGTGCTGCCTGATCTTACTCAAGTTTATCCAGGACACGATTACGGTGTTGCCCCACTCTCGTCTATCGGCCATGAGCGCTCATCAAATCCCTTTCTGCTTCAGAAGGATTTCAATGCTTTTTTCCAGTTGAAACAGAACTGGGCGGCCTATAAAAGAATTCATGGTATCGCATAATTTCTGTTTTGAGCGGGTCGCTCTTGCAATTATGTTGTTTTTTTTTATAAATTAATTCCTTGTGCCAGATTTTATGGGTGCTGGCTGACGTACCCCCGCCTTATTCAGCTTTCAAAGATAATATAGGTGCGCTATTCTTGGTTTTACGTAAGCATTAATAGTGACATTCTGTGTTTTTATAATATTTAAGCAACCTGACGACTATGGATCAGCTTATAACATTAAGGACGCTGCCGGTTTCTGCTCTCATGCAGAAGGAATTTCGAATTATTAAAGGAAGCTGTACTGTTGCAGAAGCGCTTCAGATTATGAAAAAAAGTAATGAGAGCGGCCTTATTGTAGAACCGAGAAATGAGGATGACTGCTATGGTATTGTTACTGAAAAAGATATTCTTGAAAAAGTAATTGATCCCGGTGAAGATGTTCATCGCGATCCCTGGAATACTCCTGTTTTTCAGATCATGAGCAAGCCGGTTATCAGTGTCAATCCCGGTCTCAGGATAAAATATGCTCTTCGCCTGATGAAAAGAACCAATATCAGGCGCCTTACCGTTATGGAAAACAATAAGGTTTTGGGTGTCCTGAATATGACTGATGTGCTTCATGCTGTCGAGGAGCTTCCGGTTCATGACAACCATGTCGCTATGTAAAAGTTCCGTGCATTGTCGTCGACGGTTTGAGTAAACGATACATGATGTGTTTTCCAGTGCACTCAAATTCGTGTCAGGTGTAAAAATTTCCGGCAGTCAGGTTCTCTTGTACTGCATTCCTCAGTAATACCAGAAAGACAATTTCAACGAGCGGGGCACTGCCGGCTGCAGTGCTCTTCTGTTTAATCAGTGAAGCGTCCTTGACAGCTTCATAAAGAGATTTGAGCGTATGAAACCATTTGATATTGTTATTGTCGGAGGCGGGGGTGCAGGTCTGTATGCCGCAATGGAGGCTATGAAAACCAATCCTGTGCTGAATATCGCCGTTCTGTCCAAAGTCTATCCTAACCGGTCGCATACCTCTGCAGCTCAGGGAGGAGCCAATGCCGCTCTTGGTAACAAGGCAAAGGACGATACCATTGAAATGCATATTTTCGATACCATCAAGGGCAGTGACTATCTTGCTGATCAGGATGCTGTCGAGGTTCTTTGCTCTGAAGCTCCTAAAATTATCCGTGAACTTGAAAATATAGGGACACCTTGGTCAAGACTGGATGATAATACCATTGCTCAGAGGCCTTTCGGTGGAGCCGGTCGTCCACGGTGTTGTTACTGCGCCGATAAAACAGGGCATACTATCCTGCAGACTCTTTACGAACAGTGCTTGAGAAAAGGGGTGATCTTTTTTAATGAATATTTTGCACTGAACCTTGCGGTCAACGGCAGTCGTTCCCGGGGCTTGATTGCCATGAATATGAAGAGCGGCAGGGTTGAGGCTTTCCCAGCCAAAACGGTGATTTTTGCGACTGGCGGCTATGCCAAGATGTACTGGAATCGATCCAGCAATGCGGCTGGTAATACAGGTGACGGTCAGGCCATTGCCTATCGGGCAGGCATACCGATGAAGGACATGGAGTTTGTTCAGTTCCATCCTACAGGTCTGAGAAAGAGCGGTTTGCTGGTTACCGAAGGGGCCAGGGGTGAAGGGGGCTACCTTATTAATAAGGATGGTGAGCGTTTCATGGCCAGATATGCGAAAGAAAAGATGGAGCTTGGCCCACGGGATCTTGTTTCACGTTCAATTGAAACGGAAATTCTTGAAGGTAGAGGTTTTGAAAGCCCTGCAGGGAAATATGTTTATCTTGATCTCCGTCATCTTGGAGCCGATCTCATAAAATCGAGGCTTCCGCAGATACGCGAGATGTCATTGAACTTTGAAGGAGTTGACCCTATTGAGGAACCGATTCCGGTAAGACCGACTGCCCATTACTCAATGGGAGGAATCGATACCGATAACTTTGGCCGCACGGTCATGGACGGTGTCTATGCTGCCGGTGAGTGTGCCTGTGTTTCTGTGCATGGTGCAAACCGCCTTGGCGGAAACTCTCTGCTCGACATTCTTGTCTTCGGCCGAATTGCCGGTCACACCGCGGCTGAAGAGGCTGGAAAATTTGAGCCTGGTATTATTTCTGAGGAAGAGATCAGGGTGAGTGCCGAGGAGCTCAGACATCGCATGCAGCCTTCCGGTCACTATGAACGGTATGGTGCACTGCGTGAAGAACTTGGTCAGACGCTTGCTTTAAATGTCGGTATTTTCAGAGAGTCTTCCCTGCTGCATAAAGGTATAGAGGATATTGCAGAGCTTAAGGAACGGTTTAAAAAAGTCCGTGTTTTTGATTCGAGTGATGTTTTCAACACAAATCTTATGCAGGTACTTGAACTGAAAAATATGCTTGATCTGGCCGAAACTGTTGCCGTTGGTGCCTTGGCCCGTGAGGAAAGCCGTGGTTCTCATACCAGGATCGATTTTCCGGTCAGGGATGACGAAAAGTGGCACAAGCATACTCTGGCAACCCTTGTTGATGGTAAAGTCCTTCCAGCTGAAAAACCGGTAACGATGGGACGCTATGAACTTCAGGAAAGAACTTATTAATCACTCTCTCATGACGGAAACAATAGATCAGCATCAGGAAGGGAAAAGAGATGTAACCTTTCGGGTTTTTCGCTTTAATCCACAGGTCGACAGCAAGCCATATTTTGACGATTATACGATTTCGGCTGAAAGAGGTATTACGGTACTCAGATCGCTGAATTATATTAAAGAGCATGTTGATGCCACGCTCAGTTTCAGAGCTTTTTGTCAGGCAGGAATATGCGGCTCATGCGGTATGCGCGTCAATGGTATATCAAAGCTTGCCTGCACAAGCCAGGTATGGGACGAACTCGATAAATGCAGGGAGCCCGGTATCATCAAGGTAGAGCCTTTGCGCAGTCTGCCGATGATCAAGGATCTTATTGTCGATATGGATCCACTGGTTGATAAAATGAAGCGCTATTCGAACTGGATCAATTCAACCATGCCGCTTGCTGAAATGGGCAAGAAAGAATTTCTTGTTTCAGAAGAGGAGTTTCATCGGTACGATAAGGCAACCGACTGTATTCTGTGCGCTTCATGTGTTTCGGAGTGCAGCATTCTCAGGGCAAACAAAGAGTATGTCTCTCCGGCTGTGCTGCTGAAATCTTACCGAATGAATGTCGATAGCCGGGATTCCATTCATGATGTGCGTCTGGCCGAACTTGTCAAGGATCATGGCGTCTGGGACTGCACGCACTGTTACCGTTGTCAGGAATCGTGCGTGAAAAGTATTCCGATTATGGAAGCCATTCATGCGATACGTGAAGATGCGCTTGAGTGCAGAGGACCCAAAGATACCAGCGGTGCCAAACATGCCGAAGCCTTTATGGAGGATATTGAAAAGAAGGGCAAACTGGTCGAAGCCACTCTTCCGATACGAACCAATGGTATGGTCTGGACGCTGCGGAACCTTCTGCCAATGGCTATGAAGATGATTGTTAAACGAAGAACGCCACCGCCACCGCCACTTGTAAAATCGGCCAAGGGTATCAAGATATTCAGGGCGATGTTCAGAGAAATGACGGAACATGTCAAGCAGGATCATCAGAAATCTCATAAAAAATAACAAGGGAGAACTGCTGGATGAAGCGATACGCATATTATATGAGCTGCATCAATGAGTCCATGACGAAAGAACTGGACCGCTCGATCGATTTTTGGCAGAAAGACCTTGATCTTGAGTTTGTCAAGCTCCATGAAGGGACATGCTGCGGCGGCAGTAATCTTGACTATGTCAGCCCGAAACATTTTGCTCTGGTCAATGCGCGCAATATTGCACTTGCCGAAAAATTGGGTCTTGATCTTATTGTTTCCTGCAATACCTGTCTGATGACAATTCGTACCGCAAAGAAAAAACTTGATGAAACGCCTGCACTGAAAAAAGAGGTCAATGACATTCTGAAACAGGAAGGGCTTGAATATCGTGGTACTTCCGAGGTGCGGCATCTTTTGTGGGTACTGGTTGACGATGTCGGGCTGGACACCATCAAGGCAAAGGTAAAGGTCCCTCTGAAAAATTACCGGATTGCTCCCTTTTATGGCTGTCATATTCTCAGGCCCTCAACCGTTCTTGGCAGGGATAATCCTCTTGCACCAAGTTCACTCGACCAGCTGATTGAGGTTCTTGGCGGACAAACTATTCCTTTTGAGCATAAAAACCGTTGTTGCGGCTTTCATACTCTTCTGGTTGCTGAGGAAGAATCTCTCAATGTTGCGGCTGAAGCGCTTGAAGAGGCGATCAATGCGAAAGCTGATTTTATTGTAACTCCCTGCCCGCTCTGTCATACGGTACTGGATGGCTATCAGTCCAAGGCGCTCAAACAGGCACACATCGACAGTTCTATTCCTGTTTTTCATATTTCTGAAATGGTTGGCCTGGCTCTTGGCTACACAGCAAAGCAGCTTGGTATTAAAAGGCATATTGTGTGCTGATCTTTCGGAAAGTTTTAATAAAAGGCTGAAAAAACGTAACTTTGCACTTTTACTTTGCTCTCAGCCGGGGGATTACCGGATATTCTGAGGGGGTTCTTGTTTGTTTAACCCATCAAATTATTGCATTGCATGCTCAAAAATGATCTTTTTCTCCGGGCATTAAAGCGTCAGCCATGTTCCCGGACGCCAATCTGGGTAATGAGGCAGGCCGGACGTTATTTACCGGAGTATCGTGCTGTCAGGGAAAAAACAGATTTCTTAACGCTCTGTAAAACCCCGGAGCTGGCAACCGAGGTAACTATTCAGCCTGTTGAATTGATGGGTGTGGATGCCGCTATTATTTTTTCCGATATTCTTGTCATTAATGAAGCCATGGGCATGAATGTCGAGATTATCGAATCCAAAGGAATCAGACTTACTCCTCCTATCCGTTCCCAGGCTGATATCGACAAACTGATTGTTCCTGATATCGATGAAAAACTCGGTTATGTGATGGATGCTCTCCGTATGACCAAAAAAGAGCTTGACAACCGTGTTCCTCTTATTGGATTTACTGGAGCGGCATGGACACTCTTTACCTATGCGGTTGAAGGCGGAGGTTCCAAAAACTACGCTTATGCCAAGCAGATGATGTATCGTGAGCCAGCAATGGCCCATTCGCTTCTCAGCAAAATTTCAAGTGTCATTACCGCTTATGTGCTGAAGCAGATTGAAGCAGGAGCCGATGCCATCCAGATTTTTGATTCATGGGCAAGTGCACTTTCCGAGGATGATTATCGCGAATACGCTCTTCCATATATCAAGGAGACCGTACAGGCGATTAAAGCTAAACATCCTGATACTCCGGTTATTGTTTTCTCAAAGGATTGCAATACCATTCTTTCCGATATTGCTGATACCGGTTGTGATGCCATGGGCCTCGGTTGGGGTATTGATATCGGCAAGGCACGCACCGAACTGGCTGACCGCGTTGCCCTGCAGGGTAACCTTGATCCGACGGTACTTTATGGTACACCTGAAAGAATCAAGGCTGAAGCTTCGAAGATTCTCAAATCTTTCGGCCAGCATACGGAACATTCAGGCCATGTTTTCAACCTCGGTCACGGAATTCTGCCTGATATGAATCCTGAACATCTGAAGCTGCTTGTGGAATTTGTTAAAGAAGAGAGCGCCCAGTACCACTAAGCGTATCACTCTTTTTCCCGTCTCTTGAACTCCGCCTGATGTTATGCATGAGGCGGAGTTTTTTTATCTGCATATTTCGCATTATCGCCTCTGGAGCAGAAAAAAACATTGAGAAAGGTATGGTAAAAGGCATAGAAAAAGCATCAAAGGCCATTGCCTTTAGGGTGTTGTCCAGTTTTCTATTGTCAGGCCACCTGAAATCATATTAAAAGCTTTATCATCCATAACCAGAATGGCATTGACTGCTTGAGCATGTGAGGCAATCATAAGATCAAGCGGGGATAGCGTTACACCTCCTGACTTCATACATGAAAACCTGCAAACCCAATAAAGACGGGAGTGTGCCTTTAAAACAAGGCACTACAATGCAGTAATTCCAAAGAGTATTATTACATCAAAAACGGTGTCGCACTGAGTTT
>Ga0194047_10001976_pt1 | contig 12010 bp, 3 predicted proteins | sample JunL225m_MetaG_2_FD_160070 | JGI IMG/M metagenome (GOLD analysis project Ga0194047, IMG submission 160070) | Anoxic zone freshwater microbial communities from boreal shield lake in IISD Experimental Lakes Area, Ontario, Canada - Jun2016-L221-5m | ecosystem: Environmental > Aquatic > Freshwater >...
GTGTTAATTCGCACCATAATTTATACATTTATGAAAAGACTATTTACTACACTTTTACTTTCTTTTACTATGGCGTTTTCATACGCCCAAACTTATTTAGTTGAAAATTTTAATTATAGCACAAATGATTCGTTAGCGAATACCATTGCTCCACTAAACAATTGGATTATTGTATCTGGAACTACTGTAAACGCAATTCGTGCAAATGTTACAGGGCTTACTTATGCTGGATATACAGGATCAGCTATTGGAAATGGGGCATATATAATGTCAACCGGACAAGACATAGTAAAAGATGCGAGTTCAGCAATAACATCTGGAACAGTTTACACAAGTTTTATGGCAAAATTCGATACAGTACGTGCTGCTGGTGATTACTTCTTTGCTATGTTACCAACAGGAGGAACAACTACTTACACCACACGACTATTCGCAAAACTTTCTAGTAATACTAGTTATTATCGTGTAGCTATTACTAAAAGTACTGAAGCTGCAGTATATTCAAACGATTCTTTTTTAATAGGTGCTACTCAATTTTTTGTTGTTAAATATCAATTCAACACAAATTCGACTTTAGATGATTCGATTCGTGTATATGTTTTCAATTCGGGTGTCCCTGCTTCAGAGCCTAGCCTATATACAGGGACTTTAGTTACACCCCCTACTGCAGCAGATGCATCTAGTATTCAAAGAATTGCTTTACGTCAAGGGACTGCAGCAAATGCAGCTGCACTAACAATTGATGGTATTCGTTTTGGAACAACGTGGGGTAATACAGTCTTACCAGTTAACTTCACCTCTTTTAATGCCATCAAACAAAATACCGATGCATTATTAACTTGGAGTACTGCAAGTGAAATAAACAACAATGGTTTTGCTATCGAAAAAAGTTTAGACGGAAAAACATTTAATCAAATTGGTTTTGTAAAAGGTGCTGCAAACAGCAACAAACTTTTATCGTACAATTTTACTGATAACGATTTATCGAAAGGAACTTCATACTATCGTTTAAAACAAATTGATATGGATGGTAATTATACATTCTCGAAAACAGTTACTGTGGTAAATGAAGTTGCTAAAAAAGCTACACGCACTTTACCAAATCCTTTCAACAACGAATTAAACATACATGTAACAGCTGATGCAGCAACAACTGCAACAGTTGAAGTAATGGATATGCTTGGGAAAGTTCACTACTCAGGTATTGAAACTTTAACTGCTGGCGACAACAAAATAAACATCAACACATCAAACCTAACTGATGGAATTTATTTCGTTCGCATGAATATTAACGGAGAACTTTTTACTCAAAAAATTATTAAGAAGTAATTCGATTTTTTAAATATCTTATTTTAAAAAGCAGCCACCAAAAGTGGCTGTTTTTTTTTAAGATAATTATATAAACTTTTAAGCATATTATTGCCTTACTAAACTAACATCTAACAAAATGAAAAAACTAATACTAACAGTTTTTACTTTAGCATTATTGATGCTAAATTTTTCGTTTGCACAACTTTTGCTGAACGAAGATTTTAATTACAACACAGGTGATACAATTTCAAACAGAGGATGGACCGTATTTAGCGGAACAACGACTAACATTATTAAAGTTGTCAATCCAGGCTTAAGTTTTACAGGTTACAGTGCATCAAACGTAGGCAATGCCGCTTTTATGAATAATACCGGGCAAGATGCATATCTTGATGCAACTGTATCGGTTAGCAACGGTTCTATTTATGCTTCGTTTATGATTAACGATTCGATAGCTCAGTCAACTGGAGATTATTTCTTGGCTATGCTTCCACAAACATCAACAAGTTTGTATTCTGCTCGTACGTTCATCAAATTATTGTCGACAGGATACTATAAAATGGGTATTTCTAAAGGCTCTGAAACGGCAGTATATACAACCGATTCGTTTGCATTGAAAACAACTTATTTATGTGTTGTAAAATATCAATTCAATACTGGAACATTAAACGATACACTTAAGCTTTTTATGTTTAGCAGCGGATTTCCTGCAACAGAACCTGCAACTGCAAGTGCAATAACAGGTGGTGGTGTAACAGCTGATGCAACTGATTTGGGAAGAATTGCTTTAAGACAAGGAACTGCTTCAAGTGCACCAACCTTAACCATTGATGGAATTCATATGGCTACAACTTGGGCTAATTTGAATACTACAACATTAAACCCTTATCCCATTACAGGTGTGAGTGTAACAGGAATTACAACCACTACATCAACAGTTAACTGGACAAAACCTGCAGGATACAACAACAGTACCATGACAACTTTGGTATTTTTAAGAACAGGTTTTGGATTTACACCAGGAACGCCAACTTCATCCGTAAGTGCTTATACAGCCAATTCAAATTTTAGTTTGGCAACATCAGGTTTTCAAAACGACTCGGCTGCCAAGTGTGTTTTTAAAGGCGATACCAATACATTTACAATAACAGGAATTTCACCAACTACAGCGTGCTACTTATTAATTTATGTTGTTCGTGATGCTGATTCGGTTTATTCGGCTGCCAATTTAAATTATAAATGGACAACTGCAAATGCAGGCCCTACAGCTGTTAACAGCATTTCATTTACTGCTACCGGAGCAACAACTGCAAACATTAATTGGATAAAAGACACTTCATACAAAAACACATTACACACCACAATCGTATACTTAAAACAAGCTTCGGCAGTTAGTGCAGGTTCATCGCCAACAACTAATCCGATTCGTGTTACCGACAATACTATTTTTGGATTGGGAACAAAATATACAAACGACACCAATGCTTTTGCTATTTATAAAGGCGATACCAATTTGGTTTCGGTATCAGGATTAACATCGGGTACAACTTATTATGTGATGGCATATACTATTAGCGATGCCGACTCTTTGTATTCGGTTTCGGCTGCAGGAAGCGGAACAACTATTTTTCCAGCACCATTGCCTGTATCCAACGACACGCTTATCGGAACAAGTACAACTGCAGCAACAACTAGTTGGACAAAACCTGTGGGATATGTTAACTCGGCATACACTACTTTGGTATTTGTAAAACAAGGCTCTGCTATTACAACAGGCACGCCTACAAAAACAGTTAGTTATTATGTTCCAAGTGTATTGGTTGGATCGGGAACAAAATATCAAAATGATACTGCAGCAAGATGTGTTTACAAAGGCGATACAAATTTTGTAAATACAATATTTATGAATAATTCGGCTCCTTATTATGTATTGATTTATGTAGTTCGCGATGCTGATTCAAATTATTCAGCGGCATCAATCGGAACAGGCTCGTGCCTACCTCCACCGCCAACACCTTATTACAACATTGCTCAAATAAATCACACCAATGCAACAACTGGAAATCCAGATTCGCTGAATGTAAGAGCTACACTAAGAGGAATTGTTTATGGCATTGATCACCCAACTGGAGGAAGTTCACATTTATTTTTGCTTCGCGATGCAAGCGGAGGAATTGCTGTAAATAGTACTATAACCTTTGGTTATTTAGCTACCCAAGGGGACAGTATCATGGTTCAGGGTGTCGTATCATCAGTTAGAGGATTGGCATCAATAACTATTTCGAATGATACATTAAAAAAACTCGGATCAGCAAAACCAATTAAAAATGCTGTTCCTGTTTCTACATTAAATGAAGCATCAGAAAATGATCTAATTGTATTAGACACAGCAAGACTTTTAACACTAGGTGATACAAGCTGGATAAGTAATAAAACTTACTCATTTGTAACTAAAACAAAAGATACGGTTAACATGGTCATTTACACATCAAGTTCAATTGCAGGTTCTCATATCGCATCTACAAATAAATTTGTTATAACTGGAACAGGAAGCCAAACCAGCACAAGCACATTTGCACCTTTTGCCTTTAATGGTTACTCAATCATACCAAGAAAAATTACGGATATAGTTTCGATTGATACTAACTCTGTTCATATAGGTGTAAGTGAAGTTCATTCACTTTCAAAAATCACAGTTTATCCGAATCCATTTACCGATAAATTTACGGTGAATGTTTCGTGCACAAAAAATGTAAAAGCTGAAATTGAACTATTTGACTTAGCTGGAAAAGTTTTGTATTCAACAACAGAAAATCTTGTTGAAGGAATAAATAAAATTCCTTTCATAACATCTGAAATCAAAGAAGGAATGTACTTTATCAAAATCAGTTCAGAGGGTAATACTTATATTCAAAAACTGATAAAATAGTATCCAAAAAATATCAAATTCAGAGCAAGCATGGTCTAAACAGCCATGCTTGTTTGTTTTTAGTAATTTTGACCTTTTTAACTCAATATTAATATTTTATTAGCTTCAAAACATTTTACTTTGTTTGCAACACCAAAATTTTATTATCATGAAAACGAATAAATTACTCATACTTTTTGTATTTGTAACACTGTCAACTTTTACATTTGCACAGCAATTACTTACTGAGAATTTTAATTATACAAATGGCCAGCCACTCACATCAAACAATTGGGTTTTGGCAAGTGGTGGCACTTCACCAAATGTTAGCAGTCCAGGGTTAACTTATACAGGTTATGTTTTATCGGGACAGGGAAATGCTGCTCTTGTAAATACTGTTGGTCAGGCAGTTTGTACAGATGGATTATCGAACATTAACAGTGGAAGTTTATATACTTCGTTTATGTTAAATGTATCGAGTGTTACAGCAACGGGTGACTATTTATTTTCGCTTTTACCTCAAGGAGCAACAGGTTTGGGCACATCATTCGGACGTGTATTTGCAAAAGCAGCGAGTACTGGATATTACAAACTTGGTGTAGCACAATTTAATTCAGCTGTATATAATAACAACGACAGTTTTGCTATAGGTACAACAGTACTTGTCGTAACAAAATATAAATTTGGCGGTACAGGAAATGATTCTTGTTCAGTGTTTGGGTTTAGCAGCGGTATTCCTTCAACTGAGCCATTAACGCCCGGAGCCATCAACACAAATTCAATTGCATCGCCACCAACAGGATTAGGAAGATATGTAATCAGAATGGCTACAAATTCTCCTTCTTATACAATTGATGGAATCAGATCGGGGCAAACTTGGACCGATTTAAACACTGTTGCTTCAGTTCCTCAATCAGGTGTAAGCTCGCCATCAATTAATGCATTGGGAAGTTCATATGCCAACATCACATGGACAAAACCTGCAGGGTATTTAGGAACAGCAATGACAACTTTGGTGTTTTTAAAAGCTGGCTCTGCCATTACAACAGGAACGCCAAACGCACCTGCTTCAACATATACAGCCAATACAAATTTTTTATCAGCAACATCAACTTTTCAAAATGATGCAAATGCAAAATGTGTATACAAAGACACAAATAATGCAGTAACTGTATCGGGTTTAACACAAGGACAAACTTATTATGCACTCATTTATGTTTTAAGAAATGCAGATACCGTATACTCATCATCAGTTACAGTAAATAATACAATTCCTGTAACAGCACCGGGTGCACTAACAGGAATGATTTTTACTGCAACAGGACAAACAACAGCGAGTATTAGCTGGACAAAACCTGCAGGTTACAACAATGCCAATCACTCAACAGTTATTTTTGTTAAAGCGCTCTCGGCAGTTACACAAGGAACTCCAGTTATTGCAACAAATAAATATTTAGCTAATTCAAATTTTACCCTTTCTACTTCAACATTTCAAAATGATGCATCTGCAAAATGTGTATTCAATGGTGATACCAATTTTGTGAATGTTACCGGATTAACATCTGGAACAATTTATTATGTATTGGCATATGCAGCAAACGATGCCGATTCAAGTTATGCTGCAGCAGCAACAGCTTCAGGAAAAACAAACAGTCCGGCACCGCAAGCTGTTACAGCAGTAACTTTTACAGCTAGCGGAGCAACAACTGCAAACATCACATGGAATAAAGGTATCAATTATATCAACTCATCATTTACCACATTGGTTTTTGTAAAACAGGCAGCACCTGTTACTGCTGGAACACCTACTGCTGGTGTAACTGTTTATACTGATAATGCTTCGTTCGGACTTGGAACACCTTATCAAAATGATGCTTCAGCATATTGCGTTTACAAAGGTGATACGAATGTTGTTTCATTAACAAGTTTAACGGCATCTACAAATTATGCAGTTTTAATTTATGTGGTAAGAGATATTGATTCGCTTTATACCACAGGAGCAACAGGAGCCGGAACCACATCTGCTGCACCAGTAGCTCCTCCAGCTGATGTTACAGGAGTAAATTTTACAACTGTTACTTCAACATCAGGAAACATATCGTGGACACTACCAACAGGATTTAGCACAATTACAAACAGGGTTTTGGTATTTGCAAAAACAGCTTCAGCAATTACTGCAGGAACACCAACTCGCAGAGCAAATTTTTACACAGCTAATGCTAATTCACCATATGGAACAGCATACCAAAATGATGCTTTAGCAAAATGTGTTTATAGTGGAACAGGAACTAATGTTACCATTGGAGGATTAAACGGTTCAAACGTTTACTATTTTTTAATTTATGTAATTCGTACACAAACCACAGGATTGCCTCCAACTCAAGATTCAACTTACTCAACTCCAGGTGCAACAACAACCGGAACAATTACTCCGCCAGCTGATGTAACCAATTTAACTTTTGGTGCCACATCAACAACCACTGCAACAATAAGCTGGACAAAACCTGTGGGATATAACAATGCAACTTATTCGACATTGGTTTTTGTTGAACAAGGTGGTGTAGTTTATAAAGGTACTCCAACAACAGCACCGATATATTATAGTGCAAATGCAAATTTTGCAGGTACAGGTAGCACGGCTTATCAAAATGACGGATCGGCATTTTGCGTTTATAAAGGCGATACCAATTTTGTGAATGTAACTGGATTGAATAATGCTGCACCTTATTATGTTTTGGTTTTTTCTGTTCGTGATGCAGACTCTGCTTATTCACTTTTAGGTGTAACAACAAGCGGATCTGTTTTGGCTTCACCGCCTCCGGCACCTGTAGATGTAACAGCTACAACTGTTAACGGATTAACTTCAACAAGTGCTCGTATTAACTGGACAAAACCTACGGGATATATTAATTCAGTTTATACCACATTGGTTTTTGTTAAGAAAAATCTATCGATATCAAAAGGAACACCTACAAAAACTGTTTCTTATTATACAGCTAATACAAATATTTCATTAGGAACAGCTTACCAGAATGATAATTTGGCAAGATGTGTTTATAAGGGAGACACAAATTTGATTGACATTACCAACTTAAATTATCCTGCAAACTATTATGTTTTGGTTTATGTTGTTCGTGATGTTGATTCGGTTTATTCGGCTTCAGGTGATACATCATCGGGAACAGCACTTGCTCCGCCTCCTCCACCATCAGATGCATCGGGAACATTGTTTACCGGTTTAACACAAACTAATGCACGTGTTGACTGGACTAAACCTCCTGGATATTCAAATGCAAGTTATACCACACTTGTTTTTGTAAAGAAAAATCTTGCGATTACTAAAGGAACTCCCACAACATCGGTAACAGCCTATACAGCCAATCAAAATGTTTCACTCGGTTCAGCTTATCAAAATGATAACCTTGCTAGATGTATTTACAAAGGTGATTCGAGTTTTGTGAACATCACCGGACTAAACTATCCAGCAAACTATTATGTTTTGGTTTGGGTAGTAAGAGATATTGACTCTGTTTATTCACCTGCAGGCGATACTGCTTCGGGCTCGCCACTAACACCTCCACCTCCACCATCAGATGTGACCAATGTTACATTTACTGGAATATCTACCACAGCTGCAAATATCAGCTGGACAAAACCATCAAACTATACAGATGCTACATTAACTACATTGGTTTTTGTAAAACAAACTTCAGCAGTTAGTGCAGGCATACCAACAAAAAGTCAGCAAACATATTTGGCAAATTCTTCATTTGGATTGGGAACATCTTATCAAAATGATCCGGCTGCACGCTGTGTTTATAAAGGCGATTCGAGTTTTGTAAATATTACAAACATCAACAACACCTCAACTTATTATGTTATGATTTATGTTATTCATAATGTTGATTCGTTGTATTCGGCAAATGGTGCAACAACATCTGGAATGGCATTACCAAATCCACCTCCACCGCCATCAGATGTAACCAATTTAACTTTTACAGGTTTATCAACTACAGCTGCAAAAATTCAATGGACAAAACCATTAACCTATAACAACAATGTTTTATCGACATTGGTATTTGTAAAATCTGCATCAACAATTAATAAAGGTACACCAACCAAATCTGTAAATGCATATTCACCAAACGTTTATTTTGGAACAGGCTCGGCCTATCAAAATGATGCAAATACATTTTGTGTTTATAAAGGCGATACAAACTTTGTGAACATTGGAAATCTTTTTAACGGTGCACCATATTATGTATTGGTATATGTTGTTACCGATTACGATTCACTTTATTCTGTTTCGGGTGATACCGCTAGTGGATGGGCATTACCTACTCCACCACCTCCTCCGTATTATACCATCAGTCAAATAAATCATACCAATACGCTTACAGGTGTTCCTGATTCAATTGGCGTTCGTGTAGGATTACGTGGAGTGGTATACGGATTTAATCTTCGCACACCTGGAGTTGAATTTTTATTACGCGATAAAACAGGAGGAATTACTATTTCAAATTTATCGAGCAGTTTTGGATATACTGTTAAAGAAGGAGATAGTATTGAAGTACAAGGTACCATTGGCACAAGCCGTGGATTGCTTACCTTATCGGGATTAGACACATTGAAAGTAATTGGTTCGGGTAAACAATTAAAAACACCAACTCCAATTTTAAAACCTAACGAAAGCACCGAAAATGATTATGTTCAAATCAGTTACTTGCAATTTTTAAATACGCCTATATCGTTTGTTTTGCTAACCGGAACATATCGTTGCTTAAGATTAGGTTCAACCGACACCATCAATTTAATTGTTACTGGTAATTTACCTGGAGCTGGATTGACATTTTATACGCCAAGCGCTTATATGGTAAAAGGCTACGTAAGACAAAATAGCACAAGTACTGTTGCTCCTTTTGCTTTTGATGGCTATAATGTTTTGTGTTTTGAAATAACCATGTATGATATTTTCTCAACATTTGCTCAAGTTGCTCCTGCAAATAATGCCAGCATTAACACCCAAGGAAATTTAACAAAAGTAAATACTTTTAACTGGACAAAATGTGCATTAAATATTGCATCGGATACGGTGAAATATACTTTCCAACTCGATACCATTAATGGTAATTTTACAAATCCTCGTTACTCAACAATTGTGAGCGATACCTTTTTAGGACTAACTAACGCAACCATCAATTCAATTGTTGGAACATCAGGAATGACATTTAATGGTAGATGGCGAGTAATTGCTTCGGCTAAAGGTGTTGCGCCAAACACACGAAATTCTGATAGCATTTACAATATTTCCTTAACTGTGGGAGCTCAAACCGGAGTAAGCGAAATACAAGTTGCACATCAACCAACAATTTTCCCTAACCCAACCAATGGAATTTTAAATATCATCTCACAAATGCCAATAACAACTATTTGTGTGATGGATATTACAGGACGAATTTTGATTGAAGAAAACCCTTCAACCACAAATTACCAAACCGATATTTCGGGTTTGCATAATGGTATTTACTTGGTGCGTATACAAACCGAAAGCGGAACAATTGTTAAGCGATTACTTAAACAATAATTTTAAAAAAAATATTATTATTTAAAAAGGTGAATCGAATAGGTTCACCTTTTTTTTTGCTGATTTCATTTCTACATAATCTTTAAAAGAAAAAGTAATCCACTTTTATAAATCGCCACAATCATTTCTGTTTCATATTTTTTGTTATTTTAGTGCACTTTTATTTCGATATGAGAAAATTACTATTCGGTATCCTGAGTTTATTTTTGATGAATGAGCTATTTGCTCAAACAGAAACACAGAGCATACCAACCGAGCAGAATAAAACACAATCCGACAAAGGCGAATTTTCGGGTAGCTTTCAAACCAACAATCAGTTTTACATGCGTGATGATAAAATTGGTGCTACAACAACTCAGTACATTCATCAACTTTCGTCAACCGATGCATGGTTAAATCTCTATTATAAAATAAATGGATTTAACTTTATGATGCGTTATGATATGTTCAATAATTCGCCATTGTTCAATCCACAGGAAGCTTATTCAAATCAAGGAATCGGATTTTGGCAAATCAGTAAAGATGTAGATAAATTCAATTTCACTGTGGGTTATTTTTACGATCAGTTTGGAACAGGTATGGCATTTCGTGCATACGAAGACCGTAACCTTGGAATTGATTTTGCTATGGAAGGTGCTCGTGTCATTTATCATCTTTCAGAAAACACAACCATCAAAGCATTTACCGGAAAACAAAAAAACCGTTTTGAAATTCGCGAGCCTATTATCAAAGGTGTAAATATCGAACACAGACATGTATTAAATGACAATTGGAGTGTTGAACCCGGAGCTTCTTTGGTGAACAGAACAATTGATGAAAACACCATGAAATCGATTGCAACACTTATCAGCAACATACCCGATACAGCAAAAAGATTTAATCCAACAATGAATGTTTTTATTGCAAATGTGTACAATACATTTCGTTATAAATCGATGACGCTTTATTTGGAATACGATTATAAAACACCCGAAGCTATCATGGGATTTGATAATGTGCTTACTAAAAAAGGTGGAAATATATTTTACTCGAGTTTATCATACTCTACATTGGGAATTGGTATCAATGCGCAATATAAACGCATCGAAAGTTTTCCTTTTCATACGTCACCACTCGAAACACAACCTACACCAAATAATGCAACTGTAAATTATTTACCATCGCTCACACGTCAAAATACTTACCGTTTGCTGGCACGTTATAATGCCGTGGTGCAAGAGCTTGGAGAAAATGCTGCACAGTTAGAAATCACTTTAAAACCAAGTAAAAGCTGGCAAATTAATTTAAACACATCGGCTGTTACAACTCTTGGAGGTGTGAGCGGAGCGGGTATTAAATGGGATACAACTACTCGTTTGTTTCGTGAAGTATATGTTGATGCATCACACAAATTTTCGAAAAAATTTAAAGCCATGTTAGGTGTTCAATGGATAGGTTATAATCAACAGGTTTTTGAAGCAAAAGCAAATGCACCTTATGTTGAAGCCATCACTCCTTTTGGTGAGTTAAATTTAAAACTCGACAAAGTTCATTCGTTCCGATTTGAGTGGCAATACATGTACAACAAACAAGATCTTGGAAGTTTTATTAACGCTTTGCTTGAATTTAACATGGCACCACATTGGTCGTTTGCAGGTGGCGATATGGTTAACATTTCTCCTGGCTCATTAAATCAACCAGGTACCGGTGAAACATTTGAATACATACATTATTACACTGCTTTTGCAGGCTATACTTATCACACCACACGCTTAACACTTGCATACATAAAACAACCTCAGGGTGTAAATTGTACAGGTGGTGTTTGCCGTTTAGAGCCGGCTTTTAGTGGTGCACGTTTAACTTTAACAACTAATTTTTAACGATAAATAATATGAAAAAGATTCTGAACATTTTATCGTTCTTCATTGTCGTTGCCATTATTTTTTCGGCATGCAAAGAAGATCCGCCTTATGTAAATTTTAACAAACCCCGTTCGACATTCGATACCACTTATATTGGTGCAGTACCCACTCCTCAGCCAAAAGAAGTGTTGATTGAAGATGGCTCAGGGACATTATGTCTTAATTGTCCGACTGCAGCAGTAATCGGAAATGGAATTGTTGCTTCAAATCCCGGACGAGTTAATATCTATACTAATTATCCAAACATTCCTTTTGGAGGACTCACAAAACCAGTAAATGAACCTACTGTAAAAAGTAAATATG
>Ga0194047_10001977_pt1 | contig 12010 bp, 6 predicted proteins | sample JunL225m_MetaG_2_FD_160070 | JGI IMG/M metagenome (GOLD analysis project Ga0194047, IMG submission 160070) | Anoxic zone freshwater microbial communities from boreal shield lake in IISD Experimental Lakes Area, Ontario, Canada - Jun2016-L221-5m | ecosystem: Environmental > Aquatic > Freshwater >...
GTTATTTATACCGATCATGATGGAAGGGATGGCTATTCAGTTGCTAATAATGATGGATATGTAATGAATCAAATTGGAGTTACTTGTAATTTCGGATTATTTAAATCTCCAGAACAAGTTGCTAAAGCTGCACCTACTAAACTTATTTGCAAATGCGATATGTTTGACCGTGATAGTGATGGAATAATTGACAAATTTGATTTATGCCCTGATGTACCAGGAACTTTCCAAGCTCGCGGTTGTCCTGATAGAGACTGGGATGGAATTCCTGATATTCAAGATAGTTGCCCTGACGTTTGGGGTATAGCAAGATTTCATGGTTGCCCTGATACAGATGGTGATGGCATTCCTGATAATTTAGATAAATGTCCTACAGTTAGAGGATTACAACAATTCAACGGCTGCCCTGATTCAGATGGTGATGGTATTCCTGACCAATTAGATTCTTGTCCCTATGTAAAAGGTTTATCTCAATTCAACGGCTGCCCTGATACTGATGGTGATGGGCTTCCTGACCAGTTAGATAAATGTCCAAGAGAAGCTGGGCCAAAAACAAATCAAGGATGTCCTGAAATAAAAGAATCAGTAAAGAAGATATTCGAACAAGCATTAACTGGCGTTCAATTCCAAACTGCTAAATCAATTCTTTTACCTAAGTCGTTCCCTATATTGGATAATGTTGCTAAAATTTGCAAAGAAAATCCATCGTACTTCCTTATTATTAATGGACACACCGATAATCAAGGAGATCCAGATAAGAATTTGAAACTTTCAGAAGATCGTGCATACGCTGTAAGAGTATACTTGATTAAAAAAGGAGTTCAATCTAATAGATTAGAATCTCACGGTTATGGACAAACTCAAGCTATAGACACAAATGATTCTCCAGAAGGTAGAGCTAAAAACAGAAGAGTAGAATTTAAAGTAAGAATTATAAATTAATTCAATCAAATATTAAGAATAAAAAAGGGAGATTATCGTCTCCCTTTTTTATTGCTTTTTTGATGTTGACTTTTCTTTTTGTGTTCATCTCGTCTTTTTGATTTTCGGTTTGGTTCACTTGCTCTAAGATTTCTTGAAATAACATTTCCAACAATATCTAAACTCACTTGTCTTTTCAATACATCAGCATCTTTAACAACTACTTCAACAATATCTCCGAGTTGATATTTTTTACGAGTCCTTCTTCCAACGATACAAAGATTGTGCTGATCATATTCATAAAAATCATCAGTCAAATTACTCAAGCGAATCATTCCTTCACATTTGTATTGAGTGATCTCCACATAAATTCCCCACTCAGTAACTCCTGATATAATTCCCTGAAATTCTTCTCCAATAAAGTCTCTAATATACTCAACCTGTTTATATCTAACAGATGCGCGCTCAGCTTCAGCAGCTTTTGTTTCCATTTCAGAAGAATGCTTACACATTACTTCATAAGTATCAGCATTGGCTGATTTTCCTTTGTTCAAATAGTCAAACAATAAACGATGCGCTAGCAAATCAGGATACCTGCGAATGGGTGAAGTAAAGTGGGAATAAAAATCGAAAGCTAAACCATAATGCCCCGTTTTCTTGGTTGTATAAAATGCTTTTGCCATTGTGCGAATGGCTTGTTGCTGCAACAAGTTTTGTTCAGGCTTTCCTTCAACATTTGCAAGCAATTCGTTCATCGATTGTGAAATTGCTTTTTGCGATTGCATTCTAATTATGTATCCAAACCTACTTGCAAATGTGCTGAACAATCTCAACTTTTCTTCATTTGGAACATCGTGAACACGGTAAACAAACGTGCGTTGTTTGGCTCCATTATGACCAAACTCGGCAACTTTTTTATTTGCCAGCAACATAAATTCTTCGATGAGTTTATGCGCATCTTTTCTAATCTTTTTATAAATGCCAACAGGTTTAAAATTTTCATCGAGCTTAAATTTTACTTCTTCAGTTTCAAAATTTACAGCACCATTTTTAAATCGAGCTTCACGCAATTTTTTTGCAATTTCATTTAGTGTATTTATTTCGAAAGCAAAATCACCAACTCCACTTTCAATACATAATTGAGCTTCTTCGTATGAAAACCTTCTGTCAGAAAAAATAACAGTTTTACCAAACCACACATCTAATAACTCTGCATCTTCGCTCATTTTAAACACTACCGAAAAGGTCAATTTTTCTTCATGTGGGCGTAATGAACAAACTCCATTTGATAATTTTTCGGGTAACATTGGAATGGTTCTGTCAACCAGATAAATTGATGTTCCACGTTCGAAAGCTTCTTCATCAAGCAAAGTTTTTGGTTTCACATAATGCGAAACATCTGCAATGTGAACACCAATTTCCCAATTGCCATCACTTAATTTTTGAATAGAAAGTGCATCATCAAAATCTTTTGCATCATCTGGATCAATTGTGAACGTGGTAACTTTTCTGAAATCTCTGCGACTTGCAATTTCTTCTTTAGTAATTTTATCAGAAATATTATTTGCTTCGCGTTCCACTTCTGGTGGAAATTTACAAGAGAAACCAAACTCGGCAACAATAGCGTGCATCTCGGTTTCGTGATAACCAGGACGACCAAGTACTTCAATTATTTCGCCAATCGGATTTTTATGTTCAAGCGACCATTCTGTTATTTTTGCAATGGCCTTATCACCATTTTTTGCTTTACCAATTTTATCTAAAGGGATAAAAATATCGGTATACATTTTTTTATCATCACAAATTAAAAATGCATGATTAAAACTGAGTTGAACAACACCAACAAATTCCATTCTGTTGCGTTTTGTAATTTCAACAACTTCTCCGGTTTGCTTATCTCCTCCTCGCTTTGCAAACAAATTTATTTTCACTCTATCACGATCTAAAGCAGTATTTAAATTTTCTGAAGATATTAAAATATCATCACCCCCTTCATCTGAAACTACATATGCAGTGCCACGTTGGGTCATTTCAATTTTGCCTTCAATAAATTTATGTTTAAAGACAGAAATGTATTTCCCAGGAGAAACTTCTTCAAGCGCACTATCTTTTACTAAAAGCTTCATGGCAAGAATAATCTCATCGCGACCTTGCGAACTGTCTACTTCAAGTTTTGCGGCTACTTGTTTTGGATTAAGGATTTTTTTTTCGTTGCCATCAAAAACTTTTTGGATAGAACGTTTTACTTTTTCGATATTGGATTTCAAGAAAATATTTTTATTAAATAATGAATTTAGAATTTATGAAACATATAGGTTGTTTGCAATTTGCATATAAGTTATACATCAAACACATGCAATTTAGATTTTAGATTTAAGAATAAAGAATTGATTATTTCACTACCTCTGTTAAATGAATGGATTGATTAGATTTGTTTTAAAGAAATAGATATCTACCTGAGCCGAGCAACTTACAAATTCATTTACTCAAAAACCTAAAAAAATATATGATTTTTATGCATTTGGAATACACAATGCGATTGATAAATTTGCCACCTCAAATTACAAATACACTATTTTATGAACTGGGTAATTAAAACATTTACTTCATCCATAGGCCAAAAATTAATAATGGCCGTTACAGGATTATTCCTAATTACATTTTTAGTTGTTCACTGCTTTCTAAATGCATTGATATTTTTCAATGACGGAGGGAAAATATTCGACAAGGGTGCTGATTTTATGGCTACCAACCCCATTATCAGAGTTGTTGAGATAGTTTTGTTTGCGGGCTTAATACTCCACATTATCAGAGCTTACTTATTGATGAGAAAAAACAACAATTCTCGTCCTGTAAAATATGCAGTACATAATGGTAAAGCAAATAGTAAATGGTACTCTCGCTCGATGGGCTTATTAGGAACACTCTTGTTAATGTTCTTGATTGTTCACTTAAAACACTTTTGGGTGGTTAGCAGATTTACCGATGAGATTACCAGTGGAAAAGAAACATTGTTTAACGAAATGAAAGAGGTTTTTGAAAACCCAATTGTGATTGTTGTTTATGTTTTAGCAATGTTTTCATTAGCATATCATTTAATGCATGGATTTCAATCGGCATTTCAAACATTAGGTTTTAATCATAAAAAATACACACCATTCATCAAAAGTTTTGGTTGGGTGTTTTCTATAATAATTCCTCTCATTTTTGCATTGATGCCTCTTGCAATGCACTTCAATTTTATTAAATAATAATTTTAACAAACAGCGATATGTCAAAATTAGATGCGAAAATTCCTGAAGGAGCTTTAGAAACAAAATGGACAAAATATAAATCTTCCGTTTCACTAGTAAATCCTTCTAACAAAAGAAATTTAGAAATAATAATTGTTGGTTCAGGACTTGCCGGAGCTTCAGCTGCCGCTGCATTAGCCGAACTTGGATATAAAGTAAAAGTTTTTTGCTTTCAAGATTCTCCTAGACGTGCCCATTCAATTGCTGCACAAGGTGGAATCAATGCTGCAAAAAATTATCAAAATGATGGCGATTCGGTTTACCGATTATTTTATGATACTATTAAAGGTGGAGATTATCGTGCTCGCGAAGGAAATGTTCATAGATTAGCTGAAGTAAGTAATAACATCATCGACCAATGTGTTGCTCAAGGTGTTCCATTTGCACGTGAATACGGAGGTTTATTAAGTAACCGCTCATTTGGTGGAACTCAAGTTCAACGTACGTTTTATGCTGCAGGCCAAACCGGTCAGCAATTATTGCTAGGTGCATACTCTGCTTTAGAAAGACAAGTTGGAATGGGCGCAGTGGAAATGTATTCTCGTCACGAAATGTTGGAAGTGGTAATGATTGACGGAAAAGCTCGTGGAATTATAGCACGTGATTTAATAACAGGAAAACTTGAAAGACATTTTGGTCATGCTGTATTATTATGTACAGGTGGATATGGAAATGTATTTTACCTTTCTACAAATGCGATGGGCAGTAATGCTACAGCAGTATGGAAAGCTCATAAGCAAGGTGCCTATTTTGGCAATCCTAGCTTCACACAAATTCATCCAACTTGTATTCCTGTTTCTGGTGATCATCAATCAAAATTAACTTTGATGAGTGAGTCGTTAAGAAATGATGGAAGAATTTGGGTTCCTAAAAAGAAAGATGAAACACGTAAAGCGGTTGATATTCCTGAAGAAGATAGAGATTATTATTTAGAGAGAAGATATCCTGCATTTGGTAATTTAGTTCCTCGTGATGTAGCTTCTCGTGCTGCAAAAGAAAGATGTGATGCTGGTTACGGTGTTGGTTCGAGTAAGATGGCTGTTTATCTTGATTTCACTTTTAACATGGATCGCTATGGAAAAATTGAAGCAACAAAAAAAGGAATTCATAATGCTGATGCTGCTAAAATTCGTTCATTAGGACAAGATGTAATCACCGAAAAGTATGGTAACTTGTTTGATATGTATAAACAAATTACCGGTGAGGATCCATATCAAATGCCAATGAGAATTTATCCTGCAGTGCATTATACAATGGGCGGACTTTGGGTAGATTATAACTTGATGACAACAGTTCCTGGATTGTATGCTTTAGGTGAAGCAAACTTCTCTGATCATGGAGCAAATCGTCTTGGAGCATCTGCATTAATGCAAGGTTTGGCTGATGGGTATTTTGTAATTCCTTATACAATCGGTTCATATCTTTCAAAAGAAATTAGCGTAAAAGCAATTCCTACAACTCATGAAGCTTTTGCTGAAGCTGAGAAAAAAGTTGAAGAGAGTATCAACAAATTCTTTAATATAAAAGGAACAAAATCTGTTGATCATTTCCACAAACGTCTTGGCAAAATCATGTGGGATAAATGTGGTATGGCAAGAAATGAAAAAGGTTTGAAAGAAGCTATCGAAGAAATTAGAGCATTACGCGCTGAGTTTTGGAAAGATTTACGTGTAACCGGAGAAGCCAATGAATTCAATCCTGAATTAGAAAAAGCCGGAAGAGTTGCAGATTTCTTAGAGCTTGGAGAATTGATGTGTATGGATGCTTTAAATAGAAATGAAAGTTGTGGCGGTCATTTCCGAGAAGAATATCAAACAGAAGAAGGTGAAGCAAATCGAGATGATAATAATTTTGCTTTTGTTGCAGCATGGGAATACAAAGGTGAAAACAACTTCGAAATGCACAAAGAAGAGTTAAAATATGAAAATATTAAAATAGCTCAACGTTCTTATAAATAATAGTTAAACAATAAATTCAAAAAAGATATTATGAGTGGTAATATGAATCTTACACTAAAAGTTTGGAGACAAAAAAACTCAAACGCAAAAGGTGAATTAGTTGATTTTAAAGTAAACGATATTTCTCCTGACATGTCATTTCTTGAAATGTTTGATGTGTTAAACGAAAGACTTGTTTCTGAAAATACAGACCCAATAGCTTTCGATCACGATTGCCGTGAAGGGATTTGTGGAATGTGCAGCATGTTCATTGATGGTCGTCCTCACGGGCCGAAACAAGGAATTACAACTTGCCAATTACACATGCGCTCATTTAAAGATGGGGATACAATTACTGTTGAACCATGGAGGGCACAAGCTTTTCCTGTACTAAAAGATTTAGTTGTTGACCGTACTGCTTTCGACAGAATTATTGCAGCAGGTGGATATATTTCTGTTAATACTGGAAATGCTCAGGATGCCAATTGTCTTCCGATTCCAAAAGACGATGCAGATGAATCATTTGCGGCTGCTGCCTGCATTGGTTGTGGTGCTTGTGTAGCAACTTGCAAAAATGCTTCTGCAATGTTATTTGTATCTGCAAAAGTTTCTCAGTTAGCTTTATTACCTCAAGGTAAACCTGAAAAACAAACACGTGTAATGAATATGATTGCACAAATGGATGCGGAAGGTTTTGGTTCATGTACAAATACCGGTGCTTGCGAAGCTGAATGCCCTAAAGGAATTTCACTTAAGAACATTGCTCGTATGAACCGTGAATATCTTGGAGCGCAACTTTGTTCTGAAAAGTAGTATTATTAAACTATAACTTATCATTAAATTTCTCGTTAACTTTTTGTTGACGAGATTTTTTTTGCAACTATATTTTATTTTTACTCATCTAATTTAATAAATACTTACTTTGTGATAAAATATTTTAACAGGTTGATTTCTAAAAACACCATTCTCTCCATTATCTTATTCCTTTCAACATTTATTTTTTTCGGGATGGATGTTCTTGCTTCACATTATCGTGCAGGAGAAATTACTTATTCTTGGATTCCCAACACAAAAAGAACTTATCAAATCACAATAACCACTTATACTGACCCCCTTTCTCAAGCAAACATTAACACTGTCAGCATTCAACTAGATTTTGGTGATGGAAGCACGGAAACTGTTAATAGAGTTTCTCAAGTTTCTGTTTATTTAAACAATTCTCCCGTTTCTTTCATCGTAAAAAACACTTACATCACTACTCATAATTACCAAACAGATGGTTTATATACGGTAAGTATTACAGATCAAAACCGAGTAGATGGAATTGTAAATATTAATGGTGGTGCTACCCAAAATATTGCGTTTTATGTAGAAACTCAATTGAATATTAATAGCTTTTTGGGTCCAAACAGATCTCCTGTACTGTTAATCCCTCCAGTTGATAGAGGTTGTGGAGGGTTTAGATATGTTTATAACCCTGGCGGTTTCGACCCTGATGGAGATAGTTTATATTTTGATTTGGTTACACCAATGTCAGGCCAAGGGATAAATGTTCAAAATTACTCCAACCCTGCCCCTAATTTTACCATCAATCATCAAACCGGTCAAATCATATGGAATACTCCACCAATTGTTTCGGGTTCTTTAGCACTAACCTACAATATTGCAATAGAAGTTTCTGAATTTAGAAATGGAATTAAGATGGGATATGTTGAACGTGATATGCAAATTAGAATTGAAAATTGCATAAATAGTCCTCCCGTTATTGATACGATGATTGATTATTGTGTTGAAGCGGGAAAACAACTTCAATTCTTTGTAAGAGCCTCCGATCCAAATTCTCAAAGTGTTTCACTAACCGGTTATGGCGCTCCTTTTGATCCATCCTTAACAAAATATGTTGCAACACTTAATCCGCCTAACCCACTTGGGAACCCTGTTTTAGCTCAAGTAACATGGAAAACTGATTGCAGTAATATTAGACATGACCCCTATCCTCTTTACATTAAAGCTACTGATAATTATGCAATCCCTTTATCTGATTATAAACTATCATATGTAACGATTATTGGTCCTGCTCCTAAAAATGTTAAACTTAATCAGTTCGGAAACGGATTCAAAATTACATGGAACTCAGATGCATGTGGTTTAGCGAGTTCTTACAAAATATATAAACGTATAGATAGTTCTCATTGGACTCCAGATCACTGTTACAGAGGCGTGGACCCAATCGCTAAATATTCGTTATTAGGAACAGTTTTGGTTCATAACAATCCAAATGACACAACCTTTTATGATGATAATTATGGAGAAGGACTTTCACCACTAGTGCATTATTGTTATAGAATAGTTGCCGTTTATCCACCAAGAGATTCTCAAGGGAATATCATATTTTCAACTACTGCCGATAGTTATGCTTCAATAGAAATCTGTGGTGAAATAATTCGAACGAAACCTATCATAACAAATGTGAGTGTAAATTACACAAGTAATAATCAAGGTTCAATCTATTTACACTGGTTAAAACCTATTATACTTGACACTCTAAATTACCCACCACCATATCATATTGTTTTTAAACGATCAACTTCATTAAAAGGAACGTATTTGCCTTTTGACAGTATAAGTTATTCATCATTTAACAATATTACTGATTCATCTTGTATTGATACATTTTTGAATACTTCACAAAATAAATATTATTATAAAATAAATTTTAACAGTGCTAAAGTTGGCAATTTTCAATTTATAGACGCTAGTCCTGTTGCTTCGTCGATAAAAGCTGCAATCTATTCAACAGATAGAGAAAATATTTTATCTTGGACATTTAATGTTCCTTGGACAAACAATCAATTTATCATTTACAGAAAAAATCTAAACACCAATAATTTTGAGATGATTGGATCTTGTATTAACAATACTTTTTCAGACACCGGATTAACAAATGGCAGAAATTATTGTTACTTAATTAAATCCTTGGGTGATTATTCACAGTTTTTATCTAACGATACTCTACTAAACTATTCACAACAAATTTGCGGAACTCCCATTGATACAATTAAACCTTGTGCTCCAATGTTATCACTTACCCCACCTTGTAATTCATTCAATGATTTTCAAAACATATTAAGTTGGACACCACCAAAGCTTTGTTCTGGTGATGTTATTTACTATAAGATTTATTATAAACGATTAAAAACAGATGAGTACATTTTGCTTGACAGTATGGGTAAAAATGTATTTCAATATACTGATTCACGAATTGATTTAAAAAACTCTATAGCTGGTTGTTATATTGTCACTGGTATAGACTCATCTGTTAACCACAACGAAAGTTTTTTTACAAATGAAACATGTACTGATAATTGCCCTCAGTATAGTATTCCAAATGTTTTTACTCCAAATGGTGATAATAAAAACGACACTCTTAAACCATTCCCTTACAGGTTTGTTGACAAAATCGATATCACAATCTTTGATCGATGGGGATTGCCTGTATTCACATCTAAAAACCTAGATATTAACTGGGATGGAAAAGATCAAGATTCAAAAGTTGAATGCACAGATGGCGTTTATTTTTACATCTGCGACATTTATGAAATTTTCTTAGATGGAGTCAAGAAAAGAACTATTAGAGGAACTATTCAAATTCTTAGATAAATATGTTTACAGGAATAATTGAACAAACAGGACGAGTTGTTGAAATAACACTTGAAGGAACGAACAAAAACTTTTGGATAGAATCCGCATTAACAAAAGAATTGAAAGTAGACCAAAGCATCGCGCATAATGGCGTTTGTTTAACCGTTGTTGAAATTGCAAATGACACTTATAAAGTCACCGCAATTCAAGAAACACTTCAAAGGTCAAACCTTAAATTTCTTAACAAAAACGATTTGGTAAACATCGAACGGTGTACACCAGCAAATGGAAGGTATGATGGGCATATTGTTCAAGGTCATGTTGATGAAACAGCATGCTGTAAGTCAATTGAAAACAAAAATGGAAGTTGGATATTTACCTTTCAAATCGAAGATAAAAAAAACTGCCACCTGATAGTTCACAAAGGATCCATTTGTGTAGATGGAATTAGTTTAACTGTTGCTAGTATAGTTGATGATGAATTTTCTGTTGCAATAATTCCATATACTTTTGAGCATACGAACATGAAACACATCGATGTTTTAACAATTGTGAATATTGAGTTTGATATTATAGGAAAGTATATTTCAAAAATTATGCAAACCTATTCCCAACCCAAACAAAACGTTTAACAATAAATTCTGCATTAATAAAACTTGCATTTCCCGCGGCATTTCCACCTGTAACATGAAAATCGCTAAAAGCTGCATGTGAATTAATCAATGCTGCACCAGTAAAATTAAATGATACAGGAACAAAAACACTGTTCATTTCTTCCTCAATTTCTTTCATCACAGCTTCATCAGTTGAATAAGCTGCACAAGTTATAGCTCCTTTTTCTTCAACAACCTTTTTAGCTAAAGATATTGAATCTTTAGTGCTATTCGTTTTTATCACAAAAACAATCGGGCCAAAATATTCTTTGCTATAAATGTCACTTTGCCCTCTCCCAAAAAGTATTACAGTCGGGGTTGCAATTCTAGCATCAAGAAACTCTTCATTTTTAATTACCTTAGATTTTAACATTACTATCCCTCCTATATTCTCTGAATCGGCAACTCTTTTCATTGTAATATCAGATTGAATAGCACCAAGAGTTGGTGAGCCTGCTTTCGGGTTATCAACTAACTCAGTTATACTATCACATAGTAATTTAGCAACTTCGTCAAACGAAACAACTCCATCACTTGTTTTAATTCCCTCTTCTGAGATAAAAATATTTTGCGGTGCGGTACACATCTGACCTGAATATAGAGATACTGCAAGAGCTATGTTTTGCATAACAGCTTTTATGTCAGAAACTGATTCTATTATCGCACAGTTTACTCCGGCTTTTTCAGTAAAAGTTGTTTTAGGTAATGATTCGATGTAATTACCAAAATCACTGCCACCAGTATAATCAATCAGTTTAACTGTTAGATGTTCAGCTAATTGTTTAGTTATAGGATTACTAATAGAATCAACAGCCAATTGAACGGTATTTACATCAATATTATTTTCTTTGAATACTTTCTGTATTTCGGCAATCACTATTGCAATAGGAAGAACAGCTTTGGGATGAGGTTTTACAATTGTAACATTTCCAGTTATTAAATTGGCAAATAATCCAGGAACAGTATTCCAAATAGGAAAAGTAGAACAACCTATAACTAAACCAACACCTTTTGCAATAGGTTTATAATTTTTATGAACTTTAAGGTCGAATTTACCCATAGGTTTTATCCAGTCCACTTTAGAAACATATTTTGTTTGTTCTATATAACCTTGAATTATTGCTTCCAAGGCTCTGTCATTTGAATGCGGACCTGAAGCTTGAAAAGACATCATAAAAGATTGACCAGTGGTATGCATTGTAGCATATGTTATATCAAAAAAACGATTCTTAATTCTTTCGAGAACCTCTAATAGAATTCCAGTTCTAGTTTCAATAGTCGTATTACACCAAGAAACTTTTGCTAGTTCAGATTTTTTAAAAATATCGGATGTATTATATACGGAGTACCTAACACCTAAACCAACTTGTAAATAAGGCGATATTTCTTCACCAATGCATTCTTTACTCTGATCTTGAAGTAGTTCATTGAAATTATTGTTCATAACTGTACTGATATATTTTTTAGCATTTATATCAGCATCTAAACCATATGCTTTAGGTGTTTCAGGGAAAGCCGAAAAATATTTCCGAGATTTTATTGCTTCAATACTATTAATTAAAAG
>Ga0194047_10001978_pt1 | contig 12010 bp, 31 predicted proteins | sample JunL225m_MetaG_2_FD_160070 | JGI IMG/M metagenome (GOLD analysis project Ga0194047, IMG submission 160070) | Anoxic zone freshwater microbial communities from boreal shield lake in IISD Experimental Lakes Area, Ontario, Canada - Jun2016-L221-5m | ecosystem: Environmental > Aquatic > Freshwater...
CGCAGTTCTTTAAGTCTTTTGTCAATTTCCTCTAACTCTGACTTAGTTTTAATGTATTGCGTGTACGTCTCCATGATGAAGTCACTAGCTTGTACGGTTATTCCCTCTTTGTGCTTGGGATACATCTTGCCTAGCGTTTCTAGTGTGCTTACATTGCCATCAGGGTCGGGTGGCGTATTGGTTTTAATGAGCTCAAAAAAAGCAGACTCTCGCTTCATGCAATCAAAGCGTTCCTCATCTCCATAAAGGCGACCACGAACAACTAATCCCTCGCCGGCTACTAATGCAGCAAATACAACTCCTTCAATCCCCGTAACTGCTGAATAATGCAAACCCTGTAGCTCGTAATTCCTAGGAATAAAATCATCCTCCCAGCCTCTAGCATTGCCTTTGCCAACAATGCCTGTTGTTTTTATCTCCAGAATGTTAATAATGCCTTCGGGCTCAACTTCGTTGTAATACTTGGTAACTTTGCCGGCTGGAAATTGTTTAGACGGTTCTACTATTAAAAAGTCAAGATTTGCCAACATAAATGGGTGGCTTTTGCTTTTTAACATCATTGGCCAAGAAACAACTGCTGTGTCAAACTCTCTAGCAAACTTTTCCGCTACTACAGATTCAAGCAAATTGCCCCATTCCATAGCTTCGTTTGAAGATGTAGAACGTTCTACGGTTCCTGTTTTTTCCGCCCACAATGAATAACGACTGGTGTAGCGTGATTCGCCAAAAATTGCTGCACAGTCACTTCCACCCAATCCGGTACTTCGCAAATCTAACCACTCATTTCGAGTCATTAAATCTGTATTGCCTATCACTTCACACAACATCTAATCTCCCTTGTTTGGTTATTTAATTTCTACTATGCCCCTGTAACATCAACGACCTTGACTGTTTTCTTTATACGCCTCGCTAAGGAGAGCTTTCTCAACAATTTCATCACGACGTTTGCTTTCTCGGTACATTGTTAGAGCTATTGCGGAATAAATTGCCATGTCAATAAGTGAATCTTCAATACCTTCATTGCGTAACGTGCTTCCTTTTGCTGCTGCTTGTAAACGACGCATTTTGTCATTAGCTCGAATCATTGCCCCTACCCATCCTTCAACTCCAAAATCCTCACTTGCCCTAACGTTGGCAAATGGGTCTTCCTTGCGCCCATAATCAGAACGCTTGCGGTCATGCAATTCCTTCATTTCCGCTAATACTTGTTCAAATTCATTCATTGGTATCTCCCTACCATCCGTGTCCACAACCATTTTGGTCGGGTACATAACCTGCAAAACCATTCAATGCTTGAATCTTTATTGCTATTGCTACTTGTTCGGCTGGTGTTGCTGCGTATTCTGCACCATAAATCCACCCACCGTATGCCATCCAATTTGTTTCTAAAATGCCTAAACCGCCAGAATAAATAGCTCCTCTAGTGTGCCAGTTGCCACCTGTCTCGCAGATGTTTACCTTCGCCCACTTCGCCATGATTGCTGGCGGTATGACTGGTTCTGGTGGTACGTACCTATTTGTTTTTACGGTATCTACCGTATGTTGCTGAATAGTGACATTATCCACGTTGGCATCTGCTGGTAATGAAAATACAAAAGTTAAAGCAATTATGAAAAAAAGTAAGTATTTTTTCAAGGTTCTCCAATGTTCGCCGTTTCACTGCGGAAGTCTTTAACTGCGAGTTCCGGTAGTGCTGTCTTGGTTTCTGGTAGTAAACACACCTGCCAGTTCAGGCTCTTGCTCCATTAGCAATCTTGAATAGTATGCAGCATAGCTGTTATTCATCTTAAAGCCTGAGAGGTCTGTTGTCCTTTCATACCATTGCCATCGCATTTGTTCAAAAAGCATTTGAATACCTATTTTTTTATGACCTTTTGCTACTAATAGCCTTCCTAATCTTCGAAGCTCTAAATACACTTTTGGGTTTGCTGAATGAAAAGCGTTAAATCGGTCTTGCAATGTAGCTGCCTTATCAACATCTATGTCAAACATCTCAAAAAGTGTTGTCATTGTTCTGTTTCCTTTGGTTCTGCAACATTTTCTGACCATTTATTAGTTGTTGCATCCCAGCAATACAAAACGCCATCTTCGCTATGTATGTAAAGACCGGAAAGTGGTTCGTATGCAATTTCATGTTTGCAATGAATACAGTTGCCTTTTGGTTCACGCATTTGTCATCTCCTCTAGGTAATTAGTTATAAATCTTTTAGCTTGCTTAATGTGTTTGAATTGTTGAAATTCACTTAAATCTTGGATTTCTCCATTTTCATCTATAAGGTGAACGCTATACATTCTGCGTGCATCTTCATCAAACTGTTCGCTTGTAATAAAAATGTTTTGATTCTCACCATACAAAGTTGGAGCTACAACGGAATTGAAAAACCTCATTGCCCCTTCGCTGAAATAATGTTGACCAGCCTCAAAATTGTGGTCAATGATTTCTTGAATGTTGTTATAGGTTCTCATTTTGCCTCCTTTGGCCAATAGTATTCAAGGTCATTTGCAATGTCATTAAAGTATTGCGAATAATGCTCCGGTAGTTTTCGCAATAAATTACTTTGATGTGATTGATGAACGACTGGATTGCCTAACCAATACGGTGTTAAAGCTTTAAGAGGATAATCAGAAAGGAGTTCTACTGATTTTTCATAACAAGTATCTTTGTAACCTCTAGCTTTCCATTCGTCGCAAATAGCTTTTTGATAATCGAGTAATGCAAACTCATAATTACGCCACATTCGAACTGCCGGATGATTTTTCCAACCGTAGTTAGGTGTAACTAAGGATTTAATTATTTGCAATGTTTCTACACGCTGTTTGCCTAGTCGCTGTCTATCTAAAATTGAAGCGGTTTGTGTAAAATCTTTATACGGTAAAAATGTCTGCATTTGCAATCTCCCCTGTATACAAAACGTAAAGTGTGTATAAATCATTTTCTGTGTTCTGAAAGATTTTTAGCACGAACGGTATGTCTGCTAATGAAAACTTCATCGGTTCAGGTATGTTTGCTAACTGACGAGCTGTCTTTCTAAGATAAGAACGATTTTTTGCATCTTCCTGCCAAATAAACCATGTGTTTGGATTTTGCAATAATTGTTCTTTTCTAATTCTGACCATAAGACTTTGACGACGAGCTACACGACCTGAATGAGGTGGTAGAGCTTGCTTCATTAAAAGTTCTGATTCGACGGTTGTCATTAGTTCACCTCATGTTTCTTTGTATGACGTTGTAGCTCTCTGCGCCTTGTACGTGCATCTCCTAAAGGAAATAACTTGTTACAAAATTTGCAACTTTGAGCAGGCATGTTTGTGCTTAATGTAGGTATAAAATTGCGTTTCATTAGCGAACATCCTTAATAGATGATTTGCAAATGCCTATGCACTGATTGTTCTGTTCTGCAAGTATCTCTGCAATGAATTCTTTGCTCCATTTATTTGCAAAATAAACTGCACTGGATTCCTCAATTTCGGAAACGGTGCCTCCGTTTGATGTGTGAGTAAGAATTAAACAATTTTTTGAGCAATACAAATCGCATTGACTTACTCCGTCATTTACGAGTGTTAATTCTTTGAACATTGCATACCATTCTGCCGATACGGTTTCTGGTGTGCGTGCAATTTCTTGCATTGCATCTTTTAATGATTCCTGATTGATTAGGTGATTAGTCATTAGCGAACTACCTTTAGTGCGTAGTTGCTGTTGTTAGCTACTAGTTCAAAAATTTCGGTAATGTTTTCGTACTGACCTATGTCGGTTGAAATACCGTTGAACTTTGTAAGTGTTAAAAACCAACCTTTTTCGTTAGCGTGAGCTGTGAAAATAAAATCGGTTGTATTTTTCTTAATTGCTGTTGCCATCTTTACTGCCTCCTGAGAGCTACTGGACTTCGCTCTACCTAAAAACTATAACAAAGGATTGACCGCTCAACGGTCTATTTGTCATCTTTTTAAGATTTTTGTTATTTCATCCCAATCAGACGGGTGCCATACGTAAACCTCTGCACCTGATTCCTTTAATTCTGAAAGTACAACTTTCTGACTTTCCGAAAGTTTGCCTTTCTCACGCTTTAATTCAGCCCATACAATCCGTTTTTGACGAACATTCCACATAGTCAGATCTGGATACCCAGCGAGTGTTGCACGTCTTGAATCGGGTATTGCATACACTTTCCAGCCATTTAAGCGAGCAAGCGTGCAAACTCGTTCTTGGAAATCTTTTTCGAGCTCTAATGATTTAAGTTGTTCCCCTGACAACAAGCTAAAAGGCTTCGTCATTGGATAAATAACCGACAACCCCGTATTGCCAAGCTTTTCTTGCTCTACTTGCAGCGAGCATTTCTGCTTCTCCTGCCCATGCATGCACTACATAACCGTGTTCTAAAGCCCATGCTGGGTTGTCAGTAATAAACCTATGGCAATTCCTACAAAGACCAAGGCAGTTGTCTACGTCAGTAATACTGCCACCCCTAGCTCGTGTTTTAATTTCGTGGACATCCGTAGCGTGATACGAACAAACAGGCTCAACATTGGCTTCACACCTAGACGAACGAGCAAAAACATCCATACGAGTTTTATTTCGTTCACTAGTTAAAGCTTTGCGTTTTTTTGATACAGGGTTAATTCTTGACCTTTTCATGTTAAACCATCCGGGATTTCAGCTTCTGGCCATTTATCGGTCTTTTCAAAGATGTGTACGGCTGAATTGAGGCACCGTTTGCAAAAGTGAGGGTGAGCTCCCCAATAGGACTCCCAACGCCGTACAACCCAAATACCGCACCCATCACAGACACCGGGTAACAATGTTCGGAACTCATCAAAATGGTCTTCAATGTTGTGTAACAAAAATTGGTCGGGTGACGGAATAACTGTAAGTTCGTTCCATCCTCTCCTCCAATAAATAGAACGGTCAGTTTCTTGTAGCTCTTGAATAATCTCAACAAGCTCAGGCAAGGGTGCATCGGGTGAATCCTCTTGCTTAAATGTTCGTGAGCCTTTAGCCATCCCTCCACGATAACTGATTACTTTGACCTAGGAGAGCGCAGCGTTTTTCTTATTTCTGCAAGAGCTGCAATTCGAACTTCATCGGTAAATGTTGCTTCCTCTTTTTTATAATTAAGGTTCTTTATAGTTAGGGGTGCGTGGGTGTCCGCCCAAACGGTAGTAGATGTCCGCCTAACCGTTGTAGATGTCCGCCCAAAACCCTCTACTGGAGGATTAAATGCATAGACAGTACAACGACCCTTGCCAGCAGGTCGAACAATACGAATTATGTCTTGTGAAATTAAATCTTTAAGACACCTGCGAATGTGTCGAACACTTAATCCTGTTTTTATAGCTAAAAAATCCTGCGAAGGTCTAGCTTCTTGACCATCATCGTGTGCATGGTCGGCTAGTGCAATAGCTACATACTTAACGCTTGGTTGTAGCTCTAACCGCCAAATGTAATTCTGAACGTAAATACTCATTGTCACCCATCTTGTTATTCATTGAAAAACCTTAACTTACTATCAGAACGGTTAATAAAAATACCTTGAGTTAGGCGCATCTCCCGACGCTCCTTTGCTGTGGTACCTGCCCAGTATCCATACCCCTCATAATTGAGTGCATAATCAAGACATTGTTTGTTAACGGGGCATTGTTTACATAACGCAATAACGAATTCAGGGATAGGCAATCTATCCCCCTCCTCATGAGCATAGAAGTGCTTTTTGTCCGTCTTTCGGCAACTTGCTCTATCACGCCAGTCATCAATGTCCACTCGTTACTTTTTATTTCTCCGATTAGCTCTATTTATGGAAGTGACTTTCTCGTCTGCTTGCTGAGAAATAATGTCCTCAATAATGGCGTATGCCTCCAATAAGGCTACCTGTACTAGTTGTTGCTGTGTAAGGCTATTCAAAGTCGTAGAGGTGCTTCCCCCATAGATTTGTTTTGCTTCCTCTGCTGAGATTTCAGCGTCACCCCTTCTGATGAGCAAAGCGTCTAACACAGCTTGGACTGTTTCTCCCCATACGTCTTTAGCCATTAGAACGCATACTCCTGTGTCGCTGGTGAACCATTGCTAATACTTGCTGAATTACGAGTAATAGTAAGGTGCGCTGTGCTGAGACTAGCTCCAATGTCATCTGCCACAATTTCAACAACTGAACGCTTTTCACCCTTGTCGGTTTCCCATTCACGTTGTTCTAGGCGACCTGAAACAATAACTTTTGTACCTTTCGGAATTGAAGTTGAAATGTTTTCAGCAATTTTTCCATAAGCAACTACATTGAAAAAACTGACCTTTTCCTCCCATTCCTGTGTTTTCTTATTTTGCCAACGGCGATTAACCGCTACGGATAGCTTTACAGAAGCCAGCTCCGGGTCTCTTGTTGTATTTCCACTAATCGTAATGCTACTGCTCATTGGTTTCCCCTTTTTTGTATGTATGTTCCATTATTGCTTTGCGACAAAACTGATTTAATGTTAGCCCCTCACGCTGAGAAGCTAAAAGCAAATCATCATAAATCTCTTCAGGTATTAAAAGCTCAAACATCTGCATTGCTTAACGCCTTTATTAGTAGGTCAATTTCCTCTGGCATGACATCGTTGTAGCCTAATACTTCTCGGTCTAAAACTGCTTCCATAAACTCTTTACGTTCCATTGGATTGTCTGGAAACTTTACAGAAAGACTTTCACGCAAAATGGTTTGTTTAGGAGTCAATTCTGTAGCTACGGCACCACGTTGTACTTTGGCCATTTCTTGTTTAGATGGTCGTTGAATTTTACCGTTTCGCATAGTTGCCATTCCTAGATTTGCACAAGCTCTGCCGATTGCCGAGGTTTCTGCATTTTCTAGTGGGCTTGTAACATTTGCACCTTGTGGTGAAAAAGATTCCTCTGCTAGTCCGGTGGCTAAAAGTTGTTCGCCATCATAAAGATAAGCTTTAACAATAAATTGCGTTTGCTTTTGCCCTTCATGTTCGTGTAAAACATTTATCAAGTCAGCGTAAATCCTCCCTGTTGGATACTTTTCATAAAACAAACTGATTCTCTCAGCTACATCTACATAATCGTCAAGATTAAATCTTGCCATCTTTATTCTCCTCCTTTTAGTGATTCTTTTAGTTTTGCTAGTGAAGCATCAATCTTGTCAAATTGCATTTTCATTATTACATCAAAATCATCAAAGATTTGTTGTAATGAATCCTCGGTCGTTCCATCCATTTTTACCTCTCCTTTTTATTTTCTATCTGGTTACACCAGTCCGCTACTGCTGTTCTGCCTACAGATGTTCCGCTTGCAGAAAGCTCTGAAGCAATAGTCCGATAAGATTTCCCATCTTTTCGAGCCTGCTTTAGATGTTTTTTTAATTGACCTTTTAATTCAAGGTCTTTTAATTCATAAAGATGTGACTTCACTTATTCCCCTACTTGTTTGATACATACTAATTCGTACAGCCAAACTTCTGTATTCTGCTGCTGCTTTGAATTCATGTTCATCTGTTGCCGCATACTGACATTCAATCAAAGCATTTTCAATTAAAAATAAATCTTCATTAGATAAGTTAATTTTCATTATTTTCTCCCATTACTTTGCAATAATCAACACTAAATTCCTTAAAATCCGCTAACGCACTGTCAATGTTTTCGTACTGATGTTCCCATTCACCTATGCGTTTAGTTTTATAAAATACATCTACGGTCATTAGATAAAAATCGTTGTAATCATCTTTGGAAACTGCTGGTGTGATAGCTCCACTAATTATAAAATCATCACTAAATACACTTATGTAAGCACCATTTAGTTCAGAGTATTCCCATTTTCTTACATTAAAATCAAGCATTGTCACTTTCCTCTCTCATTTGTTGCAATAAAACTTCTAAATCTTTTTCAGTAAGCAAATCTTTGTTTAGCTCTTTGTAAAAGCCTTCGAGCAAAACCTCCATAATTGTTAAGGCGTTTTCAATCGTGTAGAGGTCATCTGAATCTACGCATTGCCTTAGCAAGGATACGTATTTGTCCATGAGATTTAACCGTTCGTGCTGGTCGTTTTTATTCATCAAAAGCTCCTGTTGCCCATGCCCATAAAAACCATGCACCCTCCATCATCCCAATTAAAAAAAATGCAACCTCTCTCATTAGAGCCTCGCTTCGTTAAATAATTCTGGACGACTTGCAAATAACTGTTCGTTAATTTGAGTTTGAATTTGATTAAGCTTCCAATCTGCATTTACATCTCGCCAGCCTTCTTTGCGAATGAACTGACTAAGTATGTAAGCCTCAGAATCGCTAAGGATAATTTTAATGTCTGAGTGATTATTCATTAACGGATTACCTTTAGTGCGAATGAAGTGTTAGCTACGATTTCTGTAACTTCTAAAAGAGAATCGTAAGCACCTATGATAATTTCGTAACCCTTGCTGTTAACTACAAATGCTTTCCAAATTTCTCGGTCATCTGAAAGTGTAATTTTGTAAGCCTTGATTATTTGTGTTTCTGTTTTCATCTTGCTATCTCCTTGTATTGGTACTGGACTTCCCTCTACCTAGACAACTATAACAACATTTTGACCGCCCAACGGACTATTTGCAGAAGTTTTTAGGCATAGAAAAACCCCCTACCTTGAAGTGACGGAAAAGGTAGGGGGTTTCTCATGGAGGTAAGCAAGATGGGTGCTTACAAGTAAAACCTTATCATGTTCGTTTTTTGTCTATGCACAAAGCTTCATAGAGCTGTGCTGGTGTAATTGTGTAAATGTCAGCCCAGTTATGTAGATAGCCACCAAACCGCAAGGATTCAGCTACAAGAGACGAACAAATCCAAGTGTTGTCTCTCCTAAAGGCTGGAAACCAATTAGGCGTCAAAATGTCAAAGAAAATAGACCAAATAGACAAAAATGAATACCTGTGACCAACTTGCAAACTTACAAATTGCACCGTCTTTTGGGCGGACACTGTGACCGGTGGTTTAATTATTACGTATTCACCTACGGTATCAAGCTTTTTGTCATTAGTGACACCTCTTGGCTCGGCTTGTGTCACGTATGCAACACCGTTTTTCACGTGAGTAACGATAGCTACATGATTCCATTTAGAACCACGTCGCCAACGAAGTTTTTCACCAAGACGTATTGTTTTCCCCATAATGCCATTTGACCTTGCAAAGACAATGTCACCTACATTGGGCGTAATCACGTTGTCAAGCTTTTGGTGGCGTTTTTTCGTTACCAATGGGAAATGGTATTGCTGTCTTTGGAGTGGTCGCATCAGCAGCCTTTACAGGTAGGCAACCAAGAAGCCATGAAGCCTTTGGCCATTTTTCCTCTGCAAAACGGATAGCGGTGTAATAGGCGGTGGTTGCTAATGGGGTTAAATACATCAAGTCATTAGCAGGCAATGTCATCCATTCTTTTGTTACCCATGCAACGATGGCACCAATAACTGCTGGCACTAAGGTTCGGCAAATGTTTCTATCCATGTTGTTCATGCTGCTATCCTCCTCGGACATTTATGGTCGCTAGCTTCCAAAACTTTGGTAGGCAGCTTGTTAAATTGTATCCGGCTCATTTCACCTTTGTGTAAATAGGTAATTGTTCCGCATTGTTCGCATTTGTAGATAAGTTCCATAGGGTCAATCACCCTAGCAAATACAAAAACCCCCAACCAATCTCCCGACTGTTTAGGGGTTTCTGAAAAAAGTTCCGAGTGCCGGTTTTTCTTTTTTATAAAATTAGCAGGTCAGACCATCCACGCACGCCAACTCCTGCGCCTACGCACATAGTCACCATTCCAGCAGGTGCGCTTGAACCACTTGTAGAAGTAAACCATTTTGACCCACCATCCATTGCTGGAACTTGCAGCACCGTTCTGCCTGTTCCCTCACTAAGTACAAAATGATGAAAATGACCACAGCAAAGTATTTCAGCATCAGAAACTTCGGTGCGACCTAAAGCTTGACCCTTCCACCAAGTTTCCATTTTTGCTTGTGAGTTTGTTCCATTACGGAATTGGTGACCATGAGCAAATGAAACCGGTATGCCTTTCAGATCCAATGTCATTGTCAAATCATCTGAGTTAATAGCTCCAGTAGGAATACTTACGTTTGCATAACGTTCAGGATTAACACCAATAATTTCAGCAACGGTTTCAAATGCAGCAAAATCTCTATTGTCTAACCAATCGGTGTATGCCTTGCCATTCTTACGATTTTCGCCATGATTACCCGGTACGCCCATAGCAATAATCTTTGCACCTACATCTACAAAAGAATCAATCGCATACATAATTAAACGACGAGCTACCTTGTCTTGCTCTCTGTCAGTTAGGTCTGTTTGAAAAGTTTGCATTGCGTAGAACCCGTCACAAGATTCAACTAAATCTCCCAAACCAATGAGGTATACATCTGACACACCTCGTTTGCATTTTTGTAGCTCTAAATAACGAAACACAGCTTTGTCAATGGCATCAACAATACGTTTCGTTGTTGCCTCTGAACCACCATTTTCAGATTTACCTAACTGCCAATCACTAAGCAATACAAGGAAAGCAGAGTTTCCAATTTTTGTAATTTCTTTTGACGGTTTTTTCTTTTCTATAAGTTTGCACAACTGCTCAACATCAGCTCTATCAACCGTTGCTTCTCTAGGTTTTATAGTTGCCCTGTAATACTTCATACGGACTATTTCGCCATTGCGTGAAGCATCCCAAGCTCGTATTTGCAATGAACCATCTACAACCATTGTTCGGCTAGGGTCTAAACCCCAATCAGCAATCAACTCAGCCCACACAGAATCATCTGGCTCATTTTCAAGTTGTGCAGTTATTGTTCCGTCTTTGCCATTCCAAGACAATGATGGTTCCCAACCCGTTGGGTGAGTGTCTTTATGTCTTGGCTTGCGCTCAAACTCTGATAGGTCAGCCATTGCATCCACACCGAGAGTATCGGTGATTGCGAACAGAATCGGTACTGATTTTTATGCCACGACTATTTATAAATTTGTTTATAGATGAATTAGTAATTTCTTCAACTAACAATGCAGCTTCTATTTTTGTTTTATCTTCTAAAGACAAAGATGCAATAGCTCTACCAACAATGCACTTTTTTTTGTTATCTACATAAAACTCTGATAAATCAATTTCAGACATTTATTGCTCCTTTGCACTACCTCCAAAAAGAAGTGTAACAAATGACCGTTGAGAAGTCAACAATTTATGTGTATAAGTTGTGTGTATAAAATTATGCAACAGAAGCTACGGAAACAATTACTGTTCCCTCGGCAACAACAGATGTATTAGTTACATCCTCACCAGAGCCATTTGGTTGACCTGACCATTGCCAAGACCACGTTCCGGCATTATTAGCCGTTTGAATGTCGCATTGAAAATAGCCCGTATCGGTGTTGATAATGGTGTTAGTTAAGTCGCCACTTGGGTTTGTCCAAGTAAAGCTAACGGGTGTTTGTCCTTGAATTTCATAGGAAAAGGTAACTACGTCAGGGTTGACAATAACCCCGTCGATAGACGTAAACGGTTGGCTTGTGTAAAAGCGAATCGTGCTGCCTTCAATAATGTTGTAACCCATTTAGACCTCAACCAAAATCTCGACCTTGCCACGAACTTGTGCCGTTTCAAAATCTCCTGTCACAGAGGCTACCTTAAATGTGCCTCGAACACTAGCAGTCTTAAAATCTCCGGTTACAGAGCCCGGATGATGCGGGAAAACGAGTGTTCCAATGGCGTTGGCAGTGAATTGCCCTGAAAGGGTGCCAAAAGCCGGAATTAAGACCGCACCCGTTGCTTGGGTGGTGAAGTCCACCGACAGCGAACCATGCCCCGGAACATAGGCTGTAGCGGTTGCATTTGCAAAAAACTCAGCCGAAACTTGTCCACGACCCGGAATGTATACCGTTGCCGTAGCTTCTGATGCAAATGACCCGTTTAGCTGACCAAATCCCGGTACAAAAGATGTTGCAACCGCATTAGACGAAAATGAAGCAACATTTGTTCCTTGTGCTGGTAGGTATGACGT
>Ga0194047_10001979_pt1 | contig 12002 bp, 9 predicted proteins | sample JunL225m_MetaG_2_FD_160070 | JGI IMG/M metagenome (GOLD analysis project Ga0194047, IMG submission 160070) | Anoxic zone freshwater microbial communities from boreal shield lake in IISD Experimental Lakes Area, Ontario, Canada - Jun2016-L221-5m | ecosystem: Environmental > Aquatic > Freshwater >...
CTCTAGCAGTAACTCTAACTTTATTTGCATTACCTACACTAGCAATACCAGAAGATGCATCAGCAGTTGTAGCAGCTGCTTGAGCAGAATATTGAGAAATAGTGAAATTACCAGCCGTAGTTGGTGTGGTAATTTTTGAACCTCCAAATGTAATGTTAAAAGCTGTACCTGCATTAACAGTTTGTCCAGCAGTTAATACAAGTGTACCTGTACCAGATGAAGTAAATGTAATACCAGTAGGTAATCCTGTTACATCACCAGCAATTAATGCACTTGATTGACCGAACAATGTTGTCGTTGCAGATGCTGCAGCAGGCCATGAAATAGTAATTGTATCAGCTGCTGCGTATGCGCTTATGCTTGTCCAGGCAAGATTAATTGTCGATGTACTACTTACTGCAGAATTAGATAAAGTTACAGTCATGTTGCTGATACCAGCAGCATTAACAGAACTAGCACCAAGAGATAAAAGTAAGCCGCCTGTAGCAGCTACGACAGTAGCCTTCTTTAATGCATTCCGTAAAGAAATACCAAACTTATTAGTCATTTCACAATAATTAAAATATAAATAACATGAAATAAAATACACAATTAATAATATTTATACAATAGCAAAAAGTTATCATTATAATTAACAAAAATATATAATTAAATATATAGTTGTTTATATAACATAAAATATACAATAAAAAATTTATATTAGAACTATTAATATATAATAGTTCTAATAATATATACGTTTAAAAATATATAATAACTAGTAATATAGGTGTAAAATAGATGAGATAAAAACTTGTACAAAAATAATTGTTGAAATGTAACTCAGTTGTCATGGTGAGTCCTTCGATAAACTCAGGACAAGTTTTGTTGAACCATGATGTAGGATAAATCCGACAGTCGCCCTTCGACAAAGCCTGTACTGAGCCTGTCGAAGTACTCAGGGTGACATCTACTTAACTCATAACTTTTAACTTTTAACTCTTAACTGAATAAACAAGAAGTAAAAAGGGATGATATTTCTATCATCCCCTTCTTTAATTACTTTGACGAATGCTTTAGTTAACTCAGCATGACATCATCATAATTAGAATCTACCTACGATTGAGTAAGTGATTGTCTGAGCATATGTACCTGCAGGTGTTGTTGCAGATGGTGTTGCTAGATGTGTTACTAATGCTGTGTTGTCTGTATCAGTTCCTGCTGGAGAATTACCTCTTGTTGCTTCATATATTGAAGTAGCAGATGTTGCTTGGTAAGAAGCTGCGTTTGTTGCTACGTTTGCAGCAGATACTGTTACTGAACTTGTTGCTGCGATTGAACCTGCGTTATTACCAGTTACAGAACCAGGAACAATGCTAGCACCATATTTTTCTGTTCCTGCTGTCAATGATGCTGTTGAACCAGAATTTGCTGGAGTAAATGTATAAGTACCGTTGTATAAACCGTTAGCTGATGATGCATAAGATACTACGAAACCATTTTCTGCATTGGTTGCTACTTTCAATCTGTATTCACAATGATTGATAGATGATGTAGAAAGTGTTCCTAGATCACATGCTGCTGGGAATGTTGAAACTGCACCGTCTGATGATGATCTAATATCGAATGAAAGAGTTGGTGTTACTCTTGCTGTGATATGTACTTGGTTTGCATTACCTACATAAGCAAGACCTGTTGCACTATCTGCTGTAGCTACACCTGCTTGTGCAGAATACATTGCTATTGGAAAGTTGCCTGCTGCAGTTGGTGTCGTTAATTTGCTACCACCGAATGTGAAGCTAAGTGCTGTTGCTGAAGCAATTGTTGTCTTAGCTGTAAGTAATAATGTACCTGTACCTGATGATGTGAAATCCAATGAAGCTGGAAGACCAGTTACATCGCCTGATACTAATGCACCAGATTGACCGAATTGACTTCCACTTGCTGTTGCTGCTGCTGGCCATACAATTGAGATTGTATCGTTAGCGGCATAAGCATTTACACTTGTCCAACTTACTGTAACAGTTGATGTGCTGTTAACGGCTGAGTTTGAAAGTGCAACTGTCATATTTGCAACACCTGCTGCATTTACTGTACCTGCAGCTAAAGATAATACAAGACCACCAGTAGCTGCTACTACGGTTGCTTTTTTTAAAATACTTCCTACTGAGAAGTGTGACTTATTAGTCATGGGGCTGTTATTAATAAATAATATAAATAAATAACTGTCATAAAGTACCTTAAATCTATTCCTAAAGTCAATAGTTTAAAAAACATAAACTAAGAGATTAAAAAACAAAAAACAAAAAACATACATTGCTCTGAAAAGCTAAAAAACATTGAAGAAAAGATAAGAAACACGAAAGTCAAAAAAATATATTATTTTAAAAACATACAGAAAAATGAAAAGATAAAAGAGGGAGCAGTAAAAAAGAATGCAAAAAACTTCGTGATACTTAATGCTATGTATAACAAAAATATACGAAATATAAAAAAACAAATGAAGACAATGAAAAGCAATATACATAATTAGAGCAAAAAAATAGTAAAAAGAAAAACTACAGTATAAAAGTATTATTAGAAATGTTATGCATTTGCAAAAATAAAAATATATATAAAATATGAAAAATATTATTAATAAAAAAAGACACCAATTCGTTTGAATTAGTGTCTATAAAATTTGTAACTTAATTTACTCTTGTGTTTCAGAAATCTGAATATAAATTCTCTTTGGAGATGACTTTATTGATACCAAGTTTCTGATAGCATTAATGTTTTTTCCACTCTTCCCTATTACTACTCCCATATCTTCATTGTTTACGTGAATAATATATGTTTCGTCATAACTATTCATATTTTGTTCAATGATTACATCATTTGGATTTTTAACTATAGATTTAACTATATATTCTACAAAATCCTGAATGTTGGAGTTTTGATCGTTCATTTTTTTTCAAAAAAATTCTTTGCTATAGCTTTTACTGTATCTGAAGGCTGTGCACCTTTTGCTAACCAACTTTCATACTTTGTTTGATCCAATTTTATTGTTGAAGGATTTTGGATCGGATCATAAAAACCGATGTCTTCTATAGTTTCACCGTTTCTCCATCTTTCTGAATCCATAATTACGATTCTATAAGATTTCTGACCTTTTTTACCCTGTTGTTTTAATCTAATTCTTACCATATATTTTCTAAAATGCTCAGGTATTATACCAGCAAAGTTGGGTAACAACAATACTTAATAAGCAACCTATACTGTAAATAAAATAATACTAATAAATAATTTAACTCTTCGTCTTCTTCTCATCAATAGATACTTTTTCAAAAGATAGTCTTGCTGCTTCCTGTTCTGCCGATTGCTTACTTTTTCCCTTACCAACGCTGTAAGCTGTTTCTCCCACCATTGCAATTACTTCAAAAACTTTATCATGATCTGGACCTTCTTCACTTACTACTTTGTAATAAGGTGTCTGTTTAAAAGTTTCCTGTATGTACTCTTGAAATTTAGACTTCGGATCAATGTCCAATCTGTTATCAACAATATTTTTTAATTTCGAGTTTATATACTTATCTATAAATTCTTTAGCTTTGGCGAAACCTAAGTCAATATAAATAGCACCAATAATTGCTTCCACGCAATTGGCTAATATATATGGTCTACTTTTTCCCCCTGTAGATTCTTCACTGGAACTCATTATCAAAAACTGACCTAGATTCAATTCCACTGCTGTTTCTGAAAGACTTTCCGTTTTTACTGCCGCAGCTCTGAAGCTAGTTAAAAGGCCTTCGTCGTAATCTGGATATTCGTTGTATAGGTACTCAGTGACAACAATTTCCAAAACAGCATCGCCCAAAAATTCAAGTCTTTCATTATGTTTCACATTCTTTTTTTCGGAAAGAATTGATCTATGTGTGAGTGCTTCTTTAATTATTTCTTTATTATTAAATTGTATGCCTATTGTTTTTTCTAACTCTGGAAGCATAATTAGTTTTTTAATTTTTTTTCGTAAGCAGCTCCTAAGACACCTGCTACAAATGATGCACTGGCTTCATCTCCATATTCTCTCGCTAATTCTATAGCTTCGTCAACTGATACTTTATATGGTGTAATATCGGAGAAAAACGACTCTGCTAAAGACAATATTAAAATTACATGCTCAATGTTTTTTATTTCGTGAAGTTCTCTCTTTGCAGTATTTACAATCAATGAGTCAATTTCAGCTGAATTTTCTTCAGCTACCTTATTTATTTTACCAAAAAGTTCGGTGTCGTAAGTATAAACGTCTTCGGGAAGTTCTAAACTTGAGGGGTTAACCTTTTTTACATACATTGTTTCTACCAATTTCATTCTTGCCTTATGTCTGGGGTCTTTTTGGCTCTTCATCGGTTAGCAAATATTGTAGTTAAAAGGCTTATAGCCGAAAACTATTTAAATAATAATTTTGTTATCGTATTTACCGCAAAAAGGACATACTCTATGTGGCTTTTTGTAAGTACCACATGACTGACATTTTGCTATGGTTACTGTGTTTTTGAATTCTCTCACTAAATGAGATCTTCGTCTAGCTGTTCTTGATTTTGATGTTTTTCTTTTAACTACTTGTGACACGTTTTTTTATATTAATATGTATCGATCTGCAAATAAAATGCAATAATGTGCATAATTCAGGTCAGAGTATAGCATAGCAAAGAGCTATTTAAAATAGTGTAAAGATTGGGCTGGTTAAGTGGTCGTCATGCTCCTTTTATATTAATCTATCTATCTTTAATTTCTTCAACATAACTATCCATTATTTATTTTGATAAGTTTAACAATTCATCGAGTTTATTATTGGCATTAGGAGCTAACCTTTTTTTACTTGTTTGAAGCTTGTTAATCAGATCCATAAATATTTTTGATGATAGTTAAAATCTTTATTAATTATACCATAATATTATCTCTGACTTTTTAGCATTCCATATATTCTTTCATCCTCACTGCCCAATCGCCAGAAGGCTATTCCTCCAGCGTTATACTTATCTATGATGTAAAAACGTCTTAGCATAGTTTCTACATCTTGGTACCACATTGTTCTTTCTTCTGATCCCTTTGTAAATTTTAAAATTTTTTCATTGGAGTCTTTATTAAATTCTGGTATTAATTTTTGCGCTTTTATAATTTCGTCTATTTCATCATAAGTATATGCATATCTACTAGAACCATATGCGTAGGCGTAAAGTGGTTGGCCCAAAATTATTTTATCTGAAGTAGTTTTATCTAACGAGTATTTCAATATATTTTCTACCCAAAATATTGGTGAAACAGGACCTGGTTTATCTACAGCAGAATAATCGTATGCCATAACCCTTATTTCATCAGCGTACTTCCCTATTCTATTCCAATCTTGAACTTGTTTAGTTTCTGGCAAAACTTTTGCAGGTAGATCACTGTCTTTCGCAATAACCGTAATAGATAGAATCTTATTTCTATTATGAAGTTTATCGGCTAAATCTTGAATCATTGTGAAATATGGCTCTTTGTCCGTAAGATTTACTGATTCATAGTCTATGTCTATTCCGTCATAATCATATTTATCTACTTGGGATAACAAGAAATCTTGATGTACTTTGAACTTAGCATCATCAGCGAACATTGCTTGAAGTCCATTTTCGTCGAAGCTTATTATAGTCGGAATTACTTTCACCTTATTTCTTTTCGAAATATTCAAAAGATCCGAATCACCAGCTACTGGTCTCGAGCTGACTGTACCATCGGAATTCAAATCGTAATATACAGGGCTAATTTCAGTAAATTTATTTATATTATTGTAATAACTGTTTTTTCCGTTTTGATAATCAAATGCTGCGATCCAGCCAATAACTTTTTTGAAATTATATTCTTTCTTATAAACTTCATTATCTGATGAAATCAAGTTGTAATTTAATTCATATTTGCTTTCAGACATTTTGGAAGATAAGAATGAAAAATCCTTGCTAAAGAAAAAAAGGTATACTAAGGTGGAATTTAATATAACGAGAATCAAAATTGTGGAAATCATTGTCGTAATTTTTGTTTGTTTTGTCATTCGGAGTTATTTACTATATTATTATACCAAATATCTTGGGGAAAATTATCCACAAGGTTGAAAATCTGCCCCAAAAAAATTCTTTGGGATTATTACATATGATATAATCCTCTAGTTTTGTATCGTTAAATTTTTATATATTTTACAATTATGGCAGACGCACAAGTAGAAAAAACTAATAAGGGAAAGTCTCCTAAAGTTTCAAAAGATACCAAATCCAAAGATAAAGATAAAAATAAAGTGGTGACTCGACCAATTAAAAAGAGAAAAGTTAAGGTAGGGATAGAACTTCTTTACACTCCATTTGATAACAATAAAAGACAAATTAAAAAAATTCAAAAAGTTGTTAAACAAATCAACGAACTAGAAAAAAAATACGAAAGTTTTACTCAGGACGAAATGAAACAAGCTACTCAGGAATTGAGGGATAAAATGCAGGAAATTCTTCCTTTGGATAAAAATATTGACGCCCTTTTGAACAGTAAAACACCAGTTTGGTTTGAAACAAAACATGGTAAGGAATATTTAAAAAAGTTGATGAAAATTCTTCCTCAAGCATTTGCTGTATTTAGAGAAGCATCAAAAAGAGTAACCAATCACAGACATTTCGATGTACAAGTAATGGCAGGTATTGTCCTTTCACAGGGCAGACTTTCTGAACTTGCTACAGGTGAAGGTAAGACACAGGTTGCTGGTTTAGCCCTATATTTATACGCACTAGCTGGCAGAGGTGCCACACTTGTAACGGTCAATGACTATCTTGCTAAGCTTCATGCTGAATGGATGGGTCATATAATGGATTATTTAGGTATGAAGGTCGGCTGTGTAATTTCAGAATCTGCATATAAATTTGTAGCGACAGAAGAATTAGAAAAAAATGGAGTTGCTTCTGATGTTATAGAAAAAGCTCGTGATTTAGAAAGCACTTATGCCTTCAAAACAGGAAATGTCAGATTTGGTGCCTACCATATGAAGGGATATAACATGGTAGAAACTACCAAGAAGGAAGCATATGAATGTGATGTCACCTACTCTCTCAATTCTGAACTTGGTTTCGATCATTTGAGAGATAATCTTGTAAAAAATCATGAAGATACTAACCAACGTGAATTATTCTTTTGTGTAGTTGACGAAGCTGACTCTATACTTATTGATGAATCTAGAGTGCCTTTGATTATCTCAAATCCAAATGAGAGATCTAACGAATTGTACTATAAATTTGCACGTATTGTTTCGCAATTGTCTGATGGTGAATACGATGTTGATGAGAAAGACAGAGTTGCTACACCAAATGAAAAAGGAATTGAGAAATTAGAAAGATTGCTTGGAGTATCAAATATCTTTGATGACAATGTTCTAGCCCATTTTTTGAACAATGCTATGCAGGCTAGATTTATGTTTCACAAAGATAAGGAATATATTGTAAAAAATGGTGAAATATTACTAGTCGATGAATTCACGGGACGTACACTTCAAGGTCGAAGATATAGCCATGGTTTGCATGAAGCTATCGAAGCTAAAGAAAATTTACCAATCCAGAAGCAAAGTTCTATTGCTGCATCTATTACGTATCAGAATTTCTTTCGTATGTTCAAAGTACTTGCTGGTATGACAGGTACTGCTGTTACAGAAGCCGAAGAATTTCATAAAATATACAAACTTGATGTTGTAGTTACACCTACCAATAGACCAGTGGTTAGAAAAGATTTAACTGATGTAATTTACAAAACAGAAAAAGCAAAATTTAATGCTGTTTTAGAAGATATTAAAGAAAGACATGCTAGACATCAGCCAGTACTAGTTGGTACAGCAAGTGTTGATAAATCTGAAGTATTGTCTTTAATGTTGGCAAAAGAAGGAATTAAACATGAAGTTCTCAATGCCAAGAATCATATGAGAGAAGCAGAAATTGTAGAACATGCAGGAGAAAAAGATGCTATTACAATTTCCACAAATATGGCTGGTAGAGGTACTGACATCAAATTGGGAGATGGAGTTGTAGAATTAGGTGGTTTACATGTAATCGGTACAGAAAGACATGAGTCCAGACGTATTGATAATCAGTTGAGAGGTCGTGCAGGTCGTCAGGGTGACCATGGTTCATCTAGATTTTACGTATCTCTAGAAGACAGATTGATGAGAGTCTTTGGTGGAAATATTGTTAAAAAATTTATGGATATGACCAGAATTCCAGAAGATTTTCCTATTGAAAATAAAATTATTGCTAGAACTATTACTTCTTCTCAAAAAAGAATGGAAGGTAATAATTTCGACATTAGAAAAACTCTTGTTGATTACGATAATGTTCTTAATACACAAAGAAAAATTGTATATAAAAGAAGAAGGAATATATTGAAGAAATCTAGTGAAGATCCACTATTTATCAAGAAATATATTCACAAAAAATTAGCTCAAAGAGTTAAGGCTCTTGTTTTGGACGCAACTATAGATAAGAAAAAGATTACTAAATCTGTAATAGAAGATTTACTAAAAAGATTTAAAGATATCTTTGGTGTTGAACCAATATTTGATGATGTAATTACTAAAAAACTAGAATCAAAACCAGAAGTTTGGTTGGAGCTTTTAACAACTAATCCTTCAAGAGAAAAATGTATAGAACAATTCAGAATTTTTCTTGAAAATGCATATGCATATAAAGAAGAATTAAATGGTTCAGAATTTACAAGAAAAATTGAACAAAATCTTTTACTAGATTCCGTAGATCTCAATTGGCAAAGTCATTTGGACGCAATGGATGATTTGCGACATACGGTAAATCTACGAGCATATGGACAGAAAGATCCTCTTGTAGAATATAAAAACGAAGGCTTCGATCTATTTCATGAAATGTTGGATCAGATTGATGGTGATGTTATTTCTAGAATTCTTAGAATTAATGCCATTAATGTGTCAGAACGAGAATACCAAGCTGTAGATCTCAATGCCATAAATAATGCGGTTGAGACAATCAAAAATGTCAGATCCGTAGCAGGTTTCAGACCAGCTGGCGACATTCTTTCTGATAAATCAAAAAGAAAAAAAGATAAGAGAAAAAACAAAAACAGAAGAAAGAAATAAGTTTATAATAAAATCCCTATTTTGCATTAATGCTCTCCCTTTTTAGAAAGTGATAGCTCAAATTATTTAATAATATTTATTTGTAACTATTTAATACGTAATTAGCCCTTCGACAGATGTCCGTTAGGACAGAGAGGTTATTGTCTTCATTCTCCAATCCTCTCCTTCGAAAGGAGAGGTGCTGAGCAAAGCGAGGCGGAGAGGTCAGATTCCTGCTTTCGCAGGAATGACAGTGCTGAGCTCATATTATTCTCCCCTTTTAGAAAAGGGGAGATGTCACGCATAGCGGGACAGAGAGGTTATACTTCATTGTTTATTACACTTTTCATATACAAGATTACATAATCAATATTATTGAAAATATCTTTGTTGTGTATTCGAATTATTCTTATTCCTAAGCTATTTAAATATTTAGCTTTTTCATTATCTCTTATAATTATTGGTAAAAAATAATGAATACCACCATCAACTTCAATAGCAAGTTTTATTTCAGAACAATAAAAATCAATCACATACTCACCTATACTATGTTGTCTTCTGAATTTATATCCATCAATTTTTTTATTTCTTATAACAAACCATAATCTTTTCTCTGCTGGTGTAGAGTTTAGTCTTAGTTTCTTTCTAATAAATTGAAGATTTTTAATGTTACTTTTTATCATATATGTTTAATGTTTTTTAAAGATAACCTCTCTGTCCTAACGGACATCTCTCCTTTTTTAAAAGGAGAGAAAGGGAAAATAAAAAAATGCAAAAATGCGATAACCTCTCTGTCCTAACGGACATCTCTCCTTTTTTAAAAGGAGAGAAAGGGAAAATAAAAAAATGCAAAAACTTTTTGTTAACCTTACTCACTTCTCATCTTTTTTGTAATAATTAAAAATATTACTAATAAAATTATCAAAAATCCTATTAGTACTGATATGAATGGAATATACCCATCCCCGGTATTTGTCAAAAAATATGATTTCAAATTATTTACTGTTGATTTAGCAGTCATTGGTAATTTCAATGCTTTTATTGAAGGCATTACAAAATATGAAATTGAAACGGTGGGTTGTATAGTTGTCTTCTCGGTGTTCACTATAATAGGTGTTTGAGTAGGTGTAATGGAATTTGTTGGCGATTCAGTTGGCAAAATTGTTGACGTTGGTATTGTAGTTGACGTTGAACTAGTTGTTATTGTTGTAGTTTGAATAGGCGTATTTGATATTATACTTGTTGTAGAAGTAATAGTTGGAGTATTTGATGGTAATGTTATACAACCTTTGAATATATAATTATGAGCTTCTCCTACTCCTAATATTGATTTTGCAATTAATGTACCATTATTTTGTCCATTGTTGTAAGTTACATTTGCAAGTGGTGCCAAAACACTGCCTTGAATTCCTACGGCTTGAATATCCATGGTTGTAGCTTGGAAAAAGTTAAACAAAACTTTATCTGCAGTAGCTCCATTAAAATACATTGCCATATTGCTCAAATTAATATCGTTCCCAAAAACATTTATTAATATTGTTGAACCCGTTGGTGCATTTATTGTTAACAATGTATTAGCGAAAACAATTCCATTTGGAATATTTATAATATTTAATGTCGGGTCAAGTCCAGTTATAGTTATATTTCCTGGTGTTGAAGTGACAGTACCATTTGGTATAAGGTTTGACCAATCAATTGATTTAGATTTAATACTATTATTGGCAGATACGAAATCAAAATTTTTATCAAAAATAATATTTCCATTTGGTACCGCTACTCTGAGAATATTTCCTGAACCTCCGTAAATAATATTTCCATTTAATACTGTTCCGTCGGTATATTCCAGATTGTTATTTACTATTAAATCATCGCGAGTTCCATTGGAATTAGTTAATTTACCTCCTATGGCAAAGTTTTTGAATGTTGCGTTTCCACCAACAGCTACACGTCCTTCCAAATCAACATTGCTTAGAGTTAAATTTTCTAAAGTATAAATATTGAAATTTGATGCCGCACCCAGTGGACTGTATGGGCATGAAAAATTAACATCTTCTGTGCCCAGCACAACTCCTGTAGATTCCCATCCGTCTGTATCAGAATATTTGATTGATTGTCTACTATTAGAAATAAAATATATTGATAATGATGCAAGAAATATAACAATTACGAACATAAGAATAATAATTGTTATGATAAATTTTCCAGATGGAATTTTTTTCTTCATATGTGTGGGACTTTTTTGGATGATTTTTTCTGACGAGGTTTTATCTATGATATATTTGCACAAATTTTATATCAATGCAATATATAAAAATTTTCTCTTTACTAAGGATTAGATTTAGGAGGAAACGTGAAAAGTATGTCACGGTTGAGTCTTGTTATTCTATGTTACCTTGAATCCTTCTATAAACTCAGGGCAGGCTTTGTAGAACTTGTATACCGAAGCAATAGCGAAGGTATAGGGCGACTGTTGGAATTCCGACATCGTGGTTCGACGGGCTCACTATGACAACTTAAATTTGTCACCCTGAGCACTTCGGCAAGCTCAGTACAGGCTTTGTCGAAGGGAGACTGTCGGGAATAATCCTACATCATGGTGACAGCTCACTGTCAAGGGGTGGTGCAAACCCCTTCCGCCCGCGGATCTGTCATGCCGCTGAGCGGCATCTAACCCCTCTGTCACAGCAGACATCTGTCGAAGGGTTAATTACGTATTAGATAGTTAAAATAAATATTATTAAATAATTTGAGCTATCACTTCATAAAAGGGGAGAATGTGAAAAAAGCAATAACCTCTCTGTCACGCTGAGCGTGACATCTCCCCTTTAAAAAAACTACACCTTACCCACAACTTCACAAAGAATACCTATACAACAAAGTAATATTACATAATTAGATT